>ERZ773196.1656-NODE-1656-length-12278-cov-6.229076_pt1 | contig 12278 bp, 12 predicted proteins | sample MGYA00581009_ERZ773196 | MGnify/ENA primary metagenome ERZ773196 (study PRJEB29015, sample SAMEA2738162) | human oral metagenome | biome: human oral; feature: human-associated habitat; material: saliva | place: China | collected 2243 ...
GCGCGTGAAGCGGCCAAATCGCCAAGGAGGGATAGCGATGCCCAAACCCAGCCATGGCCACAGCGTGATCGTTTTGTGCCAAAACCAGCCCACGCGTCGCGGCGATCTTCAAAAGCTCGTCATAGATCCCCGGATAGGTCCGCACGCGCTCAATCTCGTCATGAGTCTGCGTCGAGAACTCGTCGATCGCCACAAGCTGCTTATGCAGGTGATCAAAAGACGCGCCCGCAGGCTTGAGCCAGTTCTGGAAAGCCACCACGTACTTCACGGCGGGATCCAAGTCGTACAGGTCCCGCATCGCCCGCACGGTCATCGACATGTACTGGAAGTGCTCTTCGGGCGTGAGCGTCCCAGCCGATGCCAATTGGGACGTATCCTTCGCCCCGTCAACGAAGTGTCGCCGCCCAACAATCAGATCGTGACCGCCCGAAAAGAAACCATTCGCCTGGGTGAGCTTCTCCGAATCTGACAGTTCCTCAAACTCCTCGATGCTCCCACCCGAGGCCAAGAAACGCGCGCGGACAACATTCATCACGTGGTCGTAGCCCTGCGGAGACGCCAAGTATTCCGCCATCCGGCGCCGCTCGGCCTCGGAAGGAACATGACCGTGGTTGAGGTGCCAATAGTTGTAGGAAACGATCTCGAAAAGGTTGGGAATCCGCCGAAATTCCGCAACGGTATCCCCAAGCTCCTCAGCGCCGAGGCCGTGGAGAGTTTCCCATTCACCCTCGCTCGTGCGGACAATGCGCGCCTTCTCGGGAGGTGTTTCCAGGTAGCGACCCGAGCAGAAGGCACAGTGATGTCCGTCTAAATCGTGATCAATGATAGGGGCAGGTGAACCCGGGCGAGTCAGAGGGCGGTGAGCCCGACCCGGAACCGTCCACACTTCAGTTCCAGTTAAAAGGTTGCGCTGTTTGACCGTCCCGTCAGAAAGACGGAGGATCGCTTCGTCGCTCCCCGTAGGTAGTACAGCCATGCTTCTACTTTAGGCCGAAGACGCGTGTGCGTGTGTCCGAAAAATGAATTTCAGGCGGGCAGCCAGCCCTTTGCGCGACGGCCAAGATCCTCAAGCAAAGCGCTGGCCTCTTGGGCGCGATCAGGCTGAACAAAGAGATGGTCGTGGCGACGGCATGCAATGAAATTCGCGGTAATCGAACGCGCAGCAAGGATTTGCGCAATAGACGCAGTAATTCCGATTGCGGCAAGCTCTGTGGAAGAACCCAAGTCGATTCGCGTGTACAGTTCATCGGCATTGATGCCTGCTTCGCGGGCAATCTCTTGCTCAACGACCACGGTGTAGCCATCCTCGTCGCGGATTACGGCGAAGAAATCGACCCCCTGAGGAATCTCGTCGACCAGAGAGAAGACATAGGTGCCGCTGGGCTGAGGATCGAGAGAAGCAAGAACTCGATCCAGGTCAGTCGTAGAAACATGAGTCATGTCTTCACGATAGCCCAGCGACACACCCACAATCCGTGCCTGTCTCATATCCAAAAACGATATGAGTTGCGCCTCAAGCGAAAGCGCTACATTCGGTCCATCTCATCAGGACGAGGCCCCGTGCGACCTTCCTCCCCGCGATCCAGTTCGTCAATCCTACGCATCTGATCCGCGTCCAATTCAAAGCCTGTGATGGCGAAGTTTTCCGCGCGCCGTTCATGCGAGGACGCCTTCGGGAAAGCGACGTCGCCTCGTTGAATTGCCCAGCGCAGGACAACTTGCGATTCTCGCGCACCAACTTGGCGCGCGATATCGACAATCACGGGATCGGAAAGGACAGCCCCGCGCGCCAGGGGAGCCCAGGCCTCGGTGATGATCCCGTGGCGAGCATTGAAACGGTGTAGCTCACGGTTGGCGAAGTAAGGGTGGGACTCGATCTGATTGATGGAGGGCGGAACCTCGCAAGCATCGAGGATCGGCTGGAGGTGGTGGGCCTCGAAATTAGAAACACCAATGGAACGAACCAATCCTTCGCGGACGAAAGACTCCATCGCTCGCCACGTGGGCATAATATCGCCGCCGTAGTGCATGGGAAGAGGCCAGTGGATCAAGAACAAGTCCAAGTAGTCCAGCTGTAGTTCCTCCAAAGAACGCTCAAGGCTCGCGCGCGCAACATCGGGTTCGTGGTTGGGATTATTGAGCTTCGAGGTCACGAAAACTTCCTCGCGCGCCACGGGGCTGTCCGCGATGGCGCGGCCCACCTCGGCCTCGTTTCCGTACATTTGTGCGGTGTCGATGTGGCGGTAGCCGAGCTCGAGTGCGTCGAGCACCCCGTGATAAGCCTCCTCGCCGACGAGCTTGTACGTTCCAAAGCCGAATTGGGGAATGCTGTGTCCGGAAATCAAGGGCAAATGCTTAATGCTGGGGGCCATGATGAATACTCCACATATTTTTATGATCTTAAAGACATGATAGGTTCTTCGACCGTTGAAATTACTTTTCATTTCTTTACTAAATGCCGAAGAAACTTCTAAACTACGAGTTTGGCTGAGAAAATCAACGAAAAAGTGACTATGCTGTGCCCAGTAATTCTTTAATCGTGGAGGTGGCTGTGACTAAGAAACGCGCGGAGGGCGAAAGCAGAGCCCGTGCACTCACGCGCTCGCGCCTCGTTGACGCAGCAGTGGAAATTCTTGTTGAACGCGGTTTTGCGGGAACAAAAATTGATGAAGTTGTTGGTCGTGCGGGCTATACACGTGGTGCATTCTATTCGAACTATTCGAATATGAATGAGCTCCTTGAGGACGCTTTCATCGCATATTCGACGCAACTTTTGACCGAGATGACGCAGGCTTTTGATTCAATCGAAGGCCCGCTGGACCTCGATAGCATCGTTGCGACGCTGGAAAGCCTGGCAACTCAGGGGCGCACCGCCTACATCCTCCTTATGGAATACCGTCTTTTCCAGATGCGTAACCCCGAGGCAAGCGGCATTCCGGGAAGTCAGCGTAACCAGCTGGCTGATTTTGTCACCGGCATGCTGGAGTCTGCCCTCGAGCGTATGGGGCGCAAGCCGCTTCTGCCGACGAACATCATGGGTGAGATCCTCTCGATCTTCTACCTTGAGGCTCTGGGAAGCGTCAATGACTCCGCAGAGGCAAACCAGATCCCGATCCGCAAGGTCGTCGACGTCATTGTCTTCGGTTTCTCGATCCCCAAGGATCAGGACCCGCAGACTGCTGCTTCCTTTGAGGGCGCCGATCGCGAACAATTCCGCGCCGAGGCCTTGGATCCCTCGCGCGAAGGACTGATTCCTTTGGTGCGCGAGGCCATCGCAAGGAACTAGAAGAACGCGCTTTAAGCGTTTTTCTCTTTAAACGAGTAGTTGGGGGTATGCGATACGCATACCCCCAACTAGTATTTTGGGCGGCACCGCGAAGATGCCGCCCAAAATACTCGATCGCCCTTACTTCAAATCAGCGGGCCACCAGGACACCGCGGATACTCGGCAGGTCAGAGCCTTCGCCGGAAGATCAGCTTCTGCCTTGAATTGCTTCGATTCACCCGGATTGATTCCCTCAATCTTTGCTTGGGTTTTCGCAGTATCAGTGGTTCCTTCAAGCGACGAAGTGATCGTGAGGGTGAGGTTCGACTTCTTCATTGAGCTCGTTGCTTCCTTCGGGCCCTTGTACTTCTTGAGTTCGCCCGAAATCCTCACGTGGTTGCCGTCAGCTTCGCACTTGACGCTGATGTCCTCCAAGGAGGCTTGTAGCTTGGAGTAATCCTCATTAATGGTGAATGCCTTGACCTTGTTGGGGCAGACTTGCTCTGCATATTCGCCCTTCGGATCAACGGTCTTCAACTGTTTGAGGAGGTCTTGGATCTTGCCTGCATCACTGGCAGATGCTGGGGTGACCGAATCGCACCACGGCTGTACTCGAGCCGTGGCTGCTTTCTGTTGCGTTTCAGTGAGTTGTTGCTCAATCGACGCTGACTGCGATTGAAGATCACTGGTCTCTGAACTCAGGGAGCTGACCTTCTGGTAAGCGAGCAGGGCTTGAACCAGTGTGACAACTACCCAAATCAAGCTGATAGCGCATAGTGCCGCGGTAATTCTCACGACACGCTTCGGCATCTTCGAAGAGGGAGCCTTCGTTTCCTGCGGCTTCTCGGATTGAGTGGATTCACCTGTTGCCTGGGGATTCATGCTGCTCACTTGCCCGACCCTTCCAGCTGTTTGTTCAATGCGTCAAGCTTCTTTTGCTGTTCCGCGACACTTTGACGCAGCGGCTGAATTTGAGCGTCAAGGATTGAGGCGCGGTCCTGATTGTGCTGCGCAGAATTCATGAGTGCGAAGCCAGAAACAGTAAAAGCAACCGTCAAAAGCACGTACATGACGGTGAGGAACTTTTGCTTACCCGTCCATGCGGAGGGTTTCTTGGGCTTTGCGGGCTTCGCAGGGCGAGCAGATGCCATGGGGGCCGCGGGCGCGCCGGGGAAGCTAGATGTGCTGCTCAATCCGTACGCAGGCTGCGGCGCCGAGGCGTAGGAAGGCCGCGTTGGCGCCGCTGAGTAGCCCGCTTGGGGTGCGCCAGGAACGCTCGCCTGGGGTGCGCCAGTGTAACGAGGCTGGGGCTGTGCGGAAGAAGGACGCGCCTGGGGCTGCGCGAGAGGTGCTTGGGCTGGCGCGGGCGCAGGGCGAGCCTGCGCAAAGGGTGCCTGGGGCTGCGCGGAAGAAGGACGCACTTGCGCAAAGGGTGCCTGGGGCTGTGCGCTTGAAGCCTGAGCGGATGGGTACTGTGCCTGTGCAGAGCCGGTCGTTGAAGCTGATGGGTGAGCGGGCACAGCGCTGTAGGCGGACGACGAGGTCGTTACTCTACCTGCAGGGGTCGTGCCGTTTGTGGCACCGGTTGCTGCCTGTGTATAGCTGGTCCACTGCGATCCGTCCCACCATCTCAGCTGGGAGGAGTTCGAGGGATCGCGGTACCAACCCGGCTGCGGATTTGTCATGGCGGGATCCTTCCTATACGTCGCCCTTTATTGAACGGTAACATGCTGTGCGAATACTGTGAACATTCTGGATGCGAGAGTGTCTTACTCGCCACTGTATCTATTCTTATCTCGCAATATTCTGGGTTTCCTCTCCACTGGAAGCTACCCTTAGTCCTTATGGCCCAATTCCTCGCACAGAACCATCTTCTGACTCTATTCCTTGTTGTTGGACTCGGAGCTATTTTAGGGGCGATTCGTGTCGGGCCCTTCCGCTTTGGTGCGGCCGGAGCTCTCTTTGTTGGTCTCTTGGTCTCTGCATATAGTCCCGAGGCAGGGCATGGGACTGCGATTATTCAACAAATTGGATTGGCCTTCTTCGTCTACACAGTCGGCATTGCCGCAGGATCGACATTTTTCGCTGATCTGCGGCGCCAGAGTTCTCTCCTGGGCTCTGCGACCATTATCTGTATCGTCGGAGCTGTCATTGCCTGGGTGGGTGGCCATTTCCTGGGACTGGGCAAAGGCCTCGTCACTGGTTTGTACACGGGCGCACTGACCGCGGCACCTGCACTCGACGCGGCCACGCGCGTCAGTGGAAGCCCGGATGCTGCAGTGGGCTACGCTTTCGGGTACCCCATCGGTGTGATCGTCGGCATCATCGTCGTCACGATGACAGTGACGCGCAAGTGGCTCGGCGAAAAAGACACCCCTTCACTCGCGGGTGCGGGATTAGACGCTGTAACCGTCCGCGTCGAGCGGGCTGTGACAACCCGAAAGATCCCCGCCTGGCGAGAAGGACGTGTCCGCATGTCCTACCTGCAGCGCGAGGGTCGTACGCGAGTGTTGATCCCCGGCGAGGAATTACGTAAGGGAGATCTGGTCGTTCTCGTTGGCGGATCTTCGGCAATTGCAGAAGTTGTCGAGCAACTTGGTGTCCAGACCGAGGCGCACCTGGCCGATGATCGCTCAGACGTTGCCTTCGAGCGCATCGTCGTCTCCAGCCCAGATGTTGCCGGTCGATCAATTGCGGAACTCAATATGGCGACCCGCTTCGGCGCTGCTATTACGCGAGTTCGACGCGGCGATCTGGACTTGCTCGCCAGTGATGACCTCAAGCTCAACCTTGGTGATCATGTGGCAGTTGTTGTTCCTCAAGAAGAACTCGACAATGTCCAGAGCTTCCTCGGCGACTCCGAGCGTCGCGTGAGTGAAGTCGATGGAATGGCCTTTGGAATCGGCATGGTTCTGGGAATGGCGCTCGGGGCAATTCTCTTCCCCATGTTTGGAGGAGCAACCTTCCAGCTGGGCTCAGCTGCGGGCCCGCTTATTGTCGGTATGCTCCTTGGCGCGCTTCGTCGCACAGGCCCGCTGGTATGGACCCTGCCGGCCTCGGCGAACATCACGATTCGTTCCATTGGCCTCATGCTCTTCTTGGCGGCCCTGGGCCTCAACGCCGGCCCAGCTTTCGTTGAGCTCCTAGCCAGCCCCCAAGGGTGGAAAGCAGCTCTCCTCGCGCTGATCATCGTTGCGGCATGTTGCGTCGCGCAGGCGATCGCAGGCCGCTTCCTGGGCTTGTCTGCGCCTCGTAGCGCGGGCGCTGTCGCTGGCTTCTTGGGCCAGCCGGCAGTCTTGCAGGCTGCCGATGCGCGCGTGGCCGATGAACGAATCGAGGCTGCGTACGCGACATTGTTCGCCTTCGCGATCATCGTCAAGATTTTCTTAGTGCCATTTATCTGGACACTGTGAGTAGGAGGATCAGTGGGTACACCGGACTTTATTCTCGAACTCCGTAAGCATGTGGGCAATTCCCCGCTCTGGCTTTCGGGCTGCACTGCGGTCGTTCTTCGAGGCCGCGATGGCCTTCGTGTCGATTGGAATGCTCCCATCGACCCCGCTTCCGTCGAAATCTTGGTCGTCCAACGCGCAGACAACCATCAGTGGACGCCGGTGACCGGGATTATCGATCCGGGAGAGGAGCCTGCTCAGGCCGCATGTCGCGAAATCCTCGAAGAGACGGCCTGCAAGGCACGTGCACAGCGTCTGATCAGCGTCGAAGTCGTAGGTCCTGTGATCTATGAGAATGGGGACCAAACAACCTACCTTGACTTGGCGTTTGCTTGCGAGTGGGAGGACGGAGAACCCTTCCCGGCCGATGGGGAAAATACTCAAGCTGCTTTTGTTCGAGGCGATGAGCTTCCGCCGATGAATGAACGCTTCAAGCGGACGATTGCGCGCGCTCTGAGCGGCGAGCTCGCTGCTGCGTTTAACTAAAATGTGGTGCCCGGGTGAGAACTCACCCGGGCACCACGGCATGTCAATCAATCAGGCGCCAAGCCAGTAGGCAGCCAACACCTTGCGAAGATCAAGAAGATCTTGGACGTGGCTCATCTCGCGAGCCGAGTGCATGGAGAGCAATCCAACTCCCACGTCAACGGTCTCGATGCCCAGACGCGTTGCGGTGATGGGGCCGATCGTTGTTCCACAGGGCGAGGCGTTATTCGATACGAAGTCCTGTGAAGAGACTCCTGCACGTGTGCATGCGCGCTTCCACAGGGCGATACCCACTCCGTTCGTTGCGTAGCGCTGCTTCGCGTTGATCTTGATGACCGGGCCGCGGCCCATGACCGGGTGATGCGAAGGATCGTGCACCTCGGGGTAATTCGGGTGCACTGAGTGCGCAGCATCGGCACTCACGCAAGTAGACGAAGCAATCATGCGCGCGTAGCCGTCTTCATCGCGTCCAAGCGCCCAAGCAGTGCGACGTAAAACGTCTTCGAGGATCGGGCCGGCCGCGCCTGTGCGCGATTCGGAACCTACTTCTTCATGGTCGAAGCAGGACAAGACAATAATGTCTCCGCCTTCAGGAATGCCCATCCCTGCAATGTCTTCCAGTGCCGTCAATGCAGGATGGACCGAAGAGAGATTGTCCTGGCGTCCAGCGGCAACAAATTGTGCCTCCGAGCCAAAGGTTGCGGGACCTTGTGAGGGTGTGCAGATCAGGTCGAAAGAAACGACCTCGTTTGCGTTTTCCAGACCAGCAGCGCGGGCGATGGTGTCCATCAGCGAGGCATCTGGGGTGTCGACCGTCCATACGGGGTGCAGATGCTTCTGGGGGTCGAGGTGCAAAGACTCGTTGACGCCTCGGTTGAGGTGGATTGCGAGCTGAGGAATGCGTGCCAGTGGTGCTGTGCGGACCAGGAGTTCTTCTCCCGAGGCCATGATCAGTCGACCCGCAACGCATAGTTCGCGATCGAGCCAGGAATTCATGATCATCCCGCCGTAGACCTCGACCTCGATCTGCCCCCAGCCATCGCCTGTCGTGGTCTGAGGTGAGGGCTTAAGGGTGAAAGCGGGGGAGTCTGTGTGTGCTCCGACAATTCGGAATCCCGTCGCATCGGTGATGTTCTTGGGAACCACCCACGCCATGACGGCTCCGCCGCGAACCATGACATGTCCACCGGGGCTTGCGTCCCAGGGTTCTGTTTCGCTTTGTCGGGTGAATCCCGCGTCTTCGAGGCGCTGAGCGACAAGGGAAGCCGCGTGATAGGGCGTGGGGGAATCAGCTAGGAAATGGAGATAATCAAGAGTATTGGAGTCGAGTTCTGGATTTTTAGACTCAAGTCGTGGTGTCATACCTGCATTTTACGCTGCACATTTTATTCAGGAACGGGTGGACATATGTGCAATGGCAAATATTGAGTCACATATATTGGCTCCCGCTTCGTTTCAGTAAAGGTGAGATGACACTAAAACAACTTTGTTCAAGTATTTAGATGCAATTGTTGTCAGATCATATTAGTTCGTAATAATTCGATGAAAATCCGTCCGGTTTATTTGCGCATTTGCGCAGGTCAGGGGCTAGTTTTATTCCTCTGAGACTGATAAATTAAAAGGGTGATTACTCAAAGCAATGAGACTCTCCTCGATGAGAGCGAAGCTGAGCTTTGGCACGCGTGGAGTTCTGTTACGCGTGCTGTTCAGAGCGCCTTGGGTTCCGAAATTAGCAAGAGCGCTCCTTTGGCTTTAATCGAGTTTGAAATGCTCGATGAGCTTGCTAATGGAGAACAGCCCATGCGTTCTGGAGAGCTTGGGGCTCTTGTCTCGTTAACGCGCTCTGGAACCAGCCGCGCGATCTCCCGTCTTGTCGCTAAGGGCTTCATCAGTAAAGAAGGATCGTCAACGGATCGACGCTCCGTTCTTGTGTGCCTCACCCCCGAGGGGCGCAAGGCCTACGAGGCCGCTAATAGTGTCTTCGCAAACGCAGTCCGCAGCGGGCTTCTCAGTGCGGTAGACGGCAATGACCGCGACACCTTACTGAGAATCCTTAACGTCATCTCCGACACGATTCTCTAAAAGAAAAGTGGGGCAGCGTAAGCTGCCCCACCCCACATTCTGGGTCTACACGGTTAGAACGACTTCCTGTAGACGTTGGTTTCGCGCTGAAGGAAACCAACCCGACGGTAGAGGCGGCCGGGATGTTAGATCGACTGTCCGAGCCCCCAACGCCTTGGCGTGGTCCACTGCGGCTTCCACAAGACTTTGGCCAACGCCCTGTCCGCGCACGGCCTGATCTGTCACAACATCTTCAATCCACGCGCGCCTTCCCGTCGGAATGTCAAAGATGACCAGGGACAGCATGCCCATGATCTTCTCCTCATCATCAACGGCACACACCAGGTGCAGGCACTCTTGGTCAAAAAGCTCCTCAATCTGCTCCACGGACAAGGGCTGCGCGGAGGAAGACAGCTGCGGAAGCAAACGGTCGAAAGCCTCGTGAACCTGATCGTGAGAAGAATTGGGAAGCGTATTCAGGATCTCGATACGCATGGGTGCTCCTTATTTGGTGCGTGAACAATGGCCAAAGTTATGCCATTGAGGATAGCGCGAGCACTCCTTTAGGAGGCGCGGCTCAAGCGAAATGTATCGTTATGTGAACCCACTGCAGCACGTGCGCGCAATGAGTGCACAGCTGCCGGGGTGGGCGTGGCCGGGGTCGGAAGCGAGGCCTCGGGCTTGGAATCCTGCAGATCCGCAGCCGTCGCTTGGATAGAAACGGAGTGATCAAGAGTGTTCTCTTGCCCGCCGGATGCTTCCTTCTCCGGAGCGAAGACATAGCGGCTCTGCGCGGAGTAGGAGACCAGGTACATCGTCGTGTCAGCGATAATCTTTGCCAGCCATAGCGGCACTCCCACGCTCGTCATCACGGAAAGCATGATGTAGGAGCCAGCGACGACCGCAAGTGCCAGGGACGCATAGCGCATCGCACTGCGACGCAGGGAGGTGCCCTTGGCCTCGAAAACATGACGATTCATTGTGAAGTTCACCGAAGCGCTGACCAAACGAGCAGCAACAACGGGGAAGAGCAAAGTACCCGTCACCGCGTTCAAGAGAAGAACCAAGACATAGTCAATAACGGTCGCAATTCCTGAAGAGGCGGCGAACTTCAAGAGCGGCGCCCAAATTCGCGCGGAATCTTGCAGCGGACGGAAGTGAGAGGTCGGGTTTCCGGCCTCGTAAATCGTCTCAATCGGGATTTGTGTCACCGGATGACGGTACTTCGCAAGCTGCAAAAGGACGCGGAGCTCGTACTCATAACGATCGCCCTCGATAGCGACTAACGTCGGCAAAAGGTCAATCGGGAAGGCACGCAGACCAGTCTGGGTGTCCTTGAGCTTCCAGCCGGTTGCAAGCCAGAAGAGCCCAGAAGTCGCGCTATTACCAATCCTCGAACGTGCCGGAACATGACCGACGAACTCGCGGACGCCCAAAACACTCTGATTGGATGTTGCACAGGCCTGGCCCACGCGGAAGATATCGACAAGCGTGTGTTGGCCATCGGCGTCTGCAGTCACAACGCAATCATCGATTCCAAGGCTTTGGGCGCGGTCATAAATGTAGGTGAAACCAGCCCGAAGCGCGTACCCCTTACCGCGGTTGCGTTCGTAGGAGATGACGTGCGCGCCCGCGGTGCGCGAGGCATCGAAGATATCCCGGTATTCTTCGCCGGAACCGTCATCGACCACAACAATGCGCATTGCTGAATCAGGTCGGTGCAGCTCAAGGATGAGACGCGGCAATCGTGCATCCGGTTGGTAAGCAGGAATTAACACGTACATGGCTCAAGCTCCCTTCGTGATGTAGATGATGTCGGAGGTAGCGCGTTCGCCACCGTTGGAGGGGTTGTTGACGACTTGGCCGTTGAACCACATTTCAGAGGAGCCGCCGCCGTCGAGGTTGTAAGCGGTCTTTGCTCCCAGGCTCTGCATGATTTCGGCCAGACCGCTCATCGTTACGCCGCTTGAGGTCCGAGAACGTCCATCCACAACGACGAAGACAAAGTGGTTGTCGTCGATGATGCCGATCGCGGTTCGCGGCTGCTTACCCTGGATCGAGTGGTTACCGAAGTTGGTATCGATCTCCAGGTTGTCGATTCCGCTGATCACCTGGCCGTCCTGCAAAAGAGCCGGGCCGAAGGAGAGGGTCTGCCACACGCCCTCGTTGACCAGGGTTTGAGCGTTGGTCTGAGTTTTGTCGTAGACCTTCATCGTGCCGTCCTTGTAGATGGCCAGGCCTTGACGAGCGCCACTGTCGCGGTAGATTGTGCCGTTTCGGATCACGATGCCCGTCGAGCGGAAACCGTAGTAGTCGCCGTTAATAGCGAAGACGGCGTTGTTATCCGTTGCGATTGAAGACACAAGGTCCGTGATGTTCGCACCGAACTGATCGTTTGCGAAAGCGGAACGCAGAGCAGTCGCGTCGGAGAGCTGAACATCCGCGACGTAGTAGGTGACGCCGTTGTTTTGGACCTGCTTGACGGAGATCTTGGTGTTTCCGTTCGTGTAGGTATCCGAGGTGATCGTTGCGCTATCCGTATTCAGAGAAGTTGTCTGCGCGTTGCCCTGAGCGGCCTCGTACGAAGAAGCGCTGGTGACTTCAACGTGGTCGATCACGTAGCGGTTGAGGGCCCATGCGGTGGTGCCACCCAATGCCAGCGTGATGGCGGTTGCACCCGCAATGATTCCGTTGCGTAGTCCCTTGCGACGACGCTTCGTGGGGCGGGTACGAGTCGGCTTAGTGCGGTGCGCCGAGGCCGAGGAACCTTCCGTGCTGGAGGCCTGAGTCTGGGCGGTGGCTGCCTGTGCCTGCTGGCGAGCAGCGAGGGTGCGTGCAAGGTCATCGGCCGAAGGGGCGGCCGGCTGGGGAAGGTTGTTCGTGTTCATGCCCCTAGAATTCACGGCCGGTTTCTGTAGGGATTATGGACAAGCTGTGCGTGACCTGTGGAAGAAAAGAACTCAAAAACTCCTTGCATTTGATGAATGTTCGCTGGAAGATAGATGAGTCACGTC
>ERZ773196.1657-NODE-1657-length-12274-cov-49.145347_pt1 | contig 12274 bp, 17 predicted proteins | sample MGYA00581009_ERZ773196 | MGnify/ENA primary metagenome ERZ773196 (study PRJEB29015, sample SAMEA2738162) | human oral metagenome | biome: human oral; feature: human-associated habitat; material: saliva | place: China | collected 2243 ...
TGAATGATATTGAGAGCTACCTAGAGGTGTTTCGCAATCGCTCTCTCCCTAAAACTAGAGAAGAGTTTGAGACACGGGCTACGCTTCTACAACTCTTTCGTGAATTAGAACATTTTATCCAGATAAAAGTAGATTTCTACCAACGTTATTCTGACAAAAACAGTAACAAATAAAAACTTCTATCGGCAACTCAGTTGCTAATAGAAGTTTTTTTGTTATTAATAGATTTAGTTTTCTCGCTTCTTTCGAATAGACATGAGACTGATATCTCTCAAACTAAAGTAGGTAAGAGCTAGCATCCCCAATGTAATAAAGATTTCTGCTGGAAGTTGGAAGATTTGTAGAGTTGACAGCATCAACAAGATCAAGAGGGCAACTAGTCCAAAGACCAGAATAACAACATTGACCGTCCCCTTGATACTTTGAGGTGTCGCAAAGATATAAAGTAAGATCAATAAAATCCCTATGATTAGATAGACCATTTTTATCTCTTTCTAGCTCTTATTCAGCTGATTTTTTCTTTTTGTTTGCTTTTTCGCGCTCTGCCTTATTCAAGATTTGTTTACGCAAACGGATTGATTCAGGCGTTACTTCCATGTATTCATCATCGTTCAAGAACTCAAGTGATTCTTCAAGCGTCAAGATACGAGGAGTTTTGATAACCGCTGTTTGGTCTTTAGTAGCTGAACGAACGTTGGTCATTTGTTTAGCTTTCGTGATGTTAACAGTCAAGTCATTTTCACGAGAGTTTTCACCGATGATCATTCCTTCGTAAACCTCAGTACCTGGGTTGACAAAGATCGTACCACGTTCTTCGATAGACATGATTGAGTAAGTTGTAGCCTTACCAGCATCGATAGAAACAAGGGCACCACGGTGACGTCCACCAATTTCACCTGGAATCAATGGCAAGTATTGGTCGAAGGTATGGTTCATGATACCGTAACCACGAGTCATTGACAAGAACTCAGTTGAGTATCCAATCAAACCACGCGCAGGAACTAGGAAGACCAAACGAGTTTGACCGTTACCAGTTGAGATCATATCCAACATTTCACCTTTACGTTCAGAAAGACTTTGGATAACAGATCCTTGGTATTCTTCTGGTGTGTCAATTTGCACGCGTTCAAACGGTTCACATTTAACACCATCGATTTCTTTAATGATAACCTCTGGACGAGATACTTGAAGTTCGTATCCTTCACGACGCATGGTTTCGATCAAGATAGACAAGTGCAATTCCCCACGTCCTGAAACGGTCCATTTATCTGGTGAGTCCGTTGGGTCTACACGAAGAGAAACGTCTGTTTGCAATTCTGCTTGAAGGCGCTCTTCAACCTTACGTGAAGTAACCCATTTCCCTTCACGACCAGCAAAAGGTGAGTTGTTAACCAAGAAGGTCATTTGAAGGGTTGGCTCATCAATATGAAGAACTGGAAGAGCTTCAACTGCATCTGTTGGAGTAATGGTTTCACCAACGAAGATATCTTCCATACCTGATACGGCAATCAAATCACCAGCTTTGGCTTCTTGAATTTCACGACGTTCCAAACCAAAGAAACCAAAGAGTTTTGTAACACGGAAGTTTTTGGTTGTTCCGTCAAGTTTAGAAAGGGTAACTTGGTCCCCAACCTTGACACTACCACGGAAGATACGTCCGATACCGATACGTCCTACGAAGTCATTGTAGTCAAGAAGAGACACTTGGAATTGAAGGGGTTCATCTGAGTTATCAACTGGAGCTGGAATGTGGTCGATAATGGTGTCAAAGATTGGCGCCATAGTCTTTTCTTGGTCGGCTGGATCATCTGACAATGAAGATGTTCCGTTGATCGCTGAAGCATAGACTACTGGGAAGTCAAGCTGATCATCATCTGCACCAAGTTCGATGAAAAGTTCCAAAACTTCATCCACTACTTCTGCTGGACGAGCTGATGGCTTATCGATTTTGTTAACTACAACGATCGGTACAAGGTCTTGTTCCAAGGCTTTTTTCAATACGAAACGAGTCTGTGGCATGGTTCCTTCGTAAGCATCTACGACCAAAACAACACCGTCAACCATTTTCATGATACGTTCTACTTCTCCACCGAAGTCCGCGTGTCCTGGTGTATCCATGATGTTAATACGAGTTCCGTTGTAAGCAACGGCTGTATTTTTAGCAAGGATGGTGATTCCACGCTCTTTCTCGATATCGTTTGAGTCCATTGCACGCTCAGCCAATTCTGTACGTGCGTCAAGAGTTTCAGATTGTTTCAACAATTCGTCAACGAGGGTTGTTTTCCCGTGGTCGACGTGGGCGATAATCGCGATATTACGGATATCTTCTCTTAATTTTGTCATGATTTCCTCTATTTATTTCAAATTTATTTTCTAACTGAACGATTATACCACAATTTTAAGCAAATGGCATAACTCAAGTAAGTGTAAATGTTTTCAAAGGAAAATTCATTTCTTCTCTTTTCTTTTCAAAAATATCGACTTGTGATAAGATAGGCTGGTATGCGTTTAGATAAATTATTAGCCCAGGAAAAAATTAGTCGAAAAAACATGAAACAAGCTCTTCTCAAAAAAGAAATCTTAGTTGATGGACTCCCTGCTACTTCCCTTGCACACAATGTTGATACAGGGTTGCAAGAGTTGATTTTCAAAGATAGAAAAATCCAAGGATATGAACATACTTACCTCATGCTTCACAAACCAAATGGTGTCGTGACAGCAAGCAAAGACAAAAAACTTCCAACCGTCATGGACCTCCTTCCTCAACATCTCCAGTCAGACCAACTCTATGCTATTGGTCGGCTGGATCGAGATACGACAGGACTTCTCATCTTGACGGATAATGGACCTTTAGGTTTTCAACTCCTCCACCCTCAGTATCATGTGGATAAAACTTATCAAGTTGAGGTCAATGGACCACTGACTCCTAACCATATCCAAGAGTTCAAGGATGGAATAGTCTTTCTTGATGGAACTGTCTGTAAACCAGCTCAGCTTGAAATTCTAGCCTCAAGTCCTAGCCACAGTAGAGCCACCATCACCATATCGGAAGGAAAATTTCACCAGGTCAAGAAAATGTTCCTCTCAGTCGGTGTCAAGGTCACTGCCCTCAAACGAGTTCAGTTCGGGGATTTTACATTAGATTCAGAGTTAGCAGAAGGTCAATACCGACCCTTGAATCAAGAGGAATTGAAAATCATTAAAAACTACTTAGAGAAAAGTGAATAAAATAAAAAAGCTTTAAAACTAAAGCTCTTTTGTTTTAATTAATTCTCGAAAGTTGTGAGATAAGTACGATACAGATAAGTGCAGAAATCACAATCCCTAACACAATCCCTAAAATAGAGAGAATTTTTTCTGTCTTATAGTCTAGTCCAGACTCTTTTTGATGTGAATTAGCCAAGGCTAAACCAAAAATACCAAAAATAATACTGAACACTGGGAATCCAAAGGCAAGTATGATAGATATGATACTCAAAACAATTGGGGCTTTTTTCTTTTCTTCTGTATTCATATTATAAAAACTCCTTAAATTTATTACAGATTCATTATACCACACAAAGAGATTTTATCTAATGTGCAATAAATAACCTTTCCCTTGAGCCAGGAAATATTAGAAATGATTGATACCTACTTCGAGAAGATTGTATAAAATAAAAAAGCTTTAAATATAAAGCTTTTTTAGATTCTTGCTAAGCTATAAAATAAAGCGATGTCCACAATCCAGCTAAGGACAGAAACTACGATCCCCACGATACTTAGGATTCTTTCTCTTTTAAAATCTAGACCAGATTCTTTTTGACTTGAATTAGCCATTACTAGTCCAACGATACCTAGAATCAGTCCTACTATTGGAGATGGCAATCCAAGGACGATTGATAGAATACCTAAAATAAGTGGGTGTTTTTTCTTTTTGTGTGTATCCATATTATAAAACTCCTTAAATTTATTACAGATTCATTATATCACACAAAGAGATTTTATCTAATGTGCAATAAATAACCTTTCCCTTGAGCCGGGAAATATTAGAAATGATTGATACCTACTTCGAGAAGATTGGATAAAATAAAAAAGCTTTAAATATAAAGCTTTTTTGTTAGAATCCTGATTAGTGCATCATCAAAATGACTCCTGCAATCCAGTTAAGGACTGAAATGACAATCCCTACGATATTGAGGATTTTTTCTGTTTTATAATTTAGTCCAGATTGATTTTGGTGTGAATTACCCAATACTAATCCAATGATACCCAAAATCAGACCTACGATTGGAGATAATAAACCAAGGACGATAGATAGGATACCTAAAACAAGCGATGCTTTTTTCTTTTCTTGCATAATAAAAACTCCTTAAAATTTATATTACTATTATACTATAAAAAGTCATATTTCTATATTAAACATATGTGACAAGTTTTTTTCACATTGTTAATTAGATTTCACCTTCCCAGTCCAAGAATCCAATCCATAAGAGAGGATATAGATTTCTGAGAAACCTTGTTTTTTCAAGAAAAGCGCTGCATTTGTGACACGTTGCGCACGTTGGTTCTCATAAAGAAGGACAGGCTTATCCTTGCGAAGCGCTGCGAGACTTGTCTTCAATTGATTTGAAGGGATATTACGAGCTCCGAGGATATGTTTTCTGTGGAAGTCAGCTGGATCACGCAAATCAATCAACTGACCTGTACGAATCAAAGACTCAAACTCTGCATTGTCTACGATTTTCGCTGCTCGACGAATGCGAAGATAGTTGTATCCCATCCAAGCTAACATTGCTACGACAAGTCCCCATAATACCCAAGTTACCATAATACTTAATCTCCATTTTTTTCTAAATAGTCTAATTCTAGTTTGTGCTCTCTACGCAGAACAGCTTCTGCTTCAAGATAATCCAGCTTGTCCATCAAGCCTGCATCATAGATTCGAGATAGTTCAATCTTCATCAGTTCAATGTCATAGAGACGTTTCCCCATATAGACAATAATGCCAAACTGTTTGAGAAATTGTTGCACATCATAGAGTGTTTTCATAGCTTTCATTTTAGCAAATATTCAGAGTTTTTTCAATAGTTCCCGCAGAGGATTCCCTTTTTCACGATTATCTGAATTTCCTTACACTATGACAAAGAAGAAATCCTAAAGTCATTCCAACGATATTTTGCAGGAGATTTGGGATGATTTCTGGTATGGCTGCTCCCCAACCATTCATCCAAGCCGATGCCAGAGCATAGCCAGCTACCATGAAAATAGTCGCCAAGACTAAGCCTAGCCATTGCCATTTCCCTTTAAAACCTGCGAAATAGCCTTGGAAACCATGATTAAGTAAGCTAAAAAACATCCACTGAGGATAACCTGAAATAAGGTCAATGAGAAATCCTGCTAAACCTCCGACAACGGCTCCTTCACGGCTGCCAAAGTAAAAGGCTGTAAAGAAGACACCGACGTCCAAAAGTGTAAAAATTCCGGTTGGGGTCGGGATTTTAATAAAATAACCTAATACTACAGAACTGGCTGCTAAGATGGATACTAGGGCGATTTTAGTTGTTTTGGTTTGCTTCATATTGTCTCACTCCATATTGATCTGCTTGAGCAATAGCTCGGTAAACAAAGGCCTTGGAACTTTCAATTGCTGGCAAGAGTTCCTCTCCCTTGACTAACTGGCTGGCAATACTAGATGCAAAGGTACATCCTGCACCAGCATTTTGTCCTTGGATGACTGGATTTTCAAGGATTGTGAAATTTTCTCCGTCATAAAAGACATCCACAGCCTTATCCTGACTAAGGCGATTTCCACCCTTGATAATCACTACTGGTGCACCCAAATCATGCAGTTTTTTGGCTGCAGTTTTCATGTCTTCCAGGCTTTCAATCTTTTGGTCTGCAAGCAATTCTGCCTCAGGAAGATTAGGAGTAATCACTGATACATAAGGGAAAAAGCGAATCAACTCTTGACAGAGCTCACTGACTGCAACATCGTGCGTTTCCTTACAAACGAGAACAGGGTCCAAGACGACAGGAACTTCTGATCGTTCCTTGATGAAATTCAAAGCTTTCTCAGCAACACCAACAGTCGGTAAAAGACCAATTTTAATCCCTCCAAAGTCTACGCTCTTGAGACTATCCAACTGTTGTTGGAAAATAGTTTCATCAGTTGGAAAGACTTCAAAACCATTTTCTGTCAAAGCAGTCAAGCAGGTCATGGCTACAAATCCATGCAAACCATTCAAAGTATAGGTTGCAAGATCAGCAGCTAGTCCACCACCACTAAAAATATCATTTCCTGAAAGTGCTAAAATACGATTATTCTTCATAACGAATCTCCTTCAAATACAAACCATTGGGTGCTGCAGTTGGGCCAGCCAACTGTCTGTCTTTTTTCTCCAAGATGAGGTCAATCTGTTCAATCGGCATCCGATTGTTACCAATTTTCAGCAGGGTTCCAACCATATTTCGAATCTGCTTATAGAGGAAGCCATTGCCAGAGAATGTAAAGGTCAGAAACTGCCCTGTTTCATCAACCCTAAGACTAGCTTCCGTAATCGTTCTTACCTTGTCTTCCACACTAGTCCCCGATGCTGTAAAACCAGTAAAGTCATGTGTTCCCTCGAGTTTTTTTACAGCAAGCTGCATCCGCTCCACATCTAGTGGATAGGGATAGTGAGTCGCATAATGGCGACGCATGGGATTTTTAGGACGTCCTCTATCTACGATAAACTCGTAGGTCTTGCTATGCTTGGCATAACGGCAATGAAAATCATCAGCCACAATCTCAATCGAAATCACATCGATGTCTTCAGGACTTTGGGTATCAAGAGCAAAGCGAAGTTTTTCCTCATCCATCTGATAAGGAAGATCAAAGTGGATGACCTGCCCCAAAGCATGAACACCACTATCCGTTCGTCCTGCACCATGGATGGTAATGCCCTGCCCTTTATTTAATTTGGTTAAAGTTTTTTCAATTTCCTCCTGAACACTACGCGCATGAGGTTGCCGCTGAAAACCAGCAAAAGCATAGCCATCATAGGAAATTACAGCTTTATATCTAGTCATGTATCTATTTTATCAAGAAAATTTCTCTGCAACAAGTTTGAGAATTAAAAATTGTAAGGGGACAGTTCCTCGAAGTTATTTATGTTCTATCTGACCTTTTTCATGATGTATTTTCGTATAGGTACTTCAACCATTTGAACGATTTCAAATCCTTCTTTTTGGTAAAGATTGTAAGCTGTTTGATTTGCCTCGTAGACATTTAGAGAAATAGTATCTATGTCTTCATTTTCAAAGGCCAAACTAACAAATTTCCTTAAAGCCTGGCTACCTAACCCCTGCCCCTGTTTCTGAGGATTGATAAAAAATCTCCCGATATGAAGATTCCTGTCTTCTAACCTGATTTTCTGGATGACGCCTACAAACTCTTCTCCAACAAAAATGGAAAAAATCCCTTCCATCTTTTGCAAGGATTGGGTAATCAAGGGATAAGAAATCTTTGGCCCCATCCATTGCTTCTGAAAACTTTCTCCCAAAGCATTAGACCACTGACAAATGAGTTTGGCATTTTCTAACTGAAGTCCTTTTTCAAAGTGAATTTTCATATTTGCTCCTATAACTTCTCCTATATCCAACTATTATACTCTTTCTCTTATTTTTTCCGAATAAATAAGTATGATTCATCTTTACTTTTTTCTTGTTGGAACGATTCTTGCTTCCTTTCTAGGCTTGGTCATTGATCGCTTTCCTGAACAATCCATCGTATTTCCTGCAAGTCACTGTGATTCTTGTCAGACTCCTTTGAGACCTCTGGATTTGATTCCAATTGTTTCTCAAGTAATTGGGCGCTTTCGCTGTCGCTATTGTAAGGTACGATATCCTTTCTGGTATGCTTTCTTTGAGTTAGGCTCGGGACTGCTCTTTCTAGCTTTTTCTTGGAAAATTCTAACCTTGAGTCAAGTCATCCTAATCACTGCCGGTTTAACTTTGGGAATCTATGACTTTCGACATCAAGAATACCCCTTAATCGTCTGGCTAATATTTCACTTAATCCTCATGATTTGCTCTAGTTGGAATCTAATCATGGTTTTCTTCCTAGTTCTTGGAATCATTTCCCATGTTATTGATATTCGCATTGGGGCAGGTGATTTTCTATTTCTGTCTTCTTGTTCACTAGTTTTTACACTTACAGAAATACTGATTTTAATTCAATTCGCTTCCACTACCGGCATACTAGTCTTTCTCCTGCTAAAGAAAAAGGAAAGACTTCCCTTCGTGCCTTTCCTCTTGCTTGCTACTTGTGTGATTATTTTTGGTAAGCCACTGCTTCTCGGATAAAGTCAGCGATTTCTGCTACTTGTCCTTCATGCAGAGCCTTAACAATCTTGGAACCGACGATAACACCGTCTGATACAGCATTGAAGCGTTCTACATCAGCCTGGGTGGATACACCAAATCCTGTCAGTACTGGAATGTCGGCCACTTGATGAAGTTGAGACAAGTGCTTGTCCAAGTCATCTCGGTAATTTCCTGATTTTCCTGTTACCCCATTGATAGCAACGGCATAGACAAATCCTTCTGCCCCTTCAATGAGTTCCTTTTGACGCTCAATTCCTGTCGTCAAGCTGACAAGTGGAATTAAAGCAATGTCTGTATCCGCCAAATATGGCTCTACAAAATTGGCATGTTCATGAGGGAGGTCTGGGATAATCAAGCCCTTGACTGCTGTATCAGCAAGATTTTTAACCAATTTCTCCACACCGTACTGAAAGAGGGGGTTAAAGTAGGTCATGATGACAAGCGGAATTTCTGTTTCAATGGTTTTCAAGGTTTCAACCAAAGCCTGGGTAGAGGTTCCGCGAGCTAGACTGCGCAAGCCGGCTTCTTCGATAACAGGACCATCTGCAACCGGATCCGAGAAGGGAACTCCTACCTCAATGGCAGACACACCTAAATTTTCTAAAAAGTGAATTGTTTCACCGAGACCATCTAATCCTTTTTCGTGATCTCCAGCCATAATATAGGGGACAAAAATTCCCTTTCCGGTTGCCTTGATAGCGTTCAGTTTTTCTGTTAGTGTCTTAGGCATGAGCTTCTCCCTTCTTTGCTGCGTCTGCTTCCAAACGGTCTTTGACTTGAACTACATCCTTGTCCCCTCGACCTGATAGACAGACAATCATAGACTTATCTGGGCCAAGTTCTTTGGCTAATTTCACCGCAAAGGCGATAGCATGACTAGACTCCAAAGCTGGGATAATCCCTTCCACACGAGACAAGAGTTGGAATCCTTCCAAGGCTTCCTCATCTGTCACAGGAACATAGGTCGCGCGTTTGATATCGTGGTAATGAGAATGTTCTGGACCGATACCTGGGTAGTCCAAACCTGCTGAGATAGAGAAGGCTTCTAAGATTTGTCCATGGGCATCTTGGAGAACATCCATGAGAGAACCGTGAAGAACTCCTGGGCGACCCTTGGTCAAGGTAGCTGCGTGATGCTCTGTATCCACACCAAGTCCTGCCGCTTCAGCTCCATACATAGCTACAGATTCATCTTCCACAAATGGATGGAAGAGACCGATAGCATTAGAACCACCACCAACACAGGCTACTAGGGCATCTGGCAAATCTTGCCCTGTCAAGTCACGGTACTGTTGTTTTGCTTCTCGACCGATAACACTTTGGAAATCACGCACAATTTCTGGAAAAGGATGAGGCCCCAAGGCAGAACCAAGGATATAGTGGGTATCATCGATGTTGGCTACCCATGAACGAAGGGCTGCATTGACCGCGTCTTTGAGCACGCGCGAACCATCTATTACAGCTTCCACCTTGGCTCCTAAAAGTTCCATACGGAAGACATTGAGGGCTTGGCGTTTAACATCTTCCTCACCCATATAGATAGTACATTCCATGTTAAAGAGGGCCGCAGCAGTTGCAGTTGCTACACCGTGCTGACCGGCACCAGTTTCAGCGATAATTTTCTTTTTGCCCATGCGTTTAGCGAGAAGAACTTGTCCCAAGGCATTGTTAATCTTGTGGGCACCTGTATGATTGAGGTCTTCACGTTTGAGGTAAATCTTGGCTCCACCAATATGCTGGGTCAAGTTTTTTGCGTAGTAAAGAGGTGTTTCACGTCCTACATACTGGCGCAAAAGTTGGTTTAACTCTTCTTGAAAACTTGGATCTGCCTGACTTTCACGATAAGCTTCTTCCAACTCCAATACTGCTGTCATCAATGTTTCTGGGACAAAACGTCCACCGAATTTCCCGTAAAATCCATCTTTATTTGGTTCTTGATATGCCATGTTTTACCCTCTCTATAAATCTTCTAATCTTTTCATGATCTTTTTGTCCGTCTGTCTCTACCCCACTTGATACATCTACTGCAAAGGGGGTAAAGTGTTGAATAGCTTCTTCTACATTATCCTCATTGAGCCCACCTGCGATGAAGAAAGGCTGAGATAGTTCTGTCGTATCCAGTTGCCCCCAATCAAAGGTTTGACCACTTCCTGCCACAGGTGCATCAAAGAGGAGATAATCTACCTGAGAACTTGGCACGTGACCTTCTCCATCCACTTGAACAGCCTGAATGTTGGCACAAGGTAATTTCACAAACAAATCATCCGCCACCTGACCATGAACCTGCACCAAGTCCAAGCCAACTTTGTCAATCGCTTCTAGTAATTCTTCCCGACTTGGTGAAACAAATACGCCAACCTTTTTTACATATGTAGGAATAATCTCAGCTAGCTCTGCTGCTTGTTCCAAGGTCACCTGTCTTTTGCTAGGAGCGAAGACAAAACCGATGTAGTCTGCTCCAGCTGACACAGCTGTTTCTACCGCTCCTTTAGTCGATAGTCCACAAATCTTAACCTTTGTCAATTTGCAACTCCTTGATTCTCTGAGCGACATCTTCTGCCTGCATGAGAGCTGTTCCTACCAAAATTCCGTTAAAGTAGGGTGCAACACGTTTTGCATCCTCCTCTTTAAAAATGGCAGATTCAGAAATATACAAGCAATCGTCCTTGAAGTGTTTGGCCAAGTCTACACTGGTCTGTAAGTCTACTTCAAAGGTTGTTAAATTACGATTGTTGACACCAATAATTTGAGCGCCAAGACGGTGGGCAACTTCTAGCTCTGCTAGATTATGAGTTTCCACCAAAACTTCTAGATCTAGCTCTGTCGCATAGTCATACAGTTCCTTGAGGCGTTCTTCTGATAAAGCCGCTACGATGAGCAAGATAACTGTCGCACCCGCATTGCGAGCATGGATGATTTGCTTTTCATCGATAATAAAATCCTTGTTTAAAGTCGGAATCTGAACCTGACTGGAAATCTCACGAAGATAATCCAAATGACCTTTAAAGAAAACCTCGTCTGTCAGAACAGAAATCATAACCGCACCGTTAGCCTCGTAAGTCTGGGCCTGTTGAACGATATCCACATCCAGATTGATATCACCCATACTTGGACTCGCCTTCTTGACTTCTGCAATGATTTGCAGACGTTCTTGATGGTTTTTCAAATATTCAGCTAAGCGATAGCTTGCTCGCAGGGGCTTAAGTTCCTCTCGCTCCATCTTTTCAACTTCACGCGCCTTCTGCTCTAGGATACGTGATAAAAATTCCTGACTCATCTTTGATACTCCTGTAATAGTCTGAGTTTTTCAAGGGCCTTACCACTAGCAATCACTTGGCGTGCCATTTCAACTCCGTCCTTGATACTGTCTGCTTTCCCATTGGCGTAGAAACCGAGACCTGCATTTAAGACTGTTGTTTCCAAAAATGGACTTGGTTCGTTATTAAGAACGCTAACAAGGATGGCTGCATTCTCATGCGCATTTCCGCCACGAATGTCCTCAATAGCAATACGTTCCATACCCAAATCTTCTGGAGTAAAGGTTGACAAAGTGATTTCTCCATTTTCAAGAAGGGCAATGCTGGTAGTTCCATTCAAACCAGCTTCGTCCAACCCTTCTGGACCAGCTACTACAATAGCGCGTTTGCGACCCATGTTTTTCAAAACCTGAGCAGTACTTTCCAGAAGTTCAGGACGACTAATTCCTAGAAGCTGTGTTTCCAAGACCATTGGGTGAATCAGTGGGCCTGTCAAATTCATGATAGTTGGAATTCCCAATTCCAAGCGTGCTGGCATGATATATTTCATGGCTGGGTGCATGTTTTTGGCAAAGAGAAAGACGATTCCTGTTTGGTCAAATACCTTACCCAATTGTGATGGCTTGAGGTCAATATTGATTCCCAAAGCTTGCAAGACATCTGCTGAACCAGAT
>ERZ773196.1660-NODE-1660-length-12262-cov-11.516753_pt1 | contig 12262 bp, 11 predicted proteins | sample MGYA00581009_ERZ773196 | MGnify/ENA primary metagenome ERZ773196 (study PRJEB29015, sample SAMEA2738162) | human oral metagenome | biome: human oral; feature: human-associated habitat; material: saliva | place: China | collected 2243 ...
CTAAAGGGAATGTCATCTACCCAGAAATGTTGGTGGAACGCTTCGGCTTGGATCCACTGCGTTACTACCTCATGCGCAGTTTGCCAGTTGGTTCAGATGGGACTTTCACACCAGAAGACTACGTGGCTCGCATCAACTATGAATTGGCCAATGACCTTGGAAACCTCCTCAACCGGACGGTGGCCATGATCAATAAATACTTTGGTGGTCAAGTTCCGACTTATGTCGAAAATGTCACTGCATTTGATGCAGATTTGGCTAAGGTGGTCGAAGAAAGTATTGCAGAGTACCACAAGCAAATGAATGCGGTTGATTACCCACGCGCTTTGGAAGCTGTATGGAATATTATCTCTCGTACCAACAAGTACATCGATGAGACAGCGCCTTGGGTCCTCGCTAAAGAAGATGGTGACAAGGAACAATTGGCAGCGGTCATGGCTCACTTGGCAGCTAGCCTTCGTGTCGTGGCTCACTTGATCCAACCATTCATGATGAACACCTCAAACGCCATCATGGAACAACTAGGCTTGGGCTTGGACTTCGATCTCGAAAACTTGACCCTAGCAGGTTTCCCTGAAAATATCACAGTGGTTGCCAAAGGAACTCCAATCTTCCCACGTCTTGACATGGAAGAAGAAATTGCCTACATCCAATCTCAAATGACTGCAGGTAAACCACAAGAAAAAGAATGGATTCCAGAAGAAGTGGAACTCAAGTCTGAAAAAGACGAGATCAAATTTGAAGACTTTGACAAGGTTGAAATCCGTGTAGCAGAAGTCAAAGAAGTGGAACGCGTCGAAGGATCAGACAAATTGCTTCGCTTCCGTCTTGACGCTGGTGACGGTGAAGATCGTCAAATCCTCTCAGGAATCGCGAAATTCTATCCAAATGAACAAGAATTGGTCGGCAAGAAGCTCCAAATCGTGGCCAACCTCAAACCACGTAAGATGATGAAGAAATATGTCAGCCAAGGCATGATTCTTTCTGCAGAACACGGGGATCAATTAACAGTCTTAACTGTTGATCCATCTGTACCAAATGGTAGCATCATCGGCTAAATGATAGACAAAGAAAAAGCTCTCCTGGAAGGGAGGGCTTTTGTTGTGACGATATAGTTCCCATCATTGAGTTTTACAAGGATGGTATTTGAGTCCTATTAGTAATGAATATTAATGGAGACTTCCGCAGTGAGAAAAGAGTCTGAAACGGTATCATTTCAGACTTTCGGGAGATTTGAGACAGTAGGCTCAAATCTTAGGTATGGAATCCCAAAGGGATTCGCTACCGTCCGTCCTCACCTAAGGAAGGTCTCCAATTATATTTTTAAATATATGTCCTATTCATCCGGCCGGTATTCTAGGATATCTCCTGGCTGGCAGTCGAGTTCTTTGCAGATGGCTTCAAGGGTGGTGAAGCGGATGGCTTTGGCCTTGCCGGTTTTGAGGATGGAGAGGTTGGCAGTCGTGATGCAGATTTTGTCGGCTAGCTCATTGGATTTCATTTTTCGCTTGGCCAGCATGACATCTAGATTGACGATAATCATGGCACCCTCCTTAAATGGTTAGCTCATTTTCTTCAGCGATCTCAATCCCTCTCTCTAAAATCTTGCCAGAGACCCAGACGATTGGAACGGCAAGGAGAAGCCCTGTGTTAAAGGTAAATTGGAAAGTGAAGGGAAGGAGATAAGCATTTCCACTGGTTTCAAGTGTGCCAGACATAAAGGACAAGACCAAGAGAATCTTCCAAGCTCGGTTGCAAAGATCAATGTTGGAGTGAGAAAAGATCTTTTCTTGGTAGAGATTTTGGAGGAAGCTGCGAATGGTGATGAGAAGGTAAATATAGATAGCGCTTGAGGCTAGTGGGAAGAGCAACTGCCAGAGGGGTTGCAGATGTTTGGGGAAGAGCTGGATGCCATTTACATCAAAGGACAAGCGTCCAGTTTGAATGAGATCTTTAAACACTCCCATCCGTGAAAGCAGGTGTACGACCAGTGCAGCTACAGTCATAAAGCCACAAAAGAATATGAAAGCCGTTAGGACTTCAATGACATTTTTTAAGGTTTTTGAGTTTTTCATCGCAAGCCTCCTTGAAGTTCATTTATTTTTCACTTATAGTATACTCCTTATAAAAAATTAGTCAATAAAAAAGTATCGAAAAACGATAAAAAAATAACGATAAACAAAATATTGTTTTTGAGAAACAGGTATTCTCTACTAAAACTAGTCAGTTCAAACCTGGGAAACCACTACATAGAGGGGAATTTTACTATACTTTCGATTTAGGGTATACTAGTGTAAAGATCTTATTCCATGGAGGTAGTAAAATGAATCTTAAGTGGAAGAAAAAATACCTGGGGCCGATTTTGGGGCTGGTCGGAGCAGTTGTTCTGATCGGTGGAGTCTATCTCTACTCTAGCTCCAACATCCAACCAGACCATCAAAAGGAATTCAACCAGACCAGCAAGAAGGTCACCAAGCCAAAGGAAAAAGCTATTGACTTGAGTGGTGACTATGTCTCAAATGAACGGGATGAAGCCAAAATCGAGAAAAAAGGCAAGGCCTGGAAGATCGATTACCAAACAGCTGACGGCAAGGTATCCGCTGAATTTAGCACGGATTAGAAGGTCGAAGGATCTAATAAAGTTTCGACAGGCAAGATGAAAAAGTCCGATGGCAATACAGACTTTACAGTCACGGTTCGTGTCTTCAAATATAAGACGGATAAGAAGCCTTTGATTACGGTCACCATGTCTGACAAAAATCCCGACCACGAGATGGTCTTTGCCAATTGGGAGGACTTTTTCAAATCGACAGATCCAAATGATATCGTCCTTGATGGCAATCTCTCACCGTTTGAGGGTGCTTATTCCAATGAGGCCTATGAAAAGGAAATCGCAGATTCGGGTTTTAAACTTTATGGCTATACTCCAGAAGAATATTACCAAAACAAGACCAACGCCTTTCCAAGCATTGTAAATGGTGAGACTGGCTGGACTTTCTGGAGCGGAGGCACTCGGGCAAGTTACTTGTTCAATAAAGAAAAAGAGCCTAAGAAGCGAAAAGGCTATTATGAAGTTTATTTCACTGGGGCAAATGCGACTGCGATCCAAGGGCAAGAGCAAACCTTGTACTTGATCCCAGCGGGTGTGACAGGTCCTGACGGAGTAGCTTCCCAAGAACGTCGGATTCTCTTTGGGGACGTGGCCTACCGTGATTACCATCTAGAGTGGTGGAAAGCTTATCCGCAACCGAAAAAAGAGAAAGACTTGGATATTGCGGCCATTAACGGAGGCGACTTCTCAAGCTTAGCTGGAACCTGGCGCAATGGCAAAGGAGCTGAGATCGTCATCCAAGCAGACGGAAAAGTTAAGGGCCAAGGCAGCCTCAAGGCTGTTGCGGACTCGGATAAGAAGAGCAAGATCCCTTATGTTGAGATGAAGATGGGTGAGACTGGTGCTGCGATTGGACTTTTGAAAATCGGTTTCCAAAATCCAGATGGAGACCAGTCTGATACTAGCAAGCCACGTCTAGTGGTCACTCAATCTGCAGGCAACTACCCGGCTGATCAATATTTCTACCGTCAATAAAAAGTTTGAGACATGTTTGTCTCAAGCTTTTTTTACTGCAAGGAAGGCTCGTGGAGTCTAGGCAACTGTTAGTCTCTAGCATTAAAAGGAAAAAAATGTAAAAAAGTCTTGACAAAGCAAATGATTCGCAGTATTATTAACTAGTTAATTAACTGATTAATAAACTAGTTAATAAAAATGAAAAAGAGGTGAAGGATGAATAGGAGAAGAATGAAGGTTCTGGGACTCTTGTTTCTCGGTTTCTTTCTACTGACAGCTTGTGGAAGTCAAGGAAATGCGGGCAAGCCCCCTTCTAAAAAAAGTCTTAAAATTGTCACGAGTTTTTATCCCATCTATGCCCTGGTCAAGGAAATCTCTGGCGATCAAAATGACATCTGGATGGTTCAGTCAGGTGCAGGGATCCATGATTATGAACCCTCAACCAAGGAAGTGGCCCAGATCTATGATGCGGATGTATTTGTCTATCATTCTCAGACCCTGGAATCTTGGGCCGGTCGCTTAGATCCCAATCTTCAAGGTTCCAAGTTGCGAGTGATCGAAGGTAGCCAAGGAATGACCCTTGATAAGGTGGCTGGATTAGAGGATGTCGAGGCTGGTCAGGGAAAAGAAGCCAAGCACTTGTATGATCCGCATACTTGGTTGGATCCTGTAAAAATAGCAGAGGAAGGAAAGATCATCGCCCAACGCTTGGGAGAGATCGATCCAAAAAACAAGGAGCTCTATCAGGCCAATGCTCAAAAGCTTGAAAAGCGCTGTGAGGAACTGGTAGCCCACTACCAGCCTCTCTTTGACAAGGCTAAGCAAAAGACTTTTGTGACCCAGCATACGGCCTTTTCTTATCTGGCTAAACGCTTTGGTCTCAAGCAGTTAGGGATCGCAGGGATTTCCCCAGAGCAAGAACCGACCGCTCGGCAATTGGCCGAGATCCAGCAGTTTGTCAAAGGCTACAAGGTGAAAACGATCTTTGTGGAAAAGCACACGTCGTCAAAAGTGGCAGATAGTATCGCCAAGGCAACAGGGGCGCGTGTCAAGGTCTTGGATCCACTGGAAGCCGATCCACAAAACGATAAGGATCTATTAGAAAATTTAGAAGAAAATATGGTGACTTTAGCCAAGGAATTAGAGGAGTAAATCAAGAATGAAGAAAAAAGGAACGATTGGAATTGTAGCGACCTTGGGGCTAGGACTCTGTGCCTATGCGCTCAGTCAGCAACCACAAGTCAAGGGAGAGAAAAAGAATCAGATTCAGTATTTGCAAGCGGACAAGAAATCGTCAGCGACTGCCTCAAGTAAAAAGGAAGACAGCATCGAAGCGGTCAATGCCAGGGAAAAGACCCAGGCAGAGCAGATTGTCATCAAGATTACAGATGAAGGCTTTGTCACTTCTCATGGGGATCATTTTCATTACTACAGCGGAAAGGTCCCATTTGATGCCATCTTTAGTGAAGAGTTGATTTTGCGGGATCCAACTTATCAGCTGCAAGAAGCGGATATCGTGAGCAAGGTCAAGGATGGCTATATTATCAAACGCGCTGGGAAATACTATCTCTACTTAAAGGATGCCCAACATACAGTTAATGTGCGCTCAATCGAAGAGATCGCTCAACAGCAAAAAGGAGGCGCTAAAGAAGAAGGAGAGGCGGGATCGGTGCAAGCGAACTCCTCGCACAAGGCAGGCAAGACCCGTGACTTCCGTCAACCTAGTCAAGCGCTGAAAGAAGGAAAGACTCTTGAGATGCTGACGGCTAAGAACCATACAGGTGGTGGCTACCGTACGGACGATGGTTATGTCTTTAGCCCTGGAGATGTCATTTCAGATACAGGGGACGGCTTTATTGTGCCCCATGGTGGCCATTTCCATTATATTCCAAAGAGTGCCTTATCCGCTGGCGAGTTAGCAGCAGCTCTATCTGTCTTAGGTGGTCAAGCTGACCATCAAGCAGGGAACTCACACCTAGCTGGAGCAAGCACAGAGCAAGGGCAAGGAACTCCAGATCCAGCCTCTCTAAGCCTTGGGAAGCAAGCGAGCAACCAGCCGTCAGCCAGTCCAACCAATACACAGACGACCCCAACGACTTCTAAACCGGCTACCTCTAAACCAAGTCCAAGCATGAGCAATCTGATCGAAGAATTGCAGAAAACTCCTCTATCTTCTCGTCATGTGGAATCTGATGGTTCTGTCTTTGATCCAAGTAAGATTACCAAGTGGACCGATCAAGGGATTGTCTACCCTCATGGGGATCATTTCCACTTTATCCCATACAGCTCCCTATCTCCTTTAGAGCGTGAGTTGGCGCGACAATTCCAATTGCTTCGGGCCCAAGGTGCTACTACACCTGCTGAAATAAGTCCAAATCGGCCTTCAAATCCAAGCACAAGACCAGTTGACCCTGATCATGAGCATGGCGACAGTCACGATCACAAAGAGAAACACGATCACGGCTTCCACGCAGACAAGGTCATCAGCAAGGACGAGGAAGGCTATATGGTCGCTCATGGCAACCATGCCCATTATTTCTATAAAAAGGACCTTTCTCCTCAAGAGATTGCAGCAGCAGAGGCAACTCTAGCTGGTAAGAAAGAAGAGGACAAGGGTCAGCCCCTGACAGATGATGTTGCGACCTATTCTCGTGATGCCTCAGATGAGGAAAAGATCCAGTACATCAGTAAGACCTACGGTGTCCCTCGCGAGGCCATTAAGATTTCCAATGGTTTCTTTGTCTTTAACAATCCAGACCAAGAATACGATCCGACCCACATCCATCCTTATGCTGTTCGTAAGGAACATGTCCGGATTCCACTTGAAACTGGCAATCCTGAACTAGACTTTATCAATGAACTCTATGCAACAGCGCTTCGTTCAGGGATTTCTCCTTATAGCCTCCAGATTGAAAATGGTCAGTTTGTCATCCCGCATGGCGATCACAACCACTACATCAAGGTGCGTTCAGCAGGACTAGCAGACTACTTAGCTCACCGTCTTCCAACCATTCAATCTACTTACAAAAAAGGAGACTTGGACAAGAAAGTCGTAGAGGACAAGGTCAACCAGCTCTTAGCAGAAAGCCGGACTCTCTATGCTTCTGATCCATTGCAACAAAGACGGATTGAGCTCATCTTGGGCCACTTCTTAGAAAACGTCAAGAGTTTCCCAAGTAACTCAACAGAGGGCTATCTAGCTAGTCTCAAACAGGTTGATGCGCAGTACATTCATGCGACCCAAGCGGTCAAACCAAAAGAAGAGACAGCCTTGGATCGTCGTTACCAAGAGTTGCTGGAACAAGTGCGTTTGCTAGACACAGAAGCCTTCCAATTGAAGAAGGAAGAGTTGGTCTCTCAACTGCAGGAAGCCTATGCTGCCAAGGACAGCAAGCGTTTAGAACAGGAAGGGAAGCTATTAGAAGCTGTTCAGGAGATGCAAGATCGGACGGGTGTGACATCGGTCGACTACCTCAAGTATTTCTACCAAAGCTTGAGCGATGCGCGCTTGACACCAGAACTCCGCACTAAGGCAGCAGATCTAGCCTTGAAGCTCTACCGAGCTCAAGCCTTTGAAGAAGCTTGGGATTCCAAGTCTCACTTTATGGAACTCTACCAAACCAAGCAAGCTATTGACCAGCTCTTCTCCCAAGAAAAAGGCCAAACCTATCCTATTGAAAAAACAGTTTTGGATCTAAAAGGAAGTCAAGCCCCATCCTACAACGTAGCGGTTTATGATTTCCTCAAAGGCTTGTATGGAGAGTTGGATAAGGCGACAGAAGCCCGTCAACAGAACAAGATTTTGACAGCTCTCTTAGAGCAAATCCAGTCGCTCTTGCCACAAGTCGAAGATCAAGGCAGACGAGCTGCATTTGAAGCAAGCTTGGCTCAACTTGGAAAAGAAGCTAATCCAGACAAGGCTATTTCAAGTGGGGAAGCACTTCTACGCGAAATCAGTGATAGCATTGAAAAGCAAAAACAAAAGCAAACGGAAGAGCCTCAAATTGGGGATGTCGCTCTTTATCAACAGCTTTATAACCAGTTGATGGCCCTGCACCAACAATTGGTGGACAAGGGAGCTAGTGATGCTGTATTTGATCGCTTAGAAGCTCTCTTTGACCAATTGGCTAATCCAAAGAGTGATAAAGCAGCCTTACTACAGGCCATTCAAGCCTTCCAGGCAGAGTTGGCAGCAACGCCATCTGCAAGCGAAGCGGGCAAAGCAGCTACCACAGCTGAAACGCCTGTCCCTACAGAAACTCCGGTGGAAAAAGAAGCAGCAGCTTCAGAAGGAAGTAAGCCTGCCACAACTGAGACAGAAACAGAGCCTGCAAGCGCAGCTGTAACAGAAGCAAGCACACCAGATACTCCATCTCCTCAGAACCAATAGAAGATAGAAAAGAGAGTGGGACAGAAATCGGTAATTCGTTAGAATTCGATTTCGTCGTCCCACCTCCACACAGTTGAGTAGGGCTGTAAAAGCTGATGAAATCAGCGTAGTAGAGCCCACTCAACCACTGCGTCTTGATCGACAATCCAAAAATAATTGAGAGGCTAGGACTTTTGTCCCAGCCTCTTTTTGCGTTTTAGTGAATAGAAGAAGTGGTCTCTTTTTTCAGTTTTTGAGCCTCACTCCTTGTGCTCAAGGAGCAGTGGCGAGGAAAGCTCGACTGCTTGTTTCCGCTTGAAAAATGCGGCCATTTGAACCAGGATGCGGGGGACCGTCTGCCATTTTTTCCAAGCTTGAAAGCGGGTGTCGATGAGCTGCTTGGCCAAGCGTTCTAGCATCTCCCGCTCGGTTGGATCCAAATCCTGGGCATTTTGGAGGATTTCCTTGGACTTAGCTAGCTGCTTGAGATCGGTTAGATCATTGATGGAAGTGATGCCGGCATCTAGAAAAATGCCAAAAAAGGTGTCAAAAAACTTCTTGCGCTCCTCTGCCGATGTTTCACGAACCCATTGCTTCAAGGTCAGATCGGTCTGTTGGCTATCGGGACTGGTTTCAGAAACGGTCACAAAGCTGTAGTCCTTGATTTCCCAAGTAAAGGCGTCGTGCTGGGCAAAGCCACCAAAAGCGCGACTCTTGACAATGGTTGTCGGTTCTGGCACTTCCAACATCATGCCAACAATGGACCCTTGAGGGACAAAGCGACGAATGTTTGGAGACGTCCGCTGGTAGCCTTCGGTTTCGATAATGGCCTTGTTGAGGCCAGGAGCATCGTAGCTGTAGATCGCGTCGACCCGTTCAAATAAGGAATCAGGTAGATACGAGCAGGCATAGGTTGCGAGATTTCCCCCTTTGGAGTGACCGGCTACTAAGAAACGTCCTTTTGGAAATTCCTTCATGACATGTTGCAGGTAGCTGGCTGCGCGCTTCTGAGCTGGAACATGGTCCATATAGGTCATGTGGAAGTCTTCCTTCCAGCCGATCAAGGTGTCATCCGTCCCTCTGAAGACGACCAAATACGTATCCAGAATAAGCCGATAGGTCATGGCCGCGAACTGTTTTTGCACATCGGGATCGTACTCATCGACATAGTTGAGGAGTTTGATGTTCTTAAAGCGCTTTGAAGTAGCCAAGTCATCGACTAATTGGAGGTGCTGGTTACTCACGATGAAATCGGTGGTCCGATCGATCAGTTCCGTCGCATCAGACAGGCGCACTGGGATTCCTGTTGTATCTCCTTGAGGCACAATGTGTCCAAAGGGCAGATAGGTCAGCTCTGTCAAAGCGAGGACATCCAGCTCCTTGAAGGGGCGGTCATAAATGGAATCGTAGGTCACTTCTTTTAGGTAATCAAAAATAGTCGACATCTGTGCCTCCCGTGTCTTATTTCTTTCAGTATAGCACAAAAATGGATGTAGAAAAAGCGCCTCCTATCAAGAAAGTAGGACCCAGCTTTTCTTTCCATCTGAAACAGCCTTTTTCTCTGCTTCTTAATCTGTTATAATAGGAAGAAGAAAAAAAGAAGGAAAGAAAGCCATGCATAAAATTCTCTTAGTGGAAGACGATGAAATTATCCGCCAACAGGTCAAACAATTATTGGAACAATGGGGCTATGAAGTGGTTGCAGTAGAGGATTTTATGGATGTCCTCGGGATCTTTGTCGAAAGTGACCCCCACTTGATTCTCATGGATATTGGCCTGCCTCTCTACAATGGTTACCACTGGTGCCAGGAGATTCGCAAGGTTTCAAAGGTTCCGATCATGTTTCTTTCTTCACGGGATCAAGCCATGGATATTGTCATGGCCATCAATATGGGTGGAGACGACTTTGTTACCAAGCCCTTTGACCAAAATGTCCTCCTTGCCAAGGTCCAAGGACTCTTGCGCCGTTCCTACGAATTTGGGACAGATCAAAATCTGCTGGAGCACCGGGGAGCCATCCTCAATCTCAAGTCCACGGACTTGGTGTATGAAGGGGAAGTCATCAAGCTGACCAAGAATGAATTTCAGATCCTGCGCGTCCTGTTTGAGCATGCAGGCAGTATCGTGGCGCGTGATGACATGATGAAGGAGCTCTGGAATAGCGACTTCTTTATTGATGACAATACCTTGTCTGTCAATGTGGCCCGCCTTCGTAAGAAACTAGAAGAAGCTGGCTTGTCAAACTTCATCGAAACCAAGAAAGGCATCGGTTACGGGTTGACCCATGAATAAATTTGGAACGATCTTCTGGCAATATGTGGTATCCCGCAGGCGCCTACTCTATCTATTGGTCATCTTTTTGATCGTCGATTTGGTCTTTGCCTATCTCTTTCCAGAGACAGGGACGGTTTTCCTCTATGCGACCCTGGTGCTAGGCTTTTTTGCCCTCTGTGTCTTGATCTGGGATTTCGCTATGACTTTTCAAGACTACCGTAAAGCCGCACTTTATGAGGAAGTTGAGGTTGCTTCGCCTCTGGAACACCTCCTTTATGAAAAATACACGGAAGAACAGCAGGCGCGCTTGGAGGAAGGGAAGACAGCCCAGGCCAAGTTCAATGACCTGATGGATTACTATACCCTCTGGGTTCACCAGATTAAGACGCCCATTGCGGCCAGCCAGCTCTTGGTGCAAGATGTCGAGACGCCCATTGTCAAGCAGCAGATGGAGCAGGAGCTCTTTAAGATTGATTCCTATGCCAATCTGGTTTTGCAGTACCTGCGACTGGAGAGTTTTCATGATGATCTGGTCTTAAAGCGCGTGTCGGTTGAAGATTTGGTCAAGGAAGTGGTCCGCAAGTATGCCCTCTTTTTTATCCAAAAGAACTTGACAGTGGACCTACATGATTTGGAAGAGGAGGTCATCACCGATCGCAAGTGGCTCCTAGTCATCATCGAGCAGCTCTTATCCAATAGTCTCAAGTACACCAGCACCGGTGGGATTGAGATCTATTTTAAAGACCAGACTCTCTATATAAAAGATAGCGGGATTGGGATCAAAAATAGCGATGTCCTTCGCGTCTTTGAGCGGGGCTTCTCCGGCTACAATGGCCACCTGACCCAGCAATCCTCAGGGCTAGGGCTCTATCTTTCTAAGAAAATCGCAGAACAATTGGGCCACAATATCACCCTCCACTCAGAGGTCGGCCAAGGCACGACCGTTGCTATTCGCTTTGAAGAAAAGAAGTTGGTCATGGATTAAGATTCCCCATCTTACAAAAATGTAAGAAATAAACGCTAAAATGAAAGGTTAGGTTATGGTAGCCGCCTTTTATTTTTTATACAATAGTCTCATCAAATGAAGGAGGTCAAGAAAATGAAACTCTTGAAATGGATGAAAGAACCCAAAAAGATTAAGAAACCAAATGAGCAAACCGATCTGGAAAAGGCGGAATTTGGTCGCCTAGTCCTGCATCAAACCCAAGAATTTTTCTTGATCTACTAGTAAAAGGAGAAAAGTATGTCATTGCTAGACGTTCAACATATCAAAAAAATCTACAAAACTCGCTTTCAAGGCACGCAAGTCGAAGCCTTAAAGGATATTCATTTTACCGTAGAAAAGGGTGAATATGTCGCCATCATGGGGGAATCAGGGTCCGGGAAATCGACTCTCCTCAATATCCTAGCCATGCTAGACCAGCCGACCGAAGGACGGGTCTACCTTAATGGCACCGATACCTCGACCATCAAGAACAAGGATGCGTCCAGCTTTCGTCGGGAAAAACTAGGCTTTGTCTTTCAAGACTTTAACCTGCTGGATACCTTGTCTGTCAAGGACAATATCCTCCTGCCTCTAGTCCTCTCACGCAGATCAGTCAAGGAAATGATGAGCAAGGTGGATAGCGTGAGTCGAGAGTTGGGGATCCATCAGCTCTTAGAAAAATACCCTTACGAAATCTCTGGTGGACAAAAACAACGGGTGGCTGTAGCACGGGCCATCATCACCTCACCTGAAATTCTCCTTGCTGATGAGCCAACAGGGGCGCTGGATTCCAAGTCATCAGCTGCTTTGCTCGACGTCTTTGAAGATATCAATAGCATGGGCCAAACCATCCTCATGGTGACCCACTCAACCGCCGCCGCAGCTCGGGCCAAGCGCGTGCTTTTTATCAAGGATGGTATTCTCTACAACCAGATCTTCCGTGGGGAAAAAACGGAGCGTCAGATGTTCCAAGAAATCTCAGATACTCTGACGGTCATGGCAAGTGAGGTGGAGTAGATGTTTCGATTAACCACTAAATTAGCTTGCTCCAATCTCATCAAGAACCGCA
>ERZ773196.1661-NODE-1661-length-12261-cov-3.610519_pt1 | contig 12261 bp, 9 predicted proteins | sample MGYA00581009_ERZ773196 | MGnify/ENA primary metagenome ERZ773196 (study PRJEB29015, sample SAMEA2738162) | human oral metagenome | biome: human oral; feature: human-associated habitat; material: saliva | place: China | collected 2243 ...
ACAAACGGAAGGTCGTTGAGCCATGCAACCTGCGCGATAGCCGCGCCTTCCATCTCACAGCAGAGCGCTCCAAACTCTCTGAGCTCCTCTACCTTTGACGCATCTGCAACAAATTCATCGCCCGATACGATTCTTCCCTGCATTGCCTTTATATAGGGAGCGACTTTTTCCACCGCATCAAGCGCCTGCTTGCAAAGTCCCGTGTCCGCTGGAAATGAAAACGTTGCAATACCGGGAATCTGACCTTGTGGATATCCCAGTGTATGCACGTCAATGTCGTGTTGCACACAATCAGACGACACCACGACGTCTCCCACAATAAGATCATCAACGAGAAGCCCCGCAATACCCGTATTAATGACGCAATCAATCTCAAAGCGGTCAATGAGAATCTGTGTGCACAGTGCTGCATTAACCTTGCCAATGCCTGATTGCACTACCACGACGGCCGTGTCTCCGATACTTCCTTCGTAAAAATTTCTTCCGGCCACAGATACGACACGCTCAGACGACATAGTGCGCACGAGAAGAGCAACCTCTTCTTTCATGGCGCCAATAATTCCAACTTTCATGCGAGGCTCCACTTCTCACGCTAGGACTACACTTTACTTCTCACGCTCGAACTGCACTTAACTGGGGGGGGTTAAGTGGTCGCTGGTTTAAATCTCCACTCCCAATACGCTAGGACTCCACTCCCGCAAGCCACAAACGCCCGGCGAGAGCACGCACGAGCTTGTCTGCCACGGGTTCTGCCTGTACCGAATCTCTGATGTGAAGATGAACGAGAGCCTGAACGCCCACGTTCGTAATGCTCTCAAACCGAACTTCAATCGGAAACGTAAGGTCAAGACTTTCGGTAAGTAACTCTTGAGCGACCTCGATAATCTCTTTTGTAACCACATCAAGATCTGCCGTTGGCTTTACCAGAACAGGCACGGCAACGTCTGTAATTGCCCAACGGGTTCGGTGCGTAAACGCGGTCTTATTCAACACTGAATTAGGGATAATCTGAACTCGGCCGGTACGCTCGCGCACAATGGTTGAGCGCCAGTTTATATCCGTCACCTCACCAGAAATATCCCCTATGGTCACATGATCGCCAGGTTTAATGACTCCCGCCAGCATCAAGCCAAGTCCGCCAATAAGGTTTGAAACGGTGTCTTGCAAACCAAACGACAGAGCAATGGAGGTCACGCCCAATGCCGTAACAAAGGCAGTTGGTTGTATGCCGAAGACGGGTTGCAATACGGACAGGATGGCAAACATCCAGATAATGCTTCGGATAACGTTCAGAAAGATTGAAGCCGAAGGAATCCGTGAAGCATCCAAAGCTCTTCTCGACACACGAATTACCAGATGCTCAATGATGAGCGCAATAACAAAAACCGTGGCGAGAAATACGACGCGATAGAAAAAATCTGCAGGTGCAAGACCGAGAATTGTCTGATTCGTATCGGAGAGCATCCTTACCCTAACTTTCTATTTTGACGATGGGTGCAAAGCCTTTCATCAACTTTTTAATCTTATTCGTCCGAGTAAACTTAACCTCAATGGTATCGCCTTCCGCCGAAAGTACAATCCCCGGGCCAAAGGTTTTATGGGAGATCTGATCCCCCGCCTCAAATGTTACTTTTGCACGTACGGGATCTTTTTGTATCGGTGCAAACGATGAAGAAGCCGTAGAGGATCCGCCGGTGGAACGTGTTCGTGAACCAAAAACATTGCCACCATATACCTCTGAGCCACGACCTGAGCCAAACGTACCGTGACGGTCCCCTCGTTTTTCCCAGCCGATGCCCAAAAAATCCGACGAACCGACGCCTATGGCTCTCACGTGCTCGGAAGGAATTTCCGAAATGAAGCGAGATACGGGATTTGCCTGCGTGGAGCCGTACATACGTCGTGTGGAAGCATAGGTAAGGTAGAGCTTTTTGCGCGCGCGTGTAATGGCGACGTAGGCAAGACGCCGCTCCTCCTCCAAATGTGCCGAGCCCGTATCGGAAGCGATGTGCGGGAATATGGTCTCTTCCATCCCTGCCACAAAGACAGCGGGAAATTCAAGACCCTTTGCGGAGTGAATGGTCATAAGCGTTACGGCAGAGGTTGATCCCGCAAGGCTGTCCAGATCTGAGCGAAGTGCCAGCCATTCCATAAACGCCGGCAGTTTCTGGGCAGCCACGGAAGGATAGTCGGGAGCGCTATATGCCGCCGCATCAAAAACCGTTTCGCTGGCACCCGTCGGATTGGAAGTCGTCGCACTAACGTCTGTCACATGAAAAGTCGCATCGGCCGTTTGCGCATCTCCGCCATCCAAAGCACCCGCCGCACGAAGTTGTTGGAGACTCTCAAGTGTTTCTGCTATGTCATCGTGCGTCTCATCAAACTCAGCGGCAACGCCAAAGAACTCGCGGACATTCTCAATGCGGCCATCGGCCTCCATGGTATGCTCTGCCTCATATGCACGGATAAGGCCTGATCGATCGACTATTGCCTCAATGACTTCGTCAAGCTCTCCGTCTATCGTGCGACCAGCCTCGATGGCTCCCGTAAACTCCGCAAGCGAGTTTCGAACCTTGGCAGAAAGCAGGCCTTCTTCAGCAATGCACGCCTCGCACGCAGAAAAAAACGACAGCTGATTGTCGAGGGCAAATTTCTGAATTTTGGAAATGCTCGTAGAGCCGATACCGCGCCGAGGCGTATTGACCACACGAAGTGCTGCCACATCATCGTCAGGATTGAGAATGACCTTCAGATACGCCATGACATCTCGGATTTCAGCTCGATCAAAGAATCGGGTTCCGCCTACGATCTTATACGGAACACCGGCTCTGAGCAGCATATCTTCAAGAATACGGGATTGTGCGTTGGTACGGTAAAAGACGGCAATGTCGTCGTAGGAAGTTCCCCCGTCATGCAGTTTTTCAATTTCCGAGCCAATCCAACGACCCTCATCACGCTCGTCTGCCGCGCGATACACGCAGATCTTCTCGCCGTCACCTTCATTGGTAAAAAGCTTCTTCTCGGTTCGGTGTGCATTGTGGGCGACAACCGCATTTGCCGCTCCCAGAATATGCCCCGTTGAGCGGTAGTTCTGCTCAAGTTTGACTACATGAGCGTCTGGATAGTCTCCCTCAAATGCCAGGATATTTTTGATATCAGCACCACGCCAGGAGTAAATGGACTGGTCGTCATCTCCTACGACCATAAGGTTTTTATACTTTGATGCTAAAAGATTGGTAATCGCGTACTGAACGCCGTTGGTATCTTGATACTCATCAACATTGATATAGCGGAATCGCTCCTGATGCGCATCCAAAATAGCGGGATTTTTGGAAAGCAATTCAAACGCCTTGACGAGAAGATCGTCAAAGTCCATGGCTTCCGCCCGCTTCAGGCGGCTTTGCAAGGCCCGATACACACGAACGGCAACATAATCAGCAGGTGACGATGCCGCCTGCTCCATATCGTCTGGCGTGATGAGTGCGTTTTTTGCGGCGCTTATCTTTGATCTCAGAGAAGCCATGGGAAACTGGCGAACGTCAATATCCAAATCGGCCATAATAGCCTTTACCAGACGCTTGGAATCGTCGTCATCATAGATAGTGAAGTTGGGACCAAAGCCTACGGCCTCTGAGTCTTCTCTGAGCATACGTACGCACATGGCATGGAAGGTGCATACCCACATACCACGGGTACCACTAGGAAGAAGCGCACCCAGACGCTCGCGCATCTCGGCTGCGGCTTTGTTGGTAAACGTAATCGCAAGTATCTGCCAAGGGCGCACGCCTTCATCGGCAATCATATGCGCAATGCGATAGGTAAGCACGCGCGTTTTGCCTGAACCTGCTCCGGCAAGCACCAAAAGCGGTCCTTGGGTAGCCAACACCGCTTCACGCTGAGCGGCGTTAAGATCTTGAAGACTCAGGCGCGAGGGATTGGCGGAAAAAAGATCTAGCTGTGACGCATCAGACATAGTGCTCCAATTACATCCGTGGAGAAACTCAGTAGGACACTCAATAGAATACGAGTGTAGCGCTAAGCGCGGACAACAATTCTTTTTGAAAGCCGTTATGCAAACAAGGCAAAGTATGCGATAACCGCAATACCTAAGATGATGCGGTACACGCCAAACGGCTTAAAGTCGTGTTTGCGCACGTACCCCATGAGAGCTCGGACAACGCCCAAAGACACCACAAAAGCCACCACACAGCCAACCGCAAGAATTGCAATTTCAGGTGAGGTAAACGAATTTCCCTTTAAGAAAAACTTTACCAAGCGCAAACCCGAAGCACCCACCATCGTAGGAATTGCCAAGAAAAACGTGAATTCAGCCGCAACCGAGCGCGAACATCCAAGCACCAAGCCGCCAATGATGGTAGCTCCGGAACGCGATGTTCCCGGAATGATGGACAGCACCTGAAAGAGGCCGATGCCAAACGCCGTCTTCCAATCCAGCGCATCAATGTCAACAACACGTGCCTGTTCATCGGCGCTGCGACGCTTTACTACGGTATCTTCAGAGAGGCGCATGTGCTTTCCGTGAGGCTGCACAACAGGAGCTGCCTTGGCGACCTTCTCGCGATGTGCCTCCAAAAGGATAAAGATCAAGCCATATAAAATAAGAGTTGAAGCAATGACATACGGGCTGCCCAAGCGCTCTTCAATAAAATTATCCAAGGGAATGCCAACTGCCGCTGCAGGAATACAACACACCACGACCTTTGCCCACAACTTCCACGTGCAACGACGTTCCTCTTTTGTTTTATGAGGCGAGAAGGGATTGAGTTTATGGAAAAAGATGGCACACACGGCAAGGATTGCTCCAAGCTGAATCACCACGACAAACATATCCCAAAAGTCAGCAGACACGCTCAGTGGCACAAATCTATTCAAAAGCAGCATGTGCCCGGTCGAGGAGATGGGCAGCCATTCCGTTATACCTTCAACAATTCCATATACTGCAGATACGATAAGATTAAAAACTTCCACAACTCCCCTTTCGTTTTGTTTGTACATCATCGCGCAAAGCGTAAGTACCGACAAGTACGAGTTCTTCTCGACATGAAATCTGCTTTATAGATACCCCGTATGGATTTTCCTATAGCCGCCCCCAGGCGCCCCAAAGCACCGCTTTCAACAAGCAGTGCCCGTCGTCCCTAGGCACCGCCCTCATTAAGCTATCCACCGCTTCCTCAGCACTCCTCTCACCTGCAATTCTTGCAAAATACCCCTCAAAACGTGTAAACTTGATATCCTCGCACGAGCGGAGAAGAGGTCATTGCGCACCCACGCATGCAAACCCCAATCGCGGAGGTATCGTATTTTGAGCTTTGGACAACATAGGGCACACGGCAATAGGATGCACGGCATCAAAGGTTCTGTATTTGCCCTTACACTTGTATGTATTCTTTCCGTATCTCTTGTTGCTATGCCATACACGGCATATGCCGAGTCTCTCGAAGATCTTCAGGCAAATATCGAGAAGAGCAACAACGACTACAACAACGCAACCAATCAGGTCGCTGACTTGCAGCAAAAGATTCAAGACAATGAAGCTCGTATCAAGGAGATTGAAAACCAGCTTCCGGAGCAACGCTCAAGAGCTGCGGCGTCTATCGCAAATACCTATCGGATGCAACAGGGCTCTCTTGGCATTATTGATTTGATTTTATCGACCGACAACTTCAATGATTTGATTTCACTTCTGCAATATCTCAACATCATCTCAAGTCGCAATGCCGACACCATTAACAACCTGGTCAATCTCTCAAACGAACTCGACGCTACCAAAAAAGACCTCAACGCTCAGATGGCCGAGGCTGAAAAGCAAAAGCAGGCCGCCTCTGATGCACTACAAGAAGCCATTGATGCCCGCAATGCGTTGCAAAAACAAATGGAAGAGCAGCGCGCAGCAGAAAAAGCTCAAGAAGAAGCTGCCATTGCTGAAGCGCAGAAAAAAGCTCAGGAGTCCAACAACACCTTCACCAACGCATCAGGTCAGCAGACCGACTATGTGGCACCTTCCGACAACTCGTCTGATAACTCTTCTGATTCATCTCATTCTTCCAATCCTTCCAACTCCGTTGATTGGTCGGATGGAAAGAGTGCTTTTGTTTCAAAGTGGAGCGGCAGAATTGATGCATATCTTTCAGGGTCGCCCTTAGCGGGATATGGCTCAACGTTTGCGGAAGCCGCATGGGAGTACGGTGTTGATCCGCGCTTCTCGCCTGCAATTTCTGCCGTTGAAAGCACCAAGGGAGCCTATTGCTTCAGACCACACAACGCATGGGGCTGGGGCTCTTCAAGCTGGGGATCTTGGGAAGAAGCCATTTGGGCCCATGTTGCCGGACTCGCCAGTGGATATGGCGGCTACCTCACGTATTCAGGTGCGGCAAAGTACAATCCCGCAAACCCTAATGGCTGGTATTCGGCCGTTCAAGCTAATATGAACCAAATTTGATAGATCGGTCGTTCTGTTTAACGCTCGGCATCCACGCCTCACTCGGCTGCCCCGCGTACCGCGCAGGCACCATGCATACCGCTCGGCCGCTCCGTTTACCGCTTAACTTACTTTTCCAACCAACTTCTCCCACGTTATGCCATACACTCTAAGAGAGTACGTTTGACGGATGGGGGTACGTATGATTTATGTCGGCAATTTTAGCTATAACGATACAAATGACGATAAAGACAACTACTGTCTTATGCCCTGCCTTGTGGAAGCTCAAAGTACCGAAGAGGCCTTGGAGCTTTTCTCCGAGCATCTCTTTGAAGTGAGCAAAGTGTCGGATTTGCTTGACGGCGCTCAGGAGATCTATCTTGACTCAATAGTCGAGCTGCCTGAGATTCCATCAAACCCGCTCATTATGCAATGGCAAAAAATTATGCCCGCAGGAGATGGTCTTTGCAGCATTACAAGTGCCCTTCCTACGGTTGAATTTGATGATGACGTTGCAAACGCATACTCGTGGAACGAAGCCGAGCACAACCATAGCCATGGCCACGATAACTGCGAACATGATGACTCCATCTACGACCACGAAGATTACGAAGACCGCGAAGATCATGAAGATTACGGCACTCTCGATGACCTGAATGAGGAACTTCTCGAAGAATTGGCTCAAGACGAAGAGCCTTTTATGCGTTTCTAAAGGTATTTTTCCTATTTGAAATAAACAAATACGAGAAGATTCCCATAAGCGCAATTACGGTTGTTCCTCCAAGAATGGCGCGCATCGGCAGTAATTCCTCTTTCTGGGAATCGTCCGTTGAAGTCGCACTCTGCCGCTGAGTCTCAGAAGACGTATTCATAGCATGATTCTCTTGAGAATTACCTTGCGTGCCACTTTCCGGCTCTTGTGCTGAGTGGGACTCACTCTGCCGAGAAGGACGTGCGGAAGTTTGAGTAGACACCGTACCGGCCGTATCGGATTCCGTCTGAGGCGTATGAGGTGCATTGCCATCATGTGCATCTGATGAGGAATTGTTTTGGCTGGAATTATCCGAAGGCTTCTTCTCGTCCGAAGGATTATCCGTATCGTGCGGAGCCTCTTTGTCGGCAGTAAGTGAGAAGAGTGCGCCTGAGTTATTGGTGTAATACAGGTTTCCTTGTGCGTCGCAGATGACAGGCGAAGTTCCAAAGTTCTTATACGCATCTTCAGGAACATATATGTGCGTCAGCATGTCACGATCCGACGTATTGTGTCCTGACACGTCAGAATCTCCAAGCACATATCGCCACACTCCACCAACCGGATCGTTGACCGTAAAGTAGACATAGGTCTTCTCGCCCTGTTTTGAGACAAGGGGCGCACCGTTGACCTCGCCTTCACCGGCATGAACCGTGCGTTCGATTTTAAGCGTATCCAAATTAATAACGGAAAGCACGCCGGACTGGCCTTTGTCTTCCAAATCGACCATGCCTCCCACAAACGCCTTTTTTCCGGCAATCGTGGGAGTTGACGAAGACGAGCCGGCAAACTTCACGCTGCCGCGAGCCACAAGCTCACTTCCGCGCTTTTCAAAGACATGAAGAGTTCCGTCATGGGTCACCGTGGTATAGGTGCCGTCTCCGGTTTCGGAGTTAACCTGATACGGGATTACGCCTGCGCGCACAGAGCTCCCAAGATTCAGCTTTGACTTTACCGATCCCGTTTTCCCGTCGAGAAGCACCACGTCTCCCGACTCATTTCCCACAATGAAATCCGTTCCCGCAGCCGCAGCACCGCTGCCGCAATAACCGCTGGATTTTTGTTCCTCACTCCCGCGAAGTGCCCATTTTATAGAGCCATCGGTAAGGTCCACGCAAACGAAATCTCCTCTGCTTCCCTTTCCCGATTGCATTTGAGTAAATCCCGTTACGACAGACGTTCCGTCATGTGAAGCGGTAAGCGTTGCAAGCGTCTGATATGCCGAAGCCCCGGACAGATCCTCAGAGCGCCACACACGCTCAAGCGAATCCAGCGAAAATGCCGTCAAGTGTCCGTCATCGGTGGCAACCACCACTAAACCGTTTACAACGAGCGGACGAGTCGTGTGGGAAAGGGTGCTGTCCAACGTTGCCTGACCTACGATTTTCCCCGTTGCACGTTGGGCTTTATACAGTGTGTCTCTACGAACAAAATAGACGTAATCGCCAGAGATAACCTGATGGGAAACAACCGATGGATATGTACCGATTGTCTCGGGAGGAAGGATCCATTGAGCGTGTACATTTCCCGTGGGCGTCAAAAACGAAACAAACGCTGAATTGCTTCCGTTTGGATATCCTCCCCACGTTGGCGTAATTCCTGAACGAGTACTCCCTGCCTGAGAAGCAACGGGCGTTTCAGACTTAACCTTTGCGGGCTCAGATAGCCCGGATATAGGCTCGGGTACGCTCTCAGGGGTGTCCTTAGGTTCACCCTCAGATTGAGACTTAATCTTATTTACGGGTTCAGTCTCAGACGTATCCTTAGATGTTGGTACACCTCCAGATGAAGCGGTAGAATGAGCGGTATTTTCGGTGTCAGAAGACGTATTTTTTGAGGTTGTGTCGCTGCTTTTTGAAGATTCGGTGTAGCTTGCGGCCGGATTTCCGGTCTCTGCATAAGCTGCAAAAGGTAGAACCGAAAGCACTACCACAAAAGAGAAAAGGATTGTTATAACCCTCTTTCTCATGCTACCTTACCCTCCCTACTTGAGGAGAGCCTGCTTTGCGTGCATATACAAGAACTCCTATACCTAAAATTATAAGCGGAAGACTGAGCAGTTGGCCCATGGTAATAACACCACCTAAAAGATATCCAAGCTGCTGATCGGGTATGCGCACAAATTCAATAAGAAAACGGAAGACGCCATACAACAATAAAAATATGCCGATAAATGTTCCCTGCGGACGCGGAGGATATGCTCTTGAAAGCGCATAGAGAACTATAAACAACACCAAACCCTCGAGAAGTGCTTCATAGAGCTGGGAAGGATGACGGTAGATGGCACCGCCTGTTTCAAACATGACTCCCCACGGAAGATTGGTTGGCTTTCCCCACAGCTCTCCATTGACAAAGTTTGCACATCTGCCAAAAAAGAGTCCCAAAGGAGCTCCAATGGCCGCAAGATCGGCAATGGTCGGAATCGAAAAGCGCAGCATACGGCACGCAAGTGACCCACCAACGACAGCGCCGACAAGCCCTCCGTGAAAGCTCATGCCTCCCTGTGAGAACGCAAAAATATCCAAGGGATGTTGAAGGTAATACCCTGCGCCATAAAAGATGACGTAAAACAAGCGAGCTCCGATAATGACCCCGAACGCTATGCTTACGAGAAGATTAAGCGTATCGTCAACGGTTATATCAAGCTTCCAGCGACGCGCAGTGCGGTAGAGCATAACGCCCGCCAAGGTAAAGCCAACAAGATATGCCAGCCCATACCAGCGGATGGAAAGCGGTCCGATGGATATGGCTACCGGGTTAAGGGAATGATAGAGCTCGTTAAGCCACACGTACTTCTCGCCACCTACTTTTGAAGGACATGAGACGGTGTTGCCCCACGCTGTCCTTGGTAATGACTGCCAAGAGCTTCAGATCCATAGGGACGCTCAACCGGAGAACTCATACGTTCAAAAGAGAGCTGACCGATGCGCATCCCCGGATGCAGGACAATGGGAAGAGTAGCCACATTGGAAAGCTCAAGGGTCAACTCTCCGTCCCAACCGGGATCAACATATCCGGCAGTTGAATGAATCATGAGGCCAAGGCGGCCAAGCGTTGACTTGCCCTCAAGCTTACCCAAGATGTCATCGGGAATGGCAATGCGCTCGAGAGTGGTTCCAAGTGCAAACTGACCCGGATGAAGAACGAATACCTCACCCTCGGGAACGTCAATTGACTCCGTAAGACCGTCTTGTGTTGTTAAGGGATCGATACAGGTGTGTATGGAATTGCGGAAGATCCTAAAATTTGAACCAAGACATACGTCAACGGAGGCCGGTTGGATATTTTTGTCGCACAAAGGCTCAATCACAATACGACCGGCTAAAAGCTCACTTTTAATGTCGCGATCTGAGAGGACCAAATCATCTGCCTTTCCCTCACGGTGGTTCCCAATTTCTTGCCTTACTACAGTAACACGCTCACTTTAACACGCGCACTTTCAAAAAAGAGGCGCGCACCAAAAATGCATCATATTAACGCAGGAAATTCAACATATTTCCATTAAATTTGAACGCGCCCTACTTACTTGAGCAAATACCGCTACAGCATCGCCGGCTGAACGCGCTTTACGCCGGGTACGTGTTCAACAAGAATACGCTCGATGCCCTCAGACATATCGTAGGCAGACAGAGGGCAACCGGCGCAAGAACCGGTCATCTCAAGGGTTACCGTACCGTCGTCATTCACATCGATAAGCTCAACGTCTCCACCGTCCGCCTGAAGGCTCTGCCGGATTACGTCGAGCGTAGCATTCAGAAGTTCTCTGTTGATTGCCATAGTCGGCCTCCTTATAGTCTCTATACAAAGATCAAAGTCTTTTGTATCGTACCCAATGACCTTCAAATGATACGTTTCTACATCACGCGTTTCTTGTGAACTCCCTCAGGAACCCCCACACGATTCCCTCAAGCATAGCGTCTTAAAGCAAGCGGCTGCATAAAGACAATCGCACACCGCTAACCAATGGGCGAGAAGAGATGCCCTTGTGTTGCTCCTTCAAGACGGTCCGGCAAAGCTCTCCCCTGCTTCACGGCAGCCACCGCAGAAGCCACACGCGCAATGGCATACTCTGTCTGTTCTTTGGTCAGCAAAGTGGCATCAACCATAAGCCGAGTAACGCCGTGGGCGAGAAGGACATCCAGCTCAGGTACCGCATCAAAAGGCTGAGGAGCCCAAATACGTGAGCGACCCTGAGTATCCGTGGTAACGGGAAGATAATCGTTATCAATTCCACGCAGATAATGCAGCTCTTGGCGCAACTTACAGGTATCACAGTCATGGATGCACTTCCCCGTTGTCATAAGCACGCAATGCTCGCTTGTCATGGTGCGTATGCGGCCACTGACCAAATACCCCACGGGAACCGAGGCATTTTCTGCAATATGAGCAATCTCGGCAAGAGTCAACTCGGAATTCAGCCAAACGCCACAGGCACCGCTGTTTACAAGAGCACTTACGGCATAATCGTTGTGAAGAGGAATGCATTCCCGGATTTCTGCCATCGCGTGGCAATCGAGCGCACACGCAAGCTCTGATATATTACCGACGGCCACGGGAGCTCCCGTGCGAATCCACAGATCAAGCCTCAAGTGATCTGCCTCACGACACACTTCATCCAGCCACGGCACCACGCGCGCAAGCATATCATCGGACCAAGTACCTTGATTGAGCGCATCGGCGGATGCATAGAGGCGAGAAGCTCCCGCCGCCTGTGCAATACGTACCTGCTCCGGTGAGGTCACGAGCGCACATATCTCAGCGTCTTTTGCCCTTGCTTGAGCAGAAGCTCTGTCTGACAAAGACAAAGATGCCGCTTTGGCTGCTGCGTCGCGTTCTTTTTCGGCAGCGCGACGAGAGAGTGGCGCCGTGTTCTTCTCGCGAGATTGATAGCCGGCAAGAATCCGTTCTTCGAGAGCCGTGCACGCGGCGGCGCGCACGCCGTGGACGGCGGAAAAGCTCATGCCGCATTCCGCATCAAGGTCAATGTCAAAGCGTATGGGCTCAAAGGGAGATGAACCCATGCGTCCCACGTGCTCTCTCAACTCTTCCGTACTGACCGGCTTCGTGCGTG
>ERZ773196.1663-NODE-1663-length-12252-cov-2.572764_pt1 | contig 12252 bp, 10 predicted proteins | sample MGYA00581009_ERZ773196 | MGnify/ENA primary metagenome ERZ773196 (study PRJEB29015, sample SAMEA2738162) | human oral metagenome | biome: human oral; feature: human-associated habitat; material: saliva | place: China | collected 2243 ...
CAGGGGTCATACACAGTAGAATATAAAAATGTCCTGGGTAATAAGGTCACAACTAAGGTCACTTCTACCAACCAGTATCTTGCAGGCTTGCTTAGAGTACCTGACGGATATACCGTTATAGGAGGAAAGACAGGCACTACAGATGAGGCAGGCTCTTGTATTTTGATGTCATTTAAGTCATCTGCCGATAAGAATTATATCGTGGGTATTCTTAAGGCATCAGACAGCCTCAACCTTTACGCACAGCTAGGAACTGTTTTTGAAAATTTACCTCAAAATACTTCAAACTGATTGAATTTTATGGTATTTTGACATATAATATTAGTGCTTAATAAACTTTTTCATATAAAGGAGGGTTTTACTATGGTAAATATTATTTGTGGGGAAAAGGGAAAAGGTAAGACTAAAGTAATACTCGATAAGGCCAATGAAGCAGTGAAAACTTCAGGTGGTAATGTTGTATTTCTTGACAAGGATCTTGCTCATATGTATGAGCTCAACAATAAGATCCGTCTTATAAATGTGAAGGATTTCTTTGTAGAGAATTCTGGAGAATTTATTGGATTTGTTTGCGGAATTATCTCTCAGGACCACGATCTTGAGGCTATTTTCCTTGATAGCTTCCTTAAGATTTCATTGACAGATAAGGAAACAATGAAGCCTGTATTAGATAAGATTATTCAGGTTGCAGATAAATACAGTGTTGACATTATTCTCAGTCTTTCTGTTAAGAGTGAGGAACTTCCTGAGGAATATAAGCGTAATGTGCTGGTTTCCTTATAAGATTATTGCTTTATTTTACAGACTGTCACATTATTTTTGGTGTGGCAGTTTGTTTGTTTGGAGGGATAGATATTGGCAGAAAGAAAGATGACAAAGAGAAAGAGAAGTAATGTTGTCCGATACGGAGGGAAAAACCAATTTCATGTAGGCTTTGTTGTTTTTGGAATCATATTGATTTATATATTAGGACACACTATTTCTTATATGCTAAGAGAAAAGACTTCGATATACAGAGTAGTAAGTGATGAAAAGACCGAGGTTATCAATACTACCGGATTAGCTTTAAGAGATGAAAATGTAGTAAAGTCAACAGAAGCCGGATATATCAATTATTATGTGAACGGAAACTCAAGGGTGAGAAGAAAAGAAGCGGTATTCTCCATAGATAAGACAGGAAAAATATATTCAAAGCTTACTACTGACGACCAAAGTGATGAGTCGGTGGAGAGAATTACAGGAATACTACATCAGTTCCAGATAAACAGAGATGATAATTTCCTTAGCACCTATGGTCTTAAAGAGTCGATGAAAGAGACTGTTATGACTACTTCGGGCAAAAAGATTATGGCATCACTTAAAAAGTCTTCTGACGCAAAGGGGTCTTTTAGCGTTAGCTCCGCAAGTGACAGCGGTATTGTAGTATATGGAGCTGACGGGCTTGAGAATCTTACCGAAGATAACATTACTTCTGATATATTTGAGAAGCAGAACAGCTATATACTGAAAATAGCTACTGAAAATGATGGTAAGGTCGAGGCAGGAGTTCCTGTGTACAAGCTTATTTCAGATGAAACCTGGAAGATAGTGGTTCCTGTCAATGAAACTCAGATAGAACTGCTTAAGGATAAAGGCTATGTGGATGTTAATGTTGACAACAAGGGCTTTAATGCAAAGGCAAAGGCGGATATCACTGAAATAAACGGGAGCAATTATCTAGTGCTGACATTGTACAACTATATGGTGGACTATGCTGACAAGAGATTTGTGAATGTGTATATTGTGCTAAAGAGCATAACCGGTCTCAAGGTGCCTAAGTCTTCTGTGGTTGAAAGACAGGTATATGAGATTCCTGAAGAATACTATATGAATGGAGGCGGCAACAGGACAGGAGGATTTACCCTGCGCAGTACTAATAATAATGGAGAAACGGTGACCAAGTATGTTGAGACTGATATCTGCTACAGGGATACCAAGAAGAAAATGGTGTATGTAGATGTAAATGAGGGCTTTAAGCCGGGAGATGAGCTAATGGCTGCCAATAGTCAAAATACATATACAATCAGTTCTACCAAGCTTATGAAGGGTGTATATAATATTAATAACGGTTATCCAAGATTCAGGCACGTAGAGCCTGATACCGACAATGCAGCAGGTGACAATAGTGAATACTATCTCATCCCTTTAGATAAAGGCTATAATTTAAGTGAATATGACAATATAATTCTTAATGCTGATAAGATGGATAAGGAGTAATATGGAAATATCTGATAATCTAAGATTAGTTGAAGAAAACATTGCAGCTGCCTGTAAGCGTGCAGGAAGAAGAAGAGAAGAAGTAAAACTTATAGCGGTTAGTAAGACTCATCCTGTAGAAGCTATAAAAGAAGCCGTAAGATATGGGATAAGGTCATTTGGAGAAAATAAGGTTCAGGAACTAAAGGAGAAGATGGAGACACTTGGCGACGAACTTGATTGGCATCTAATAGGCCATCTCCAGACTAACAAAGTAAAATACGTAGTAGGAAAGGTTTCTCTAATACACTCGCTTGAAAGCATTAGGCTTGCAGAAGCGCTTGAAAAGGAAGCGGTCAAACGAGGAGTGATTGTGGATGTACTTGTGGAAGTAAATATCGCAGGAGAAGATACCAAGTTCGGCGTGCTGCCTGAAAATGTGGAGGATTTTATTAGAGAAGTGGCAAAATTTGAGCATATAAGAGTGAAAGGATTGATGACGGTAGCGCCTATTGCGGAAGAATCTGAAGAAAATCGTAAATATTTTAAAAATCTTAATAAAATAATGGTTGACTTGAATAGCAAAAACATTCATAATGTGAGTATGAATGTCCTTTCGATGGGAATGACCGGTGACTATGAAACGGCAATTGAAGAAGGAGCTACTCTAGTTAGGGTGGGTACCGGAATATTCGGTCACAGAGACTATTCGATTTGAGATTAATAATAGGAGTGTGTTTATGTTTAAGAAGATTAGCCATATGTTTACGTCATTCAAAGACGGCAGCGACTATGATGATGACTATGATGAGGATTATGAAGATGAGCTTGAAGAAGAGCGTTTAGAGTCTTCAAGATCAAGACAGCTTAGAAGAAACGACTATGATGATGACTACGATGATGAGGATGAAGATGAGGAGCCTTCATTCTTTGAGAAAAAGAAGAAAACAGCTGCTCCAAAGGATAATCGCAAGGTTATACCTATTAAAAAGAGTGGAAGAGCAGGAACAGAGGTCTGTGTAAAGCTCCCTAAGGGGTTTGATGAGGTTGAAGACATTTGTGATAAGTTGCTTGCTGGCTCTATTGTTGCCCTCAATCTCGAAGCACTTGATACGGTAGAAGCACAGCGTATAGTGGACTTCGTTTTTGGAACGATGCACGCAATCAATGGTAAGTTCAGAGCCGTATCTAAGTATGTTTATATCATATCACCTGAGAATGTTGAGCTTTCAGTTGAAAATGAAGAAGAGCTTATAGATACTCTCTTTGCTGTACCAAAGTTAAATGGACAGTAATATGGATAAGGAAGAAAATTTAGTATTCAGGCATTTGCTAGACTTGGCAAAGCTGTCTTTTGCCAGAGATATAAGTGTTTTTTCAGATTTTCTTAATAACAGGGAAGTTGCAATTTTAAAAAGACAGGTGGCAGACCTTCCGTTAGGAAGGTTTTTCCTATATGGAGGCTTAGAAGACGCAGAGAGAGTCATGGTTTGTTTTCCTGCATCGTATGAGGATAGAGAAGATATTAAGTTCCCAATTGAGTGTATTGAAATACTTATAAAGAGCGTAAAGTATGAAAATAACTCGCTTACACATAGGGATTTTCTTGGAGCCATACTTGGGCTTGGAATAGACAGGAAGCTGATAGGTGATATCTTTACCGTATCAGAAAATGGAAGTATAGTTAAAGCCTTTGTATTTTGTCAGGAGAAAATTGCTGATTTCATCGTAAGTGAACTTAGGCAGATTGGAAGATGTAATGTAAGTGCACAAAGGACATCTGTAGACAAAGTTATGGTTTGCAGACGGATTGAAGACAAGTATGGTACTGTACCATCACTTAGACTGGACGTAATAATCGGAGAGGCTCTTAACCTTTCCAGGACTAAGGTAAAGATGTTGATTGATGGAGATAAGGTCGCTGTTAATTCGGCAGCATCATCAACGAGCCATTACCAGGTATCAGAAGGTGATGTAATATCCGTAAGAGGTTTTGGAAAATTTATTTTTTATGGAAGTTTAGGAAAAACAAAAAAAGACAGGCTACAGATTCATATCGGAAAATATTGTTAATTTGCAGGAGGGGATTATGCTTTCACTAAACGAGATAAAGAACCATGAATTTAAGAAGGGTATTGGCTATACGAAAAAGAGCGTAGATGATTTCGTAAATGAAATTGTTGAGTCTTTCGAAGAGGTGAATAGAGAAAATTCTGAGCTTAAAGAGAAATTAACTACATTAAGTGAGGGAATGCAGTACTATAAGTCTATAGAAAAGACCTTGCAGAAGTCACTTGTGCTTGCTCAAAAGACGGCTGATGAAAAGAAAGAAAAGGCGCTTAATAATGCAAAAATCATCGAAAAGGTTGCGCGTTCAAGAGCGGATTCGATAATTACCAAAGCCAAGAATGATTTGGATGCTATTTACAGACAGACGGATGAGCTAAACAGAAGATTTGAACTCTATAAGTCTTATGTTAAGAACCTTATTACCACTCAGTTAGACCTCATTAATAGTGACACCTACAAGATATCCGTTAATGATTTGGATGGTTATTTAAAGCTTAAGGATGAACTTGAAGATGCACGAAATGCAATACCGGAGGATGAGGATAATACATCCGAGGTAGATGAGAATATTGCGGATTTTTTATCTGACAAAGAAACTGCAGATGATGAAGAAGCTGTAGAAAGATGAATTTGAAGCAGTAATGGAGAAAATCAAAGAGGAAGATGTAGATCATGTTCCTGAATTGAAACATAAAACTGCCACAAAACCTGTCCAGGAAGCAAAGCCTGCTTCTGCGGAAACGCCTGTCCAGGAAGCAAGGCCTGCTTCTGCGGGAACGCCTGTCCAGGGAGTAAAACCGATGACTTCTGCTAAACCAATGCAGGAAGCAAAAAAAGCAAGTGATGTAAAGCCTGTACAGGAAAATACTGCAGCGAAAGCCGTACCTACTCAGGAAATTAAGCCTGTTAAAGTTCCAAAGATAACGCCTTCTGCAAAACCGGTACAGGGAGCTCATACTGCCTCAGAATCAGCTCCGGTTAGTGATGCAAGACATTTTGCAGAGACTCGTACTATTAGGGGAGTAAGAACAGCGGATGACAAGCACTTACATGAGTCAAAGCCTGTTACTGATGTAAGCCCTGCCTCTGAGCTAAAAGCTGCGGCAGAAGAAGTACATCCACACGAGTCAGTACCTACTGCTGTAGAGATGCTTTCCTCTGCAGCAAAGAGCCAGTCTGCAGGCAACTTACGCGCAGGAGAGATGAATGCACAGGAAAGAAGAGTGCTTCTTGCAAAAAAGATTGCGGCGGAAGAAAAGACAAGACAGGAAATTGATAGGATGCAGAATCTAAGAGAGCAATCAACTTCTGTAAATGACAATCTCATTAACAGAATACCTCGTGATATCTTAGGCACGGATGATGAAATGTTATAATGATAACAGGATTTAAATTGCAAAGGGAAATATGAGTAAAATACTTAGTGTTGAGATAAATTCAGGCGTAGATGACTCCTATAACATAGTCATTGAGCCTGATTTTATCAAATTGGCGGATATATTATCAGTAGTTTTTGCTACCTGCAATAAATTTATGCTGGTATTTGATTCAAACACAGATGAATACTTTAAGGATGAAGTTTCCAGGTTATTGTCAAATACAAAAAAGATAGTAAGTAGTTTTACATTTACTGCAGGAGAAGATAACAAAAATCTGACTACAGTTTACAAACTATATGAGAAACTTATAAAAGAGAAGTTTGAAAGAAATGATGTAATACTTGCCGTAGGCGGCGGAGTTGTGGGAGATTTGGCAGGGTTTAGTGCGGCTACTTATCTTAGAGGGATAAGATTTGCACAGATTCCTACTACCTTACTTGCCATGTCGGATTCGAGTGTTGGAGGGAAGACAGGAGTAGACTTTCTCTCCTATAAAAATATGGTAGGGGCTTTCCACCAACCTAAGCTGGTCTATATGAATGTCAATACTTTGATTTCGCTGCCTGAAAGAGAATATCTATCAGGTATGGCTGAAGTCATCAAGTATGGTTATATTTATGATAGGGAGTTTATAGACTATCTTAGGGATAACGCAAATAAAGTGTTAGACAAAGACTATTCAACACTTGAGTATATCATATACCACTCTTGTAGAATAAAAAAAGAAGTGGTAGAGAAGGACCCACTGGAAGATGGTCTTAGAGCAATATTAAACTATGGGCATACTATAGGACATGCGGTTGAGAAGCTAATGGAGTTTAAGCTCCTTCATGGAGAGTGTGTAGCCCTTGGTATGATGTCTGCTGCAAGAATAGCTCTTAGCCGTGGGCTTGTTTCTGAAAAAGAGTTTTCTGACATGAAAGACATACTTGTTAGTTTCAAGCTGTATAGGAAGATTAATTTATCAGAAATAGCTTTTAGCAAAGAGGACATACTATCTGCAACAAAGTCAGATAAAAAGATGCAGGGTGGAAGGGTTAAGTTTATTTTGACCACGGAGATAGGAAGGGCAGAAATCTACAGGGATGTGACTGATGAAGAGTTGATGCTTGGAATAAATGAGGTATTTGAAGGTTAGGTATGAATAAAAATAAGATTTTTCTTTTTGAGATGATAGCAGTTGTGATTTTGGCAGCCATCGATTTTGTGACCAAGCAGCTGGCTGTAAAGTTCTTGTCAAATGGCAGTTTTGATATAATACCTGGTGTATTTAGCTTTACCCTGCTTGAGGGAGGGAACTCCGGTGCGGCATTTGGTATGCTTCAAGGTGGCTTTTGGATATTCGTTGTTATTACAATAGCCGTAGCAGCATTGGTTATATTTATGCTTAGAAAGTTAGTGTATGAGAAAAGATATAGGTTTTTTCATTATGCACTGGTTCTTTTACTTGCAGGAGCCTTGGGAAACTTTGGAGACAGAGTACTCACTATGATTAAGTATGGTCACAGCTATGTCATTGATTTCCTATACTTTGAACTTATTAATTTCCCTATTTAATGTGGCTGACTGCTATGTAACTGTGGCAGCAGGTGCAATGATTTTTCTTGGTATTTTTTATTATAAGGATGATGACTTTGATAAAATGCTTGGAAAGGTGAAGGATGAAACAAAACAGTAAAATAGAAGCTTACGACATGGAAATTGATGAGGATTCTGATGACATCATTGAGCTAAACTCAGAGGAAGACGGGGAAAGAATAGACAAATATCTGTCTGAAACTCTTACTGATTACTCCAGGTCCTATCTTAAAAACCTAATAGATGAGGGCAGGGTACAGGTTGCAGGGAAAATAGTTAAAAGCAGCTTCAAAGTATATAACGGTGCTGCCATTACAGTGAATTTACCTCCTGTAAAGGATGTAAAGATACTTCCTGAGGATATACCGCTTGACATACTTTATGAGGATGAAGATGTTATCCTTGTAAACAAACCAAAAGGAATGGTAGTACATCCTGCAGCGGGTCATTACACTGGAACCCTTGTCAATGCTCTTATGTTTCATTGCAGGGATAACCTCTCTGGTATAAATGGAGAGCTCCGTCCTGGTATAGTACATAGAATTGACATGGATACTACAGGTGTAGTAATAGCCTGTAAGAATGATGCTGCTCATAGATTTGTAGCGGAGCAGTTAAAAGAGCATAGCATCAAAAGGAAGTATCAGGCTATTGTCTATGGTGCTTTTAAGGAGAATGAAGGGAGAATCGAAGGAGCTATAGGAAGGTCTAAGACTGACAGAAAAAAGATGGCTATAGTACCAAACGGAAAACCGGCAGTTACGCATTACAAAGTGCTAAAGAACTCTTTATCCCCCAATGGAAATAATTATGCTCACATAGAGTGTGAACTTGAGACCGGAAGAACACATCAGATTAGGGTACATATGACCAGCATCGGTCATCCTCTCCTTGGAGATAATGTCTACGGAGTGGCAAAGAATCCCTTTAAGCTTGATGGGCAGACCCTTCATGCTGAGATGCTTGGTTTTATTCATCCGAGAACTAAAGAATATATGGAGTTTCATGCCACTTTGCCAGATTATTTTACAAAGTTGTTAACAAAGTTAAATTTATAGTTTGTTTTGTTAAGTAAGCAATTCGTAAAATGATGGTTACAAAATGGTTACAAAAAATACATGAAAAACATTGAATAATGTGTAATGTACTCGTTATGATGTTTTTTGTGTATTTTTTTTTCGTTTTTTGATTGCAAATATTAATAAAATATGGTATTAATATTAACAAGTAAGTAATAAAAAATAGTTAAAATGTAACTGATTATTTTTTATTCATTGTCCCAAGGAGGGGATATCACTTCTACTTGCTAACGGAGACTAACAGACAACGAAAAGGAGAAAAAGTATGTGGAAAAAACATGGTTCTGCGCTTCTTGGGCTAATACTTACAATAGCTTTATTCATAACAGGTATAAAGCTTCCTGAGTATGTAGCAGCTGCAGGCAGCGACAAGACAAGCCTGGTAGCAGGCAAAGACAGTACAACTTTTGTACTTAGTCAAAAGGACAGCTGGGGTAGTTATTATCCAATTACGGATACTACCAAGATTGACACCAATAAAGAAATTAAGGTTGAGATGTCATTCGAGGCGATATTTAATGATACCCTTCAGCCTGATGAACGTATCAATAAAGGAGATTATCTCCAGTTTGACTTAGGCGACAGGCTTAAGTTTGCAGGAGCTGACGAAGCTTCGGCTTCACTCACTCTTCCAATCACTGATACTGAATCTAAGCTTAAGATCTGTGATGCGGTATTTACAAAGGATTCTGCTACAGGACATATCACAGTTAAGTTTGATTTTTCAAATTCAGATGATGCAGTATTTGAGATGAAGAGCGGTAAGGTAGGAGCAAGCGTATCTGTAATGCCTGACGTAACCAAGCTTGACTGGGAGAAGAATTCTGAAAAGACAATTAAGCTTTTTGGAAAAGACTATGAAGTTGGTTACATTGAAGGCGAGTTAAAGCTTACTAAAACAGGTAAACTTGATCCAAAAAACCATAAGGTAGATTGGACTATCGAAATCGAAAGACATGTCAAGGGCATGCCTGACAAGCAATTAAGCCTTGAAGGATATAGGGTTCGTGACCTCCCTGTAACTGAGACTGTAGATGGTGTAAAGTATGGTGACTTCATTAGAGGAACCTATAAGATAAACGACAGACTTGTAGAAGAATCAAATAAATATGAAGAAGGCAAGTTACATATATATGATAACGGATCAGCTGATTATGAGTATACAATTACTGCAGGTGATTTAGATGCTTCCAATGTAGGAAAGGCAGTTGTTACTCTCAGCACAGTTGCAAACTTTGGAATCAATCAATACGGCAATATAAACACCACTGAATCTAACAGGGTTCAGGTATCTAAGCCTTATGGAAGTGGTGAAAGTGCTGATGTGTGGGCAAGTGTTAACCTTGAAAAGTTTGGTATAAAAGAAGGTAAGATAGACGACAGCGGTAAGAAGATTATCTGGACTGTCGAGTTTAACAAGCCTCCATATGAGCTTGGAACTGTTAAGATATCTGACGAGTTCACACCTGACAGGACAGGAAGAATAGAGCAGAAGTTCTTAAATGCTAAGTTCCAGAGATGGGATGAGGCTAACAAGGCCTGGGGAGAAGCGAGCACATTAGCTGCTATCTCTAATACAGGAAACAATTATACATTCAGCATTGATAATGTTAATGAAAAGATAAAGGTTACATTTGAGACTGAAATTGAACCTGACAGCGTTCGTGCTGATTTTGACAATGATGCCTATGTATGGTGGAATGATAAGGAAGAATACAAGGTTAAATTACATGGCAGTGTATCCACAACACTTCCTGGTGGACAGAACTATGGTGATATAAGTAAAACTGCTAAAACTCACTCATTTTGGTTCTCTTTTGTTGGCTTTGAACCTGAGTGGACTATTTCTGCTGACAGCAATGTTGTTCCAGCAGGCACAGGTGACTACTATATGTATGACGTTCTCATTTATGATGAGAATGTTGCAATAAACAAGAAGACTGTAAATGAAGGAAATGGTTTTTCACTAAAGAAGGTTGGAGACCCATCAGTTACATCACTTGCAGGTAATGTATCACTTGCAAAGATAATGCCTGAAGGCGGAACCCACCAGAAACTTGTTAATATCAACGATCCATTAACAAATAAGACTGACGGTATTACCAATGCAGTTTATGAGATAGTTAAGGATGGCAAGACAGTAGGCCATGTACTTGAGGTTAAGCTTGTTCCGGGAGTAGCTAACAAAGCTACATTCAAGTCAAGAATAATGGATAAATCTGCCCTTGTTAACGATAATACTTATAATGGTTCTCGTGTTGCAAACAGGGTAGTTCTCGCTAAGAATGGCAAGACACTGCTTACCAAAGATGCAGAATACAATTATTTGTCAAGAATACTGGCTAAGAGTACTCTTTCAAGAGATGCAGCTAAAAAGTTACAGAAAGATTATGATGCTGTAGCTGCAAATGCTGATATTTATGATGATACAGCTAATTCTCCTTATGACCGTTATAAGGGGGTTGCAAAGAACAATCAAAGTATAGCCTATGACAGAGAGACTAAGTCTGTATACTTTTGGATAAGCGTAAATGCTGCTGATATTAAGGATGTTGATGGAGATATAGGTAAGTTTGTGCTTAAGGATACACTTCCTTATGAGTTCCAGCTTGCTCCAATCAAAAAGGATGCTGCAAATCCTGCGAATGATAAATATTTCCTTGTATATAGAGGAACTTCTGCAGACAAGTATCCTGGAACTAATGATACTTTGACTTCACTTGTATCAACTAATGTAGTAAAAGCTGTTGGCAGTGCGCTTACAGATGCTGAGCTTGCTTCTGATGGTATAAGAGGTGAGGTTGTTGAGAACTATCCAAAGATTAAGAATGAGCTCAATGTAACCTTTGACCAGCTTAATGGACCTTATGTAGTTCTTGTGAAGGCTGAACTTAGAAATGATATACCTCAGTATACCAATAAAATAGCCACTGCTTATAACAATGTATCACTTACATTAGATAAGTATACTGCTAACAGAAGAGCAGCCTTTGATTATGACGGAAGATTCCTTACAAAGGGAATAGATGGAGATAAGGTTAACATAAGCGATAACGGATACATCAAGTGGAACCTTAACTACATACCATACAAGGTATACAACGATAACAATGCAACCAAATTAAAAATCGAGGATAAGTTAAACGGAAACCTTGTTCTTAGAAAAGAAAAGGGTACAGGAAACCTCGTATTTGAGGGGGACAATTACAAGATTTGGAAGGGTGAGATAGACAAGGACGGAAAGTTCGTTAATCCTGTAGAGATTACAGAAGGACTTGACAAGATTTTTACCTATGACACAACAGCTGAAAAGCTTGTAATCAATATCCCTGACAACGATTCAGTATATAAGATTTCTTATATAACTGATTTTGCTGACAATGCAAAGCCTGGTGACAAATTAAGTAATGAGGCGGCTCTTATAGAGACCTCAAAGCAGATAGGCAGTACAGTAACAGTTAACCATAAGATTGACGGTACAGCTTGGGGAAGCTTAACCAAGAGGACCTATGAGCGTCTCCAGATAGTTAAAACTGATGAGAATGGCGAAAAGCTTGCAGGAGCTAAGTTCACTTTAACAAGGCTTGCCAATGGAGCAAACCCTAAGAAGGTTATTGGAACATTTGATTCTACGACTAATTCAGCCATTGTTATTGAGAAGCTAACATCTGGTGATTATGAGCTTACTGAAGATAAGATACCTGATGGATACGACTCCAACGGTATAGTTTATAAGATTAAGGTTACACAGCTTGAAAGCGGATTTAAGGTAGAGTTTTCAGATGAGGCTTCTAAGTATGATGGTAAGGCAAAACTTTCAGAGAATGAGCTTACTATAATCAATAAGAAGAAGCCTGTGACACCTCCTACACCTGTAGTACCACCAACACCGGTTAATCCTACACCTGTAG
>ERZ773196.1668-NODE-1668-length-12239-cov-2.339380_pt1 | contig 12239 bp, 9 predicted proteins | sample MGYA00581009_ERZ773196 | MGnify/ENA primary metagenome ERZ773196 (study PRJEB29015, sample SAMEA2738162) | human oral metagenome | biome: human oral; feature: human-associated habitat; material: saliva | place: China | collected 2243 ...
GGCGTTTTCTCGAAAATCAAATTGATCGCGGCAAGCCTGATCGTCGGCCTTGCTCTTGGGGCAGCGGGAATCTTGCTCTTCAATGCCCACAACGCGAATGAAGCAGATCAAAGCCTCGAGGCTTCCGTGGTATTCGATCGAATCACCCAGCAGGACACGATGATCACGGCATCGCAGCGATATCAAATAGTCGATAAAGTGAGCGATGAAAATGAGATCCTCGGGTCCATTAAGGTTCCCTTCACGGAAAACAGCTTCTGGTATCGATTTGTCGGAACGATACAAGCCGGCGTGGATCTCGACGAAGCCGCATTTGATTCCGACGGCAAGAATATCACCGTTACATTACCGCTTCCTTATATCATCTCGAACACACCGGACCGGGGGAAGATGGGAGTGCTCGAAGAGCATAACAACATCCTCAATCCCATTCACGTGGAAGACATCGATGCATTCCAAAAGAAGTGCATCGAAATGAGCCAGGAAGAGGCCAAAGAAGGAGGTCTGCTTGAAGAGGCTCGCGTCAATGCTGAGAAGAACATCACCGGCATGTTCGTCGCAGCATTAGGAGATGAATGCACCGTCTCGTTCAATTGGCAGGAAAATCCTAAGAACGCTTCGTAGACGATAGGAACGATAGGTATGAAGCACAAGTTCGCAGCCATCATTGTTATCATCATCATGCTCGTCGTCGCGTTCGTCTACATCAACAACGGGATACTATCCTGGGGGTAGTCCGAACGCTGCACGAAAATCAGACAAGGCGCCGCCCCTCTGCAGAAGCAGGGGCAGCGCCTTGTTCTCTCTATAAGAAGCGACCGTCCGGAGGAAGCGGGCCTACTTCTCGGGATAGAACCCGGAGACCCCTTGGTTCAGATTGATCATGATGTTCTTGGTCTGCGTGTACGCCTGGAGGATCGACTTGTGCGTCTCGCGGCCGATGCCGGATTCCTTATAGCCGCCGAACGGAGCGCCCGCCGGAATCTGGTTGTAGGTATTCACCCACATGCGCCCGGTCTCCACGTTGCGGGCCACGCGCAGCGCTCGGTCGATGTTCTTGGTCCAGACGCCGCCGCCCAGTCCGTAATCCGAGTCGTTCGCCATGGCGATGACCTCTTCCTCGGTCTTGAACTTCACGACCACCGCGACCGGCCCGAAGATTTCTTCGCGGGCGCAGCGCATGCCGTTGTTCGCATCCACGATGAGCGTCGGCTTGAAGAAGGTCCCGTTCGCGCACTCCCCTTCCGTATAGGCCTCGCCGCCGCACAGGATCTGGGCGCCCTCTTCGCGGGCGATGTCGATATAGGCCTTGACCTTCTTGGCCTGAGCCGCATTGACCTGAGCGCCGAGCTGCGTCTCGGGATCGAGGGGATCGCCGATCCTCACCTTATCGAACTGCTCGACGGCCGCCTCGACGAACCGATCGTAGATGCCCTCCTGCACGAATACGCGGGATCCGGCGCAGCATACCTGGCCCTGGTTGAACAGGATGCCCAGCTGCAGGCCGTCGATCGCCTGCTGAAGGTCGCAGTCGTCGAAGAAGATGTTCGCGCTCTTGCCGCCGAGCTCGAGCGTGGCGGGAATCAGCTTCTCGGCGGCGGCCTTCGCGACGGAGAGGCCGACCTCGGTGGAGCCGGTGAAGGCGAGCTTGCGGAAACCGCGGTGATCGAGCATGTACTGTCCCGACTTCGAGCCGCGCCCGGTGATGACGTTGACGACGCCTGCGGGAAGCAGGTCGCCGATGAGTTCGATCAGCACGAGCAGCGAAAGAGGCGTGGACGACGAGGACTTGATGACGACGCAGTCGCCGGCCGCAAGCGCGGGCGCGAGCTTCCAAGCGCTCATCAGGAACGGGAAGTTCCAGGGCACGATCTGCCCGACGACGCCGATGGGCTCGCGCAGGATCAGGCTCAGGAAGCCGCCGTCGAGCACAGAGGCCGATCCTTCTTCGGAGCGGAGGACGCCCGCGAAATACCGGAAATGATCGGCGCTGAACGGGACGTCGATGGCGCTCGTCTCGCGAATGGGCTTGCCGTTGTCGAGCGTTTCGACGCGGGCAAGGAGCTCGGCGTTCTCGTCGATGACATCGGCGATCTTCAGCAGGATGTTCGCGCGTTCGATAGGCTCGACCGCTTTCCATGCGGGAAACGCGGCCCACGCCGCCTTAACCGCGGCATCGACGTCTTCCTGCGTGGCATCGGCGCACGTGGCGAGCACCTCGCCGGTCGCAGGATTCTTCGTCTGGAACGTGCCTCCGTCGGATGCGGGCACGAACGCGCCGTTGATATACAGTCCATACGATTCTTTGAGTTCCATGGTTATCGGTATTCCTTCCGTTGTTCGTAGGTGACGAATCGGAGTGTATGAATAGAATGGTGCTATCAAAAGAACCAGATATTGAAAAAGAAATGGAACCAGTTGCATGATCACCTACGACCTGTCCGCACGCGGGCGCACATCGCTCTACGCGTTCCTCTACGAACGAATCCGCGACGACATCATCGCCGGCACGCTGGCCGCAGGGGAAAAGCTCCCCTCCAAGCGTGCGCTCGCGCAGAACCTGGGCGTCGGCGTGAATACCATAGCCCTTGCATACGGCCAGCTCGTTGCCGAAGGCTTCGTTCAAGCGCAAGAGAAGCGGGGGTACTTCGTGACAGACGTGCGCGACATCGCCCCGGTCAGCTCGCACCGGCCCGAACGGCTTCCCGTCGAAGAGGACGAACCCGGCTGCGTCATGGACTTCCGCGCCAATCGCCTGAACCTCGACAGCTTTCCCATCGATCTCTGGAATCGCTGCATGCGCAAGGCGATGCTGGACGGCGGAACGCGCCTCTATCAGACCGTTCCGTATGCGGGGCTGCCCGAGCTGCGCAATGCCATCGCCGAATACCTGCATCGGAGCCGCGGCATGCATGTGAGCCCTGCGTGCATCGTTATCGGGGCCGGAACGGAATACCTGCTCATGAGGCTTTTTGCGCTGTTCGGAGACAATGTGGGCTTCGGCATCGAAAGCACGGGATTCAAGAAGCTCATCCTCGGAGCCTCGAAATTCCATGCGCGCGCCGTCATCGTGCCCCCGAAACCTTCCGACGACCTCTTCGACATAGGCGACGACCTCGATATGGATCGCCTGCGCGGAACCGATGCGCGGCTCATGTACGTTTCGCCCGCGAATCGCTTCCCCACGGGACGCGTGATGCCCGCCTCGACGCGTTCGGACGTGCTGCGTTGGGCTTATGAGAAACCGAGCCGCTACGTCGTCGAAGACGACTACGACAGCGAGTTCCGCTATGCAGGGCGGTTGACGCTCCCGCTTTTCGCCGAGGACGGGCGCGATCGCGTCATCTACCTCAACACGTTTTCAAAGACGATGGTGCCTTCGCTGCGCATCGGCTACATGGTGCTTCCGCCCGAACTGATGGATGCCTACCGCGACCAGCAGGGATTCTATTCGTGCACGGTATCGAGCTTCGAACAGTTCGCGCTGGCGGAATTCATCGATTCGGGCGCCTTCGAGCGACACATGAATCGCATGCGCAACTTCTACCGCAAGAAAAGGAAGGCGCTGTTGAAGGCGCTTCGGGAAAGCCCGCTCGCACGCAGGTCGACGATCGAGGAGTACGCGGCGGGAACGCACTTCCTCCTCAGAGTGCGAACCGATCTCAAGCGAACGGACATCACGCAGAAGGGAGAGCGGCTCGGATTGAGGATATCGTTCTTCACCGACTACAGCATCTGCGATATCGACATGCCGGGACAGGTCACGCTCGTCGTCAACTACGCCGCCATCGACCCGGGCAGGATCGACGACGTCGTCGATCGGCTGTGCCAGGTGTTCGAGCTGTAGGAGCGCGCAGGATCCGGCGTATCCCATAGGCATTTCTTCATTTGTTGTTTTAACAACGTACCTCTGAGGAGCTTCGGCCCATAGTGGCCCACGACGCACGAAAGCATCCAGACTGGCACGGATGCAGAGAAGAAGGAAGAAAGAGGTATCTCATGAACGGCAGCGCCTATACCGGAGACATGCTGGTCGGCGAAATCATTCGCCGCGATCCCCGAAATATCGCCATCCTCGAAAGCGCCGGCATGGGCTGCGTGGGCTGCCCGGCATCGCAGAGCGAATCGCTCGATGACGCCTGCATGGTGCACGGCATGAACGCCGCCGAGGTGCTGGGCATGCTGAACGGGAGCAACGCATGAGCGCGACCTTGGGGCCCATCCATTACCGCATGTACGGGAAAGCCCAGGCGGTCGACGCGCTCGCGCGGCGCATCGCCGCGTTTTCCGATGAGCAGGGCTGGACGGCTGGTGCCGAAGCGCGCCTGAATGCGCGGCATCCTCGCCTTGAGGGCGATCTGACCGGCCATATCGACGTGACCGACATCCATGGCAGCCTGAACGCGCTCGTCGGCAATGCCGAGGCGGCGCTCGCCTGCGCGTGCGAACCCGTCCCCGACCATGTGGAAGAGACTTTGGAATTCGTGAAGGAGCTGGGGGCGGCAAGCGGACGCGGCTCGATCTTGCCCGACGCATCCCTGCAGGATGCGTGGGCGGCCGTCGATGCGCACTGGCTGGACGGCATGCCGTGCGATCGCTTCGTCACCCTGCACGGCAGCTCGCCTGAAACCATTTCCTGGACCATCCGGCTGGAGCCCCATCTAGCCGCCTGCTACGAGCAGATCCGTCGCGCATGGATGGCCGGATTCCTGAGCGCCGCACACATCGCGCTCGAGGCATCCGGAGATGGTTCCTACCGTATCGCCAAGGAGGCATAGGCCATGGCTGTGAATCTTGATGAATTCGAGAACCTGCCCGACACCGCCGGCATGGACATCATCGACGCGATGCTGGCCGAACACGACCGCATCCTGGAAGAGGCGGACGACTTCGAGCGCATGTGCCTCGCGCTCATGACGACCGATGCGTTCGACCTTGCCTCATATCTACGCAAAGTCAGGTTCATCCGCGCGTATGCGGACGCTTCGCACCATAAGAAAGAAGAAGACGTCCTGTATTCCTACATGGTGGCCAACCTCGGCCGCATCGCAGAAAACCTCATCCAGCACGGCATGCTGGTCGAACACGACGCAGGACGCATGGCCACCTCGAAGATCGAGCAGGCCGCCCAGGACTACGCCGCCGACCCCACCGACGAGCATAAACTCGAGCTTCTTTCGTGGTCGATGGAGTACGTGCATCTGATCAGGCGCCACGTTCAGAAGGAAAACGACGTGGTGTATCCGTTCGCCCGCAGGAGCCTTTCGGCCGAGGTGCTCGCCGATCTGTCTTCCCAGGCGAACGCCTACGACCCCCAGGGGTAGCCGGACGCGAGCGCAGATGCGCAGAAGGTAAGGCCCGCTCGGGATGCGCTCGGGATGCGCTCGGAACGCACGTGCTCCATACGTAGAAGGCAGGTCCAGAAGGCCTGCTTTCTACGTATATGCCCCGCATCCCTGAACCGACTCCCGTTTCTTGGACACGAAACATGGGCATCGGTTCACTCAGACGGGGCGATTGCGCTTTCTGCCCCTCGGAGCGCTATGCCATACGGCGCTTCATTTCCGCTCCGGCCAAGGCGGCACCTGCGCTCAAGCTCGCAAGAACCACGAGGACGTACGGCAGCGTGCCATCGCCCGTGCGCGGCAGAGCCTTTGCCGCAGGCGCATCCGACGTCCTGGATGTCGCACCAGAGTCGCCGGCAGGCGTCGATGAGGCCGAGGGCTTCTGGGGCTTCGTCTGCTCCGTCGGATTCGCCGGGTTCGTCGGCTGCTCCGGATCGGCAGGTTTGGGATACACGTTGGTGAACACCGCACCGACGGCATCGACCTGGGCGCCCAGGTCGACAACCGTAGTCGTGCCGTCGACGGTCTTCGTCATGGACCGTTTCGCCTGAAGCTTGCCTTGGCCGTCATCCGTCACTTCGTATGTCAGCGCATATGAGGATCCGTCGTAGGTGCAGGCGGCGCCACCCTTCGTTTCGGTGATCGTGTACGTATAGGTTCCCGGCAGGGTGAATTCGATATCGCCGAATTCGGAGCTGCCCGCGCCTTCGACCGTAATCGTCTTCGTATCGCCGTCGCTGCCCGCAGGCATGGGGAACGACGCATCGGTGCGCTTCAGCACGAACGAGAAGGTGTCGGGGCTCGAGGGCTTCGGCCCTTCTATCTTCTTCTCCACCGCAGGATCATGCGTGGTCGGCCGAGGGGCGTAGGTGTTGGTGATGGTTCCTTCCACCGTGGTGCCGCTGCCCTGGATAGACGCGGAATCCGTCGTGTAATGCGCGATGTCGCCCTCGGTCAGCGTGTAGGCGACGATATTGCCCGCATTCCCCTTGTACTTGGGAAGACCCCGGTACGACACCTCATACGTGCCGTCGCCCTTGTCCTTGACCTGCGGCGCGAAGGCGCTCAGGTCGATGCCCTTGTCGGACGTAAGCGTGAGCGCGGCCGCGAAGGCATCGGGGGTCGGGCGCAGTGTGCCCGCATCGTTGCCGTCGTTCCAAACCTTGGTCAGGAGCACGTCGGTTCCTGCGAAGGTCGCCGCATTGGTGGCAAGCGTCAATGTGGAGTGATTGCCTTCGATATCGTAGTCGAGGACGGTATTGAACACGTCGCGCTTGTCATTGCAGGCGGAACCTACCGTGTCGTTCACCGCGTAGGACACGGCGACGTAGCCGCCCTCATTGGCCTCAAGGGGCCTGGTGGATTCCAGAAGCAGCATATCGGCCTCGGACGGGTCGCCGACCTCGGTGTAATCGCCAGGCTGCGGAGCGTGGTTCACGTCATACGTTTTGCCGGCGTTCAGCTTGAGATACTTCACCTCATAGTTGGACGAGGTCGAAACCGACGCAAGCTTGAGCGGCAATTCGGTCGAGCCCTCGGGCGTAAACGAATCCCCCAGGTTTGCGGCCTTGGACAGCAGCGGAACGAACAGCGATGTGGAAGAGGCCTCGACGCCGGCGTTGTTCCTCACGGCAATGCGGACCGTAGCGGTATCGCCCTTCTGAAGAACGGCGGTGGTGGCCGGCTTGTTCGCCGGGTCGTACGCGAAATCGGTCACGTCGCCGGTCTGTCCGTCCTTCACGGAGAACGTCGAGACGGCGGCGATTTCGGATGCCTGATCGACGGTGATGCCGCGGCCTTCGGACAGAGACACCATCGTCTCGCCGGAGTTCACCTTGTCGCCGAACAGCGCCGTGTACTTATCGGTGTTCCAGTTGCTGCGATCCCACTTCTCGCTCTTGATGACCGCACCGATGTCCTTGAAGTCCTTCGTGGTGAATCCCACGAAGTCGTTGATGTGGTACACGCCCTTCGCAGCGAGCTTGTTGGTGCTGACCGTCATGCTCAGCTTCATGCTCTTGATGGAAAAATCGGGCTGGTACTGGCCGCGCGTCCCATCGCCGATGTCGATGGGGTATTTCCAGACCTTGACTTCGGTGCCGTTCTTGTCGAACGACCCTACGAATTCGGGATCGCCAAGCGTGCCTTCCGTGACGTTCAGATCGCTATAGGAAAATCCCTCGGGCATGATGACGTAGAGGACGGGCTCCTGCAGAGGATTCCAGTCCCAGTTGGCATCGTTGATGACGCCTTGGATCGTAAACGAGTCACCGCCGTTGATCTGGGTCTTGCTGATGGAACCCTGTCCGTTGAGCACCTCGGGTGCGCTCGACTTGCCGATGATGGCTTCCCCATCCCCCGGCGCATCTCCTGTCGTGTAGAGCTTGACCGTGGTCTTCACATCGGCATCGGTCCCCTGCTTCCAGGATCCGTACACGCCGTTGGAGATGTAGCTCCAGCCATAGTACTCATCGGTCACATGCTTGTTGGAGGGATTCCAGGTGTCGAGGATGTCCTGCATGGGCCTGATGCCGTCGTAGCCGCCGGGAATGGGTCCCAGATCGACTTTGATGGACGTGATGGATGTATTGATATCGAGCCCCAGCGCCGTATTGGTGATGAGCGCCGAAACGTCGGACTTCTTCAGAATGCTCGGATCGGCGGTGCCGCTCGTGCCGTCGGATGCGGTCCACGAGATGGCGCCGTAGGCCATGCCCTCTTTATAGGGGATGGTGACGCCGCGGATGATGGCCGTGTTGCCTTCATCGATGGTCATCTCGAGGGTCTTCGGCAAGGTAGGAGATGCAAGCTCATTCTTGATGAGATAGGCGCCCAGGCGCGTATTGTACGTGTCGTACTTCTTAAGCGCCCAGTTGGGCGCATAGTCGACGAGCGCATGGGTCGTGATCTTCTCGGGAACCGCGCCGTCGATGACCGTGACCTTCATGGTCGCGCTCTGCGTGCCGGACGTTCTGTCGGCGTTCGGCACGTCGTTCCAGATGGTCTTCTTGAAGTTCTTCAGCGTGACGTCGAAAGACGAGCCGTTGGGACGCGTGCTGTCGGAAGCGACTTTCAGATGGGGCTTGAAGGTCAGGCCGCCTGAATACGAGCCGGGCTCGTCCCACTCGATGGTGGCGACTTTGTTATCGCCGTCTTCCACGGTGCTCACGACCGTGCCGTTCGTCTTGTAGAGGGCCGTCTCCTCGAGACCCACGAGCTCGACGTCTTTCGGATAGATGAGCTGAACCGTGGTCTTGCTGCCGGCCTCGGTGAGAGACGCGCCGCTGCCCGAGTTGGACGCCTCGATGGTGCCGGTCGTGCCGCCCTTGGAGATGACCTCGGTCGCTTGGTCAACCCAGAAGCCGTACTTCAGCTCGTCGGCGGGATTGATCGCATAGGAATGCGCGTCGACCTCGGACGTTTCGTCCGTGCTCAAGCTCACCTTGATGGCATCGGAAATGACCTGGGACGCATCCTGGTTTTCGTACGCATCGTCGATGCGGAAGCGGATTTCGGACTTGGTGTCCACGCGAACGAGGCCGTTCTTGGTCATGTATTTGAGATCGCCGTTCCGACTCTTTTCAGAACCGGCCTCGGGGTACCCGTATGGAGAGGTTCCCGTGCCCGTCGGCGTCTTCAGGAGCTTGCTGAAGCTCGTGTTCGAAATATCGCCCTCGGTGAACGTTGCGCCGGGAAGGCCCGTGACATAGATGCCGTCGCCCAGGCGGACGTTGAGATACGTCGGAGAGAACTGCAGGCCGGACGGAACCTTGTAGCTCACATCGAGGGCGTAGGTGACGCCGGCTTTAAGCGCGGGAACTTCACCCGCCATCAGGTCGGCGACCTGCGTATGCGATTCGGCTTCCTCTATCGTGATGGAGTCGAACGCGAGGCCGGCGGTATCGTCGGCGTAGGCGACGTGCATGCCGGCGCACATGACGGCGACGAGCGCGGCGGGGGCGAAAACGAGCGCCGCCATGGCTTTCTTCAATGAGCCCATATGAATTCTCCTGCTGCATTTCGCACGGGTGCCGGAACAGACACGTGAAACCGATAATGCGGTTTCATGGACATGAAGCCGCATTGTTGCAATGCCGTACTATAAACGATTACCCGCAAGATGTTAGCGTATTTTCGTGAACTGGTCGTACGTGGTATAAAAAAGCGAGGCGGCGTCATGAGGCAGAATGCTCCGCCGAACTTCAAGGACCCCAGCACATCATCACCGCGCGCGTGACTGGCAACGAACGAGATTGCCGAATGCTCTCTTTCGCAGTTTCGTATAAACAAATCCATGAATTACTTCGTTTACTTATAATAAATACGATTTAATATAAATTAAAAAGCACCCATGGCAATTGGAGGCTCAGTTGGAATACAGGGAGCTCTCGAAACTTTACCATGCACATGCATCCACGAGCAGAGATTCCGATCTTTTGGCCGAACTGCATGTGAGGCTGCATTCCGAATCAACGTTCCGAACGGGCTATATCGCAGGAAATGATGAATTGTTCCTTGCTATGCCGCGAGAAATTACCCTGCTCAGCGAAAAGATACTGCGCACAGAGCGGAAGGTCTCCTTGCGCATGCAAAACATGCCAGGAATCGCAGGGGGAGCTATTCTGCGCGGGCTCGTCCTTGACGAGATCGTATCGTCAAACGAAATCGAAGGGGTGCGCAGCACGAAGCGTGAAATAAAAGACGATGGGTTCGGAGGATTCGGCGCAGAGACGATTCAAAGAGCTCACAATGCTCTACATGAGCATCCTCGACCAGACGGCGAAGCTGCCGGAAGAGCCTGCGGACATTCGCGCAATATACGACCAAGTCATGAATGGAGAGCTGTCTCGCAACGACACTCCGGATGGAACGCTGTTCCGCGCTCATGGCATTGACATCTACAACAGGGTAAAAGTCGTGCACAAGGGCCTTGAACCTGAGAAGAAGATATACGAGGCTATGGCGGCCATGCTTGCAATCGCGCAGTCGGAAGAGATTCCTGCACTTTACGGTGCTATCGTCTCGCACTATCTGTTCGAGTACGCGCATCCGTTCTATGATGGAAACGGGCGGACGGGAAGGTATCTCCTTGCGCTCTACCTGAGCATACCTTTATCCATGGCAACATCCCTGTCATTGTCCAGAACGATAGCCGAACATAAAGACGTCTACTACAACGCATTCTCCATCGCTCAAGACCCTTTGAACCACGGCGAACTGACCCATTTCACGTATCAGCTGCTCGGGCTCATAAGCGATGCTCAGATTGACATACTAAACAGACTCGAAACCGCCCAACGGTCCTATGGCCGATTGACGGAAGCGCTGGACCGCATCAACAGCGACTTGAAGCTCAATGCGAAGAAATCGTCAGCGGTCTTCATGCTCATGCAATATGAAACATTCGGATTCCTAGGCGACGCTCCTCTTGCCGAAATAGCCCGGCATCTCGATATAGGGCAGCAGATGACTAGGAAATATTTGTCTGATTTGGAAAAAATCGGCGTTGTCTGCAGGGCACGCAGACGAAACCCCGTAACGTTCATGCTGACCGAAAGCTTCAAACAGAAATACGGCATCAAAGTTCCTGAGTGGCGCATTCCCGCCGACCAACGTCTTGCATGAAAGATACGGAAAGAAGCGCCGGCGAACCGCATCGCCGGCGCTTCTTCTTGATGCGATATGCTGAGTTCCGACCCATGTCCCTGCAGAATCCTATGAAACCGCAAGGACCGATAAGACTCTTTCTTCAGACGCAAAGCGTCCTGTTATGACATCCTACGACGTGCAATGAGAACTACGGAGCCGGCAGCGAGCGCGGTAAGCAGAGCAGCTAGAGGAGCCGCCACACCGTCGCATGTCTTCGTCAGAGAGCCGGACGATCCCGTCTTGCCCTTGGTCGTATCGGTTGCTCCGCCGCCGGGGGCGGGGGCCTTAGGCCTCTTTGGTGTTGGTGACGGTGAAGCCCTTGGAGGCGTCGCCGGTCACCTCGGAGGAGTAGCCCTCCACGGCATCCTCGGCCACGGTGTAGGCGATCCGCCTGCCGCCCTCGAAGGCGGGAAGCCCATCGAAGGAGCCCTTCCAGCCGTTGCCGGCGTTGAGCTTGAGCTCCTTGCCGGTGTCCTTGCCGTCAGCGAACAGCCTGATCTTGACCGATGAGGGGCGGATCCCATCTTGATCGCCGTTTTCGGTAAGAGTCCCTTTGTTCTCGAACTTCTCGCCAGGAAGAGGCGTGTAGGAGATCTTGGTCTTGAATCGCACCAGCAACCCCTTGGAAGCGGGGATATGACCCAATCCGAGCTTGAATGTCGTGCCGGTAAAAATGAACTGGGGGAGGTACTGGCTGGTGACGTTGGTCTGACCGACAAGTTTATAGCTCGTGCCTTGAAGCTGCCAGGTTCCTTCGAACACTTCGAGCGTGCCAGGAATGATAGACACGCCGGGAGTCAGGAGCGTGTCGTCGAGCACGGCATCCGTATATTCCTTGTCGTCCTGATTGATCTTGATCTGCCAGACGCCCTTGGTGGTATCGAAGGCGTTCGCCCAGCCAGACTTGATGATGGGCAAGGCCGTTTCAACATGCACAATGTAGTTGACGGAACCGTCTCGCCGCTTACCACAGGATTCACCGGAAGAACGCCGGAGTGGGTGTGAACGTCGTTGTCGATCTGAGCATTCACCGAGAAGTCGCCCGAGATGTCGGACTTGCCTTCCGCATAGCTCGTGTAGGTGAGGATGTACTTCGTGTTGGTGGGATCGGTCTTGCCTCTGGCGATGATGTTGTCGCCGTCTTTGATCACGAAGTCGGTCGGAGCAGCGCCCCTGAACCCGGCCGGCAGCTCTATGGTGGGGGTATCGCCCTCGTGCACCGTGTGGTTGGAAAGAACGTAGCGG
>ERZ773196.1679-NODE-1679-length-12194-cov-3.373836_pt1 | contig 12194 bp, 9 predicted proteins | sample MGYA00581009_ERZ773196 | MGnify/ENA primary metagenome ERZ773196 (study PRJEB29015, sample SAMEA2738162) | human oral metagenome | biome: human oral; feature: human-associated habitat; material: saliva | place: China | collected 2243 ...
AAGGGAATGGATTTCTTATGCGGATTTAGATAGTGATAAATATTATATCAATAAAATGAAAAATATACAGATCACTCCTAATTTATATAACTATTTGATTTGTAATTAGCTAGCACCACGAGTATTAATTATAAATCTAATAATACCTATTGTACTAGTTAACTCTAACCAAAACAAAAAATTTACAGATCATAAATTCAAAGAAAACATGATAAGTGGAATTGATATATAAAGTAAATTCTATTATCTAAAAATCAAAGCAAAATGAAAGTCATCCTTTTGCTAATATTACCTAGAGTCGTTGTTCTCTATTGGTGATATGGGGTATGTTAATTGCAAGGTGAAATTATAACTTTTGTGTTAGGGAGATTAAATTGATTTCCAAATTGAGTCTTTAAAATAAGTAATTATTTTTGGTTTGAAAACTATAAAGTTAGTTGTATGAGGCTGCACACTGAGACGGTATTTTCAAATTTGGAATAATTCGGGATTAAGCGGTTACGTTGTCATAATCTACACGTTAGAACAATTCGGTATCAATTTAAAATATTTTCTGTTTGCTTGCACAGCATGTAGTAAGAATGAAGTAGTATTTAACAATAAATTAAGTTGGCAATTGAAGGGACAGTTTCAATTGCCAACTCTAGTTACTTGAAATAAAAGAGAGAGTTTTAAAGTGTTTAATATTGAGAGCTTTATTGAAAAACGATTTACAAAAGTTTCATTGAAGAAAAAAGTTGATAAAAGGGGAAAAATAAATTTAGCTAGTAATGAGTTGCTAAGTGATTATTTTAAGACTATAAGCACAGAATTAGATAAGAATAGTCAATCCCTGTTTGAAGTAAATAGCTATAGTTATTATCCTTCAATTCGCGAAAAAATTTCTAAGTTGATAGAAGTAAATGAGGAAAATATAGAATTCTTTTCAGGTTCTGATAGTGCGATATTCTATCTTATGACAATTATATCAAAAAAGTCAGATCAAATTATAATTCAATATCCCAATTATGAAAACTATTTTTCTTACGCAAAATTAAATGATATAACTATGATTCCATGGAATATGAGGACAGAAGGAGTTAGTTTCTATATAGATGATTTATTTGGATTGCTCTCATTGCATAAAGGCATAACAGTTGTCATTATTACTAATCCTAATGGTTTTTCAGGTAGTAGCTTAACATTAGATGAAATTTATAGTATTGCTGATAAATTAAAATCTATCGGAGTAATGTTGATTATTGATTTAGCATATATTGGATTTTCAAAAAAGCAATCAGTTAAAGAATATTTTGAGTTGTGTTCTATCTATGAAAATGTTGTTTTAGTAAATACTTTTTCCAAAAATATGGGTTTAGCAGGAGAAAGATTTGGATATATCTACGGATCAACAGAATTTATTCAGTATATAAGAAATTGGAATGGCATTAATTCAATTAGTAATCACACCTACTATTTAGTAGAAAAGTTCTTGGCTGATAATACAATAACTAATATTGTACAAAAAGTTCAGAAGAATAGAGATAATTTAACACATTGGGTGAAAAACAATACGGAATATCGGGTCTATGAATCTGATGCAAATTTTATTCTTTTTCAACATGAAGATACATTGAAAAAACAAATTTTTGTTGATCAATTTCTTAATAATGGATTTGTAATAAGGGATTTATCAAATTTTGATGTTCTAAGAAATTGTACCAGAGTAACAGTTCCAGAGTCATCAGAAATGTTGGAGTCCATTAAAAAAATTTTAAAAGGCAAATAAGATGGAAGATATTATAATAACTGAAGTAAATTATAATGAGAATGTGGAAATAAATATAGATGGCTATAAACATGTATTTGTTACAATTGTGTCAGCCATATTGGCTAACTTTAAAAAATGTACCTAATATTTATGATACTAAACAAATAATTTCTATACTACAATCTTTTGGGAAAATAGTGGAGTATAATCCAGAAAATAAGGAGATGACAATATTTCGTGGTAAGATATTAAATTCAAAACTAGACAATGCTTTGAGTAGTACAATTCATGGTTCTATCTATCTATTTATTGGAGTGACAATTGCTTCGGGTTGTGGAGAAATAAATCAATCTGGGGGATGCAAGATTGGTACAAGTAATGAGTTTAGCTCTAGGCCAGAGCATCATTTTTTTGAAGTCATGAAACTATTTGGAATTAATAGTTATTCAAGAGATACTGGAGAGAGAGTTTGTGTAGTTGAAAATCTTGATTCAGTTGATATTGATATTAATGATTTTGAAGGGGATAATCCACTATCAAGTAATTTGCATTCAGGTGCTACCAAGGCAGCTATATTGTGCTCTCTGGGATTGAAATCCGGGAATGTAAAAATAATGAATCCATATTTAAAGCCTGATGTTACAGAGTTACTGAATTTTATTGAACAATTAGGTTATAAAGTTATACAGACAACGGATTTTATAGAAATAGCAATTCAAGGCGTTGAAACTAACAGTACTACTTTTTCAATTATGCCAGATATCTCGGAAATTATTTCGTTTATTTCGTTTTCGATTTATAATAAGCAAAATATAAAATTAATCTTTGGTAACCATGACAAAGTAAAAAGAGGTCTTAAAGAAGAATTCAAAATATTAGAAAACATGGGCGTTCCTTTTTATTGGAAAAAAGATGGAATTCTAATAAGAGGATCATCTGATTTGATATTTCAATACTTTGATATTACAGTGACCAGTTCAACAATCTTTTCAGACTCTCAACCCTTTTTTGCAATTTTAGGTCTTCTAGGAAATGGAATAAGTAGAATTACAGAAGGAATTTGGATTTCGAGATTTGATTATGCAAAAGAGGCTAAAAAGTTAGGAATACCGTTTGAAGTAGATGAAAACACATTGCTAATTTATCCATTTAAAGATGACTTGATCAAAACTGATAAAATTAGGGCTAATGACCTTCGCGCAGCATTTGCTTTATTAATTATCGCATGTAAGTATAAGGAGTTGAGTAACAACAATATTTTGATTCAAGATTTTTACCATGTTCATAGAGGTTATGGAGGAATCTATGAAAAATTGAATAAATTGGGAATTGGATATGAAATATTGAAATAGGAGTTAGTAAAATGGTTCATAACAAATGTTTTGTACAAATTGGGCAGAAAAAAAATCTAGCTCATTCAGCAGAGGAATTTGAAAGTTCAACTAATTTAATTGAAAAACTATTACAGCATTCTAATGAGACAGTAATAGTTATAACGAAATATGATTTTTTTTCAACAGAGGATTATTTAAAATTAAATAAAATTTCACAGCGAGTTAAGATAAGACTGATCTATTTGTTTATCCCTTTTACAAATATACAGAAAGTTTGTTCTAAAGAGATTTTGGAGATTGATGCTCTTACCACACAAAAAAATATTGTTTTTCCTCGAAAAGCAGATACCTTAATTATTTCAGCTCACGGTGAAGGGGTTCATTTAAAATTAGGTAGTTATTATCTTTGTTCTTGTGATGCTCGAAACGATGAACACTGTAGAAAACATAAATCGGGTAAGAGAATCCATACATCAAAACTTAAAGCAAATAATATTGCATTGTTATCCTGCAATAGTGTTCTGTTTGGAAAAGAACTCTATGAAACTGAATGTAATTTATTAACTGAATTGATGGGACACACTCGATATATTTTAGCATCTCTGATACCGACAGAAGTGTCTTCTACTTACACAAAAGTTATTAGAAAATTGCTATTAAAAAAATTAGAGTTTCCAGAGATTACATACATTTTAAACAAAATGTATAATGAAATCTATGGATTGAGTCCATTTATTTGTTGCACAAGAGTCCCATCGTGCATAAATGATAAAAATAGTTTTATTGATAAAAGTCTCTTTTCAAAGGATCTAGTTAAAATTGATGGAAATTGTCTGGTTGTCTCGGATAGCAGTAATTTCTTTTTGGTTGGTAATAGGTATTTGAATTTATCAAATGAAAAAATTTCGGATAGGTATTTTGATTTTTTATTTTTTAATAAAAAAATAGAACACCTTGCTACAAGCATTGCTTTTTTGGAAAATTTCATTTTCTATTTAAGAATGCTTAATGTTATAACGTCAGAAACTGAAAATCTTTTAAAAATTATCTATAAGTTAAAAAATAATATTTACAATCTGAGCTACAACAGTAATAATACTAGCCGATTTTTTATATTAAACAATGAACAATATAAGATACTTAACAATATGTATGAAAGTATTTACTTATCCTATAGGAAAGTTCGAAAACTATTGATTTCTACCGGATATTTTCATTCTAATTTTGAAAATTATATTAAAGGCACATTCACCCTGGTTTCAAAATATAGCTGCACAAATGAAAAATGCGGTAGATGTAAATGTCAATTATATATTTCAGAATATTACTCACCTTTATTAGAAATGAAATATTATTGCTATTTTTGTCCGGTTTGTGGGGTATATTCATTACAAACGACAAAGAAATTACTTTCACATAATTATCGGAAAATAGTGGATACAGTTTCATTTAATATTCAATTACCAGATAATAGTGGAGCAGAAGTGGTATGGCAATTAAAAAATAAATCAACAGGAAAAAATTGGTCACAAATCACAGGTGATAGACACGGTGCTACGCGAATCAATATAGAAGGCATGGAAAAAGACATACATTCGTACAAAGCAATAATTGATAGTGAAAGGATTGAATACATACATGGAAAGTTTATTAACTGATAAAAAAAAACACCTTATGTCAGTAATTTTTGATAATTTTGGTAGTTCATTAATGACTTTTGCGATACCAGTTTATATATTAGGATTGAGTAATTCAGTTTTATATTTATCTTTAATATCTGCTTTAACAATTCTCCCCTTTCTAGTTCTAGGGATGCCATTTGGAGCTTTGGTTGATAAGTTAAATATAAAGAAAATATTGTATTTATCTGATTTTATTAGATTCTTTTTATATTTTGCTTCATTTTTTATAGTGGTTTATATTGATAGCTTAGGTATTAAATTTTGGACACTAATCATAGTAACTATTTTAGTAAGTTGTATTAACGTTATTAGTTCAATATCTGAAACAACTTACTTACCGTATTTATTCAAACACACAGATGATTTAACATCTTTAAATAGTAGTATCTATTCAATACAATATATTTTAGGTATTTTATCTCCTATTGTGGGTGGAATGATATATAGTAAGTATTCAATTGGAATTTTATTGTTAATCAGTAGTCTATGCTATCTCTTAAGTTCATTTTCATTTTATTATATTAAGGCTGTAGGAAATAAATCTAATCATAAATTTTCATTTGAAATTTTTAAGGATATATTTGCTGATATTGTAAAGGGCTATGTATATGTTTCAAGTAGAAAAACAGTATTTTTACCATTAGTTATTACAGCTGTTTTTAATCTATTAACAGCGAATTTTCAAAATGATAGTCTGATTTTTTTAAAAAATATCGTAAATTTAGATACTAGTCAGATTGGATTTGTAGTATCAGTTGCTACTAGTGGGGCACTTTGTGGAGCTTTTTTAATAAACTTTCTGAGTAAGAAATTTGAATTTCATCAGCTGTTCATTGCAAATATTTTACTTCAATCTATACTGAGAATTATTTATGCACAATGGAGCAATGTTTATATGATTGTTGCAATTACTTTTGTTATAGATGCTTTACAATCAATATTGAATATAATAATCATAACGAACAGACAAGAGTTGGTGGAAAAAGAATATTTAGGTAGAGCAAATAGTCTTTATAAAACGGTGTTGATTGGAGTGAATTCGCTTGGATTTATTACTGGTGGCTTCATAACGGAGAAATTAGGAGTTCGTGTATCATTATTGATTTCTGGGATTAGCTTAGTAGTTTTATATTGTATAGCATCATTGTTATATCGTAACATTAGCAAAAAAAGATTAAGATAGAATAATTCTTCCACTCGAAAGAATACTGAAAAAGTTAGACTTTAGAAATTTTTCTTTATTAGATTTCCTGCAAAGCATTTTTTTACAACAAAAAATTAGCAATTTTATAAATATCTTTCAGTGTTGAATGGTCAAATTGATACATGTTTTATTTTCAGAGTATGAGTTTCGCATGAAGTCTATTCATAGAAAATGCATCACAAGATTAGACCACTAGAAATCAACTGTGATTTTCTTTGATTTGAACTAGGCTAGTTTTTTCTCAACAGCATGATTTGATATTGCAATATTGTGATTTTAAATTCAAATGAGTTATTTGGTAGTGTTGAAGTGTTACAAATATGAGCCCCTTACCCGCTATAGAGAAATATTGGAGCTGATTTTATGGCTTTGAATCAATATTTTTACTTGCTTTTTAGTAAATTACTACAATGAGTCTATGGAGAACGAAAGTCATTTTAAAACATTAATTTTATCGGAGGTTATACCTATTCTTAAAGAAAAAGAGCAAGCATTATTGGAATCCAGTCGTCAATACCCTACTAATTCTCAAAAAGAAATTTCGGAGCAAGTAGGAATATCTCGTTTATCTGTAACTGATATGACTTTGGAATTTAATAGATGTGATTATACCTTAGCTAAGGAAAATACTATTAATAATGATATGCCTGTTATTTGTATTGGTGGTATGAATGTTGACCGTAAATTTTACGCCAAGAAGGAGTTGATTATGAGGACTTCAAATCCTGTCAGCAGCTCAGTTTCAATTGGAGGCGTCGGGCGGAATATTGCAGAAAATTTAGGTCGTTTAGGAGAAAATGTTGTTATGCTTTCTAGGGTGGGAGATGATCAAGATTGGTATTTAATCAAGTCTACTTCGGAGTCCTATATGAATTTACAACACGTTGAAGTTTGTCAGGCTCAGGAAACAAGCACCTATATAGCCATTATAGATTCAGATGGCGATATGAGTATGGCCTTGGCCAACATGGCAATCTGTGATAGTATGACTGTGTCATGGTTGGAGCGATATGAGTCCCTATTGTCTAGAAGCAAAGCATTGGTAGTAGATCTCAATCTACCTCAAGAGAGTCTGTTTTATCTAATTCAGTTGGCAAGGAAAGAAAATTTAGGACTAGCTATTATCCCAGTTTCGGTCCCTAAGATGTTTAATCTTCCAAAGAATTTGACTGGTGTTGACTGGTTAATTGTCAATCAAAATGAGAGTGAATTTTTTTTTGACAAACCATTGGACTCTGGTGGAGATATAGAAGATTTGGCGAAGCTTTGGTTGGAAACAGGACTTAAGCAGGTATTGATTACACGGGGAGCAGAATCAATGCTCTATGCTAATCATAACGGTCAACGGCATTTCATGACACCTAAATTTATTCCTCAGGTGATAGATACTACAGGTGCAGGAGATTCTTTGTCAGCGGGTGTCCTATTTGGTTGGCTAAATTATTTTGACATTCAAGAAACTCTTGAATTTGGCTTGACCAATTCTTACTATACTATTCAATCGCAAGATACAGTTAGAAAAAACTTATCGAGGTATTCATTTTTACAAGAAAGAAGAGAACTTTTCACCCATAAATCTTAATACGTTTTAAAAATCTCGTAACCATCCCATAATCAAGTATCAAGTATATTGAAAAAGCCCAGAGTTAGATAAAAACTCTAGGCTTTTTAGGTACGACGGGCATGTCGTGCATCTGAGGTGTAAGTCCTCCGTGGGCACCCGCTACCGGTGAACCCAATAGCGATTCCCAAGCCTGACTATCGTAAGGTAGCGGGGAGAGGAAGGGCTAGCGAAATCGTGGCTCTACGAACAGGAACGTGATAGTAAGGCGTATATAGCGGAAAAGGGGGCCTGAAACTCTAAAGTCCAAAAAGGTAGTCGTAACCTATATGCGTAAATCATGAGAGTAATTGAATTCGGACTAAGGTTTGTGTGAAAAAGATAAATCTTCCTAGAGTCTAAAGACTCTGCGTCAGATTTCCTATTTTCACTGTAACCTTTTAACGTCCTCATATCTTGTATAAACGAGGAAAGATGTACGACTTATCCCGTGAGGTCTCATGAGCGCTGAAAGCGTAGTAACAACGAATCATGAGAAGTCAGCCGATCCCATAGTAGTGAGGAAACTTCTGTAATGGAAGTGGAGCGAAGGGGTGAACAACTAATCGAAGTAATCCTACTTCACTTGTGTCTGTAAAACGAACGGCCTGATAGAACTGGACTCTGTCACGTACTGACTAGATGAAGGTTCACCAATATAAGATGTCCCTCAGGCACCAAAACAAGAAAGGAATACGCACATGTCAAAATTGCTAGATAAAATATTATCACGCGAAAATATGCTTGAAGCCTACAATCAAGTAAAATCCAATAAAGGCTCAGCTGGGATTGATAGAATTACTATCGAAGAGATGGATGACTATCTCAGACAAAACTGGCGCCTGACTAAGGAACTGATAAAACAGAGAAAATATAAGCCTCAACCAGTTCTCAGAGTTGAGATTCCTAAACCAAACGGAGGCATCCGTCAACTAGGAATTCCAACGGTTATGGATAGAATGATTCAACAGGCCATTGTCCAAGTCATTAGCCCTATTTGTGAGCCCCATTTCTCAGATACGAGCTATGGATTCAGACCAAATAGGTCATGTGAAAAAGCCATCATGAAGCTCTTAGAGTACTTAAATGACGGCTATGAGTGGATAGTGGATATAGACCTAGAGAAATTTTTCGATACAGTTCCTCAAGATAGATTGATGTCCTTAGTACATAACATTATTGAAGACGGAGATACGGAATCCTTGATTCGTAAGTATCTTCATTCAGGTGTTATCATTAACGGTCAACGTCATAAAACGCTAGTTGGCACGCCACAGGGAGGAAATTTATCTCCTCTCTTATCCAATATCATGCTTAATGAATTGGATAAGGAATTAGAAAAGAGAGGGCTTCGATTTGTGCGCTACGCAGATGATTGTGTGGTTACGGTTGGAAGCGAGGCGGCCGCTAAGCGTGTGATGTATTCAGTCAGTCGTTTTATTGAGAAACGACTAGGTTTGAAAGTAAACATGACCAAGACTAAGATTACCAGACCAAGAGAGTTGAAATATCTAGGTTTCGGGTTCTGGAACTCATCAGATGGTTGGAAAAGTCGTCCACATCAAGATAGTGTTCGGAGATTTAAGCTTAAATTGAAGAAACTAACACAGAGGAAATGGAGTATAGACTTAACAAGACGTATTGAGCAACTGAATTTATCCATTCGAGGATGGATAAAACTATTTCTCATTGGGAAATATGAAAAGTATAGTCACCAGTGTAGATGAGCGCTTGCGTACTCGCCTACGAGTGATTATCTGGAAGCAATGGAAGAAGAAATCTAGGCGACTATGGGGACTCCTCAAACTAGGAGTTCCTAAATGGATAGCAGATAAGGTATCTGGCTGGGGCGACCACTATCAATTAGTAGCTCAGAAGTCGGTACTTAAACGTGCTATATCAAAACCAGTCCTTGAAAAACGTGGACTGGTTTCGTGTTTGGACTATTACCTTGAACGACATGCGTTAAAAGTTAGTTGAACCGCCGTATGCCGAACGGCACGTACGGTGGTGTGAGAGGGGCTAGAGATTATCCCCTACTCTATCTATTCTTGAAAGAAGTGGAAAGAATTCATGTGATGATAATATGTCAGTCTATACTTGAAATAATGTAATCGTTAAAAAGTATTAAGACGTTAAATAGTATAATTAGATTTCCGAATACGCATCACGTGGAGTGTGTTGCTCTGCTCGTAAAAGCCTAGAAACCTTGGAACGAAAGGTGTTAAGAAAAGCTTTTTAGGTAAGGCTTTTTCTTATGTGCTGATGAAGTATCAGAGTGAGAATACAAGTTGAGTATCTTGGTGTGATAGCCTGATAGGATGTCAATCTATTTTCATAAACCCTGGGGGTACGGAGTTGTTACCCTAGACTAGATGTTAACGAGAATAAATGTATCCCCTATTAATGAAACTCAAGCAAGGTTTGATCTAGGGAGATAAGTAGAAGTTAGATGATACAATTTAATTCAATAAAATCCTTGAAATTTTAATCTTTCAAGAATTTTATTTAGAGATGTAGATAGATTTCAAGTTATAATGGTACAACATGTCAACGTTCAAAAAATGTAATCGTTAAAATGCTATTAAACTGATAGATAGTTCGGATATACTTAGAGTTTATATGTTAGCGTTTTCGTAATGTAATATCATAAGAAAGAATTATTGGAGAAACTGAATGAGAAACGATATTCAACCGGCTCTTCAAACAATAAAATCTTATTTTGAAAAATCAGAATTTTATATTCCTACCTATCAGAGACCCTATGCTTGGCAAGTAGCACAATGTGAACAACTCATTGAAGATATTAATCTTCATATGGAAAATTTCGATGATAGTTCCCAAGACAATTATTTCTTTGGAGCTGTTCTCATTGCTCAAGAATCTGGAGAAGAGCATGAAGTAACCTTGATTGATGGGCAGCAAAGAACAACGACATTTATGTTACTTCTTAAGGCAATCTTATTGAAGATTGATAAGGAGCTTGAACTTCAACCGACTCTAGATACTGATGCACGCAGATTAGTGAAACGTCTTAATGGTCTTAAAGAGCAGATTGTCACAATGCTTTTCAATGTTTCAGATGACGAAAAAGATGATTTCGTTGATGGACTGTATTATCCTAGCGATGATAGAATAAAGTATCTAAATCATTCGATTTCAGAAAAATATGCTAGTGAGATGACTACTATCTTGCTAGGTAAAGATTTTATATCTATTAAAGATAGAGTTCATCAAATCTATCGTCGCCAGAAAGACAACCGCTATACTAACTTTTATAAGAACTTTAGATATTTTTACAATATGTGTAACGAATTAAATGTTTTTACTCTTATCAATTTTGCTAACCACTTTATTGATAATTGCCAAGTGATTACTATTACAAGTTATAATACTGATCAGGCAATAAATATTTTCAATTCTTTAAATGGGACTGGTGTTCCATTGACCCCAATTGAAGTAATCGTATCTAAGACCACAGCAAACGCATCAGATAGGAAAAACTTCGAAAAGAATTGGCAAGAGATTGTACAACGTACAGATTCATCTAGATTAGACTTAAACGCGTTAATTACTCATTATATTTTCGTAAAACTTTCAGAACAAAACAGTGCTGATCGAAGAAATCCTGGTATAAGAGCCTTTTTCTCAAAAAATAAACATCTATTGAATGAAGATGTTCTGTTTACTGCTGAACTAAATACAATCTTAAATAATTTTGAACGAGTATCTGAGACTATCAATGGTCAATTGATAAACAAATTAAACGGTAATTTACGACCTTTTGTTAGTAGTTATCTATTTTTCAGACAAGACAACACATATCTGGAATACTTACTTAGACTTGGAGTTTTGATTGAATTATCTGAACTCTCATATAGCCATAATTTTTTTAAAGGCTTCCTAGAAGAAATTAATCTAATGTACAGTCAAGTCGATTCAATTTCGATCGACGAACTTATTTCAAAAATAAAGAACCATATTCATACTAACTTTGTTTATGAAGACGTTAAACAAACTTTGACTGAAAGTGGTGTTTCAAATTCTATTCTTTATGTAAATGAATTCCTATTTTCATTGGAAAAAGGTACGGACTTTAATTTAAATGGAAATATTGATATTGAACATATTATGCCGCAAAGTGGTTTGAATAGAGAAAATATTATGTTAGATGCTGGACTAGAAAACCAGGAAGAATTTAGAGATTATGCTGAGAAGCTTGGTAACAAGATTCTCCTTGAATCCGAAATTAATCGTGGAATTGGAGATGCTTGGTTTAGAACAAAAAGAGAGAATACAATCACAAGCGGCCGTGGCTATATAGGCAGTAAGTTCCCAATAGCTAAATCTCTTGTTAATTATGTAAATGACACTTGGACTAAAACTGATATTGAAGTGGCAACAGAAAAAGCTGCTACACGAATTGCTGATTTTATTTTTGAATAAACTAGAACGATAGAATTAAGGGGTAAATTATAACTATGTCATTAAATCAAGTTACTATAGAAATTCCATTGAATATTCAGAAAAGATTAGACTCTGGAATTTATAAAAGCTTATATGCAGTTCAGAATTTCTGATTTATTATCCAGAGGATAGAACCGCTTATTGAAGATATTTTAGA
>ERZ773196.1681-NODE-1681-length-12187-cov-9.336218_pt1 | contig 12187 bp, 12 predicted proteins | sample MGYA00581009_ERZ773196 | MGnify/ENA primary metagenome ERZ773196 (study PRJEB29015, sample SAMEA2738162) | human oral metagenome | biome: human oral; feature: human-associated habitat; material: saliva | place: China | collected 2243 ...
GAAAGAGATCATCTCTTAGAACGATTCCATCGTCTTCTATCAAATAGGCCATGTGTTCCCAGAATGGTAGCTCTTGTTCAAGGGGAGCTTCTAAGGCAAGTACTTGATCCTTCAAGTTTGCTGCGATTTCTTCAGCTTCATCTTGCTCAATTTCATAAAACTTTGCTTTCAAAAGAAAGACCGCTGACAGAAAGAGCGAATAAGAAGAAACAAAAGCTTGCAAGGAAGAATTGACGTAAAGCCTCGCTTCTTGAAAAACTTCTCTTCCTTCTTGATTGCAAAGTAAAAAGATCTGGTCTTTTTCTCCAATCACAAAAGCACCTAAAAAACACTGACCAAAAAGACTATAACTCTCTTGCTCTTTTCTAAGTTCTACCAAATCAGTAGCAACTTTAACAAAAGAAAATCCCATTTTGGAATAATCTTCTAAATAAGCAAAGAGGTTGAAACGAATCTCATCAAGACGAAATGGTTTCTCCTCTGAAGTTACCACAGAAAAGCCGTGCTCCTTCACGAATTCATCGATATTGACTGTCATTTTTCTATCCTTTCCTCTGCTAACTAGCTCTGATACTGTTCACATAAGAGCTAGTCAATGACCCAGTCCAGTTCCAAACACTTGGCTACATCCTCAAAATAATCATCCCAGGCCCATTGGTAATCCTTGCGACTCATCAAGTAATCCACATACTTTTCATTCATCCAACTCTTTGTAAAAATAGTCAGAGCTCTCTTTTTCTCTTGATCTTGGATATCACCTATGTTCTCCAGGGCCTTTCTGGCACGCGCACTCATATTTTCTACATACAAGATATCTGGATCCTCTGGACAAATGGTATCCGTCAAATCACAGAGTAGGAAATCTACAAAACTAAGATGAGCCTCCGAAAGATCTGCATACAACTTTTCTACTTTCTTTGTCTTCGACCCAAAGGTACATTCAGACAGTTTTCCAATAATTTTATTATACTGAAATTCTGGTAGGGGAAAGAAAATGTCGTGCATCTTGCACTGTTTAAAGAGGCATTCTCTGATTTGACTGACATCTTCTATAGATGGGCGTTTCATCTGACAAGAAAAGAAGGTAGACGATATAATGTGACTGTCATAAAATAAAGTTCCATTTAAATTGCATCGTTTGAAAGTACAGTTTCGAATAACTGTATGATTTTTAAAGCTGATTTCCCTCAAATCACAGTTTTCAAAGAAGACATTCTCAAAGATACAGTTTTCAAACACAACTCGTGAACTCTCTAGTATTCTGATGCTTGTATCCTTAAAGTGCTGATTCCGAATAAAACGAATCCTTCTTGCTTCCTCTATTAGATTTTCAATCGATAGCTTCTCACCACTGTTTAGGATGATCTGGCCGTCCTTTATGATAATCCCATCTATTTCTTTCATAATATCCTCCGTCTGCTCTCACAGCAACTTTGGCTTGTTACTCCTAGTAAAATCCTTTGTTCAATATCTAGTTCTATATTTAATTATCAAAAGGCAGAAAGGTATCATGCTCCTGATAATACTTCAAAGCCTCGACCAAGTCTTGGGGACTTGCATCTGACTTTTCCTCAAGTGCGACTGAGAGGACATCAAGCAACTGCTCTCCATAGTAGACTAGCTGGAGATCTTGCTCCGTTACATCCGTCGGATAGACATCACGGTTTTCCACGACATCTGGATAATCTGATACCCAATAGAGCCTATCTAGTGCAAGTTCTCCATCCTCCTTGCCATAGAGGCAAAAATCATCTGAAGAAGACTCGTCCAGGCACATCTGCTCGATTATCTGCTCTAGTGAAAGTTCTTGGTGTTTCCGCATTCTTTCTCCTTTTTGAGTCTCTCTTCCCATAGGCTTTTTTTATTTGACCTCCATATTACAGGTCCCTTTTAGGCTATCATACCATAAGATTCCCTTTCCATAAAGCTAAAATAGAAAATGAGCCTAGCGGTTTTACTAGACTCATTTTATCCTTATTATTTTACTTTATTATTTTACTTTTTCAACCCATACTGATCGCTCAATCAACCGTCTTAGACAGAAGTCTTGCCCCTCTTCTTGAACCAGCACGTCATAAACCCTAGGATTTGAGTAGCTGTTAATTGTATATCCTGTCTCTTCCAGAACTTCTCTCTTGAGGGTTTCAGTCAGCACCTCCCCTTCTTCCTGACTACCACCTGGTAGGTCCAAGCGCTGTTGATAGGGGCCTCTTATTTTTTCAATACAGAGCAGTTTCCCCTCTTGAAGACAGACTCCGTATACCCCAAAGTGATGTTTGATTTTCATCAAATCCTCCTACTTTCATTCAAAGCTCAGTCGATAGTGAAATCAATATAGCTATTCTTTTTGCAACACCATCTCTTATTGACCCTAATCATTTCTACTCTATTGATTTAAAACCTTTTCAATATCAATTTTAGTAATTTTTCTAGATACCAATAATCCTGCAAAAACTGAAGTGAGTATCCCTATTAATACCGGGAACAACAATCTGGTAAGTTCAATATCTAGTGGTAATCCACTCAAAAAGATGATCAAATAAGAAATAGCAATTCCTATCACCAATCCCGCGCTTGTACCTCTTACTCCCATCATAAAGCTTTCAAATAAATATATTCTTTTTATCTGTCGATCAGATGCACCGATGATTTTAAAAGTTGCGATCTGTTTATGATTCTCCTGAATGGTAATGGCTAGAATATTGATGATATTAATAATCGCTACAATAGAGATAAGAACTATGATTAAGAGGATAAAAAGGTCGATGTAGGAAAACCATCTGGATAGCATATTGATAACATCCTGTTGTGTTGCTACAACAACATCTAATCCTGTTCCTGATAAAGATTGTTTTAAATTTTCATTTTTTAAAACATTCTTTTCTATCTTGTTTGCCACTTCATTTAAATCGGTTCCATTTTTTACAGTAGCATTCAGATAGTAATACTTATTTGATGAAACGCTACTACTATTTACATTGATTGCCATCATTTGATTTATTTCTGTTGGCAAGGTAGAAAATAACTGCGCTTCTTGCTTGTCTATAATGCCAGAAATTACAAACTTTTCATAATGATTATCAATCTTAATAGTCACCGTATCTCCGACATTCATTGATGTAGCCTTGTGTACGGAATCTCCGATTAATATTTCATTGTCCTTCTCTGGAAATTTCCCTTCAGCAATTCTAATATTCAGGTTTTTTAAATACTTTTCTTCTAGACAATGGATAGTATTGGAAACCGATGTCTTACCATTTTGGAATTTGATATCATCCGTAAATAATAGTTTTACACCAGTAATATTTTTTACTTCATCTATTTTTTTTACTCGATCAATATCTTCATTCGAAAATAAAGGCAAAGCTTTATAATTCAGAGAATTTTCTTTATTACCAAAGGCAACAGTAACAACATTTTTATTTGCTACAGTCATTTCTTTAATCATTTTATTATAGAAAGAATTAGAAATGAGCATCACTAAAACAATTAGCAAAACAGAGATCGCTATTGACAGTCGAACTAATCTATATCTTCGTTTGTTAACTTCTAAATCTCTTTTAGCAATGAATAATATGGAATGATTCATTTTATCATCTCCTTACGTACTCAATTTTGCCATCAACAACTGTGCAAATAGACTGCATACTATTCGCCACCTTATCACTATGAGTTACTGTTATAATCGTGATACCTAACTCCTCATTGATCCGCTTCAACAATTCTATTATATTTTGTTCGTTAGCAGCGTCTAAATTACCAGTAGGTTCATCTGCTATCAATATTTCTGGATTATTAATGAGAGCTCTTGCCAAAGCAACTCTTTGTTTTTCACCTCCACTAATCTTATCAATACTCTTGCTTAACATTTCCTTTGAAAGACCTAAAGTGTTACAAATTTCGTTAATGTTATTCTCTCCATTTTCAAAAAAATATCTTGGAAGTAGAATATTCTCTTTCACCGTGAAACCTGAAATCAAATTAAAGTTTTGGAAGACACAGCCAATATTCCTACGCCTTACCTTACTCAAATTTTTCATATCTAAAATGGAACTACCACAGACTAAGATATCCCCCTCATTTAAACTGGTAATCCCTAATATTAATTTAACAAGAGTAGTTTTTCCTAATCCAGAACGGCCAACTATTGCAGTCGTGCTACCTTTTTTAAATTCAAAATTACAATTTTTGAAAATATATCTGACATCCGATCCATCACTAAAACATTTAGTAACATTCACTAATTTAATCATGATTTCACCTTCATTCCATAATGACTTAGCAAATCAATTGTACTATACGTTTCTTCTAAAACAATCTCTTAAGGTTTCAGGTAGCCCATTCAAAAAGTTCTTCTGAACTTACCCTCAGTTATCTTCATAATTGTTATTATCCCTGTCTTTTTTTGGTGAAAAAGGCTAGATCTCCATCGTGACCAATCATAAAGAAATCTGATTCATCCTGATCACTCTGGTAGGTTTAATTTCGTTCAGTAAGATCTTCTTTAGCATAGAGGTAAATACCTGTCTCACCACTGTCCTAACTTAATTGTTCACCTAGGTTTGATCCTCTTTCAGTAAGGAAAAAACAATTACATTTCTTAGCAAGATTTCAACTCTTGCTTTTTCATCCTCCTACTTCAAACTCCAACCACCATCAATCGTAAGGATCTGTCCTTGCATAGCAGACGCCTTCCTGCTAGCCAAAAAGAGGCTAACTTCTGCCACTTCCTCTGGTTCTATCCAGCGTTTGATGGGCGTCTCACTGGCTACCCAGTCAGCCAAACCACCTGGTTCAAAGTCAGCTACCGTCATGCCTGTTTTGACGGCTCCTGGCGCGATGCCAAAGACCTGAATCCCAGCTTCTGCATAATCCAGGGCCAACTGCTTGGTAAAGCCCGCTAGAGCATGCTTGGAGGAAGTATAAGCGTGACCTCCTCCTCCTGCTAAGCTAGAAGCAATGGAGCACATATTGATGATGATACCTTGCTTCTTCTCCAACATTTGAGTCAGATAATGCCGTGTCAGCTCTACCGGAGTCACATAGTTAATCTCAAAAATCTCCTGAATCTCCTTAGCACTTTGCTCAAGAAGCGGTTTGTAATCATCCAAGACCCCAGCCGTATTACACAAGACATCTACCTCAGGACACCAGTCGAAAATCGGCGTCAAATCAAGAGTTAAGTCCCGTTGCAAGAAGTGAAAATCACCTGCTAACTGAGGATCCGCTCCCTGGTCCACTCCATAGACCTGGTAGCCCTTTTCTAGAAAGAGGCGAGCTTGAGCCAGACCAATCCCGGAACTCACGCCTGTAATCAAGACCCCTTTAGTCATGGACTTCCACCCAATCTGTCGCTAAGACATCACAAGGGGTTGGACTCCACATAGAAAAGCCTTCCCCTTCACCAGACACGTTAATGAGGAAATAAGGTGTCACTTCCAGAGCCACCCCATTTTGCTCAATGGTATCAAAAAGTTGGACGTAGTTTTCTGCTCCACCCCAACCAGTTCGTACATATTTTTTCTTAGCTTTTAAGCCTGGTAAAATCTCTTCAAATGTCATGTTTTTCTCCTTTGTTATCTATTTAACTATCTCCCTTCATTATACCAAAAAAAGAGCTTTCTCTATGTAAAAAGCCAGAGTTCTACTACTCTAGCTTTCATGTTTTATTGATTTTCTTCTGAATGGCGATACCCATAACCGAAATAAATTCCAACCCCGATCAAGAGAGCAACTCCGAAGGCCAGCCAGGTCGATAGGGAATACTGGGTCATAAAGGACAGACAGACCACAATCGATAGGATTGGCAAGACTGGAACCAAGGGTGTTTTAAATTCACCAGGTCCAGGAGCCCCGTGTTCCTTGCGCAATTTCAAGAGGGCAAAGGCCAACATAACCAGGTAAGCCAAGGTACAGATATTTAAGAAGGAAGCGATACTTGCAAGTGGAAAGACTCCACCAGCAATGGCAGCCATCGATCCAGCTACTAGTGTTGCATTTTTGGGAATTCTAGTTTTTGGATCGAGCTGTTTCATAGCTTTTGGCAAGAGCCCATCCCGCGCCAAACTGTATATCATCCGTGAGAGGGCAAAGGTCATCGAAATGCAGACGGTAATCAGGGTCAAAATAGCGACTAGCGATACATAATTCCCTGCCCAGCTGGCTCCGACCCGACGAAGGGCAAAGGCTACTGCATCATCAACATTTAAGTTCTTAAAAGGAACCATACCTGTCAAAACTAAGGTAACCAAAATATAAAGAACAGTTGTGATCAAAAGACTAAGGACAATGCCACGAGGAACGTTCTTTTGTGGTTCCTTGATTTCATCGACCGCCATTGAAATGGACTCAAAACCAAGAAAGGCAAAGAACATGAGCGAAGCTCCAGACATAATCCCTGTCTGACCACCATAGATTTCACCAAATCCATAAGGGGCAAAGTTTGCCCAGTTGCCAGGATTTAGGTGAAAAATCCCAACAAGAATAAACAAGGCAAGAGCTGAAAACTTGAGTAAGACCAGCAAGGAATTAAAACGTAAGACCGCTTTTGCATTCATAAGGACTAAGGCAGTGACGAGGACCATGACCAAAATAGGCAAGAGATCCACATAAGTTCCCTTAGCTGGATCAAAAGTCCCGTTTAAAGCCGTCGGCAGGCTCCAGCCAAGATTGGCCAACAAACCCTTGAAATAAGCAGCCCAACCTGAAGCCACCCCTGATACGGCTGTCATAAATTCCATCACGGTCAACCAACCTGCAATCCAGGCGGGAAACTCTCCAAAGATGGCATAGAGGTAACTATAGGCTCCACCGGTTGAAGGGATGCGAGACGCAAACTCTGCAAAGAAGAGGGCAGATAAGCCGACGCAAAAAGCCGCAATCACAATCGAAATGATCAAGGCTGGACCAGCTAAATTCGCTGCTGCAGTTCCCGTAATCGTGAAGATCCCTGTCCCCACCATGGCACCGATTCCTAAAATAATCAAATCCCACAATCGTAAATGGCGATTTAGACCCGGGTGTACTTGCCCAAGTCCCTTTTTTCGAAATAAACTCATCTCTATTCTCCCATCTAATGAGTTTATTCTATCATACTTAGACAAGAAAAGGGAGACTCTTTTTCCCCCTTTTCTTACTATTTATCACTTTCCGTCCTATTCTTTTTCAAAGAACGAATCGTAAACCAATAATAAATAACCAGCCCAAAGATGATGATCACTGTTGGCAGAAGAACTGTCATACCAAGATTCTGAACTCCTTGTACCAAGGTCCAGCGATGTAAGAACCCAACCACTAAAAAGGCGACGATAGGGAAGATGAAGGCTCTGCCAAGCTCTTCTTTCCATTGCCAAAGAATGAGAGCTCCACTAGCCCCTGTAATGAGAAGAGTATCCCATGGATTCGGCACTGTCAACCAAGCAAGTGCTGGTAAGAAGCGAACTCCCACTATTTCACTGAAAAAATAGACTCCTAGAACCAAAACGATTGCCACATGGATTGCTTTTTTCGACTTTACTTCTGCAAAAATGAGGCGACGAAGGAGATAGAAGAGCAGCCCAATTGCTAGGAGTCCCAAAATGATGTCGGTTAAATAGACTAGAGGCTTGAGCACAAGGACCGCTTGAGAAGCAAAATCACTTAATAGGCGATAGAAAATCACAATTCCCGAGATGATCGCCCCATATTTCAGAACAGACCGTGTCGATTCTTTGGGCATATTTTCGATGATTTGGTCTGCCATTTCCTTTGGATCGAGACCAAAATAGTCCTTTGCTGTCAATCCATCTCTACTTGCTTGCGAAAAATCTAGGGCTAGATTATAGACCTGCTCTCTTAAAGCTTCCTCCTCATATAAGAAACCGGCAAAATTGAAATAATCCCAGAGGTCTTGGAAATAAGCTTGGTCCTCCTGACGAAAGGTTTGAACCAAAGCCTGCGTTTCTTCATAATAAATAGCTGATGTCATCTTTCTTCCCCCTTTCTTTGGAGACGAAATACAAGGAAGAACAGGACTAGCCCTATAAGAGGAAGTAGCCAGCCTATTAAATGAGCAGTTTCCTGATTCACAAGACGAATCCAGCATCCAGTTACAAGGAAAGTCAGCCCCATTACCAGTAGACTCGTCATCAAACGCTCCCTGCTTCTATAAGCCATAACCGCAAACCCAAGTAGGACTAGGACAGCAAGAACAACCGCCCAACCATCTGATAAGAAGAGACTCCCAATGTGGCCAAAATAGATCGAAAATAGTCTTACGATGTTCAGAGATACCATCAGGCAGATCACACTGATAAAAATAGCCCAAGGCCACTTCATTTCACCATAGCTCTGTTTGGACCAAAGCCACGTGATGAACTGGCTAAACACCAAGAAATTGAATAAAATAACAACATAGGTCAGGGGTTCAATTTTCAATGGCGTCATCCAGGTAAAATCCATTAAATAACGCATGCCAACTAAGATCACTCCAAGTAGGAAGACGAGTCCCACATAAGATCCTAAAGAGCGTTTAGGTAAGTCAGCAAGCACTTGATCCACCATCGCCCGTGGATCCTTTCCAAAATAATCCACTGCCCGAATGCCTTCTTTCTCAGCAACTTTTAAGTCGCAAACCATATTGTAGAGTTGTTCACCGAGTGCTTCATCATCATAAAAATAGGACTTAGCCCCAATATAAGCGACCATTTTTTTCACATAGGCTTGATCCTCTTTATTTAAATGAATCAATTCATCTGACATTTTTTCTGTATAACTTTCTACCATTCTTCCCCCTCCTTCTTGATACGTTCTACTTTTGTGACCAGCTCCTGCCACTGGTCCCAAAATTCCCCTAAACGCTCTTTTCCAGCATCACTGAGTGAAAAATACTTACGATCAGGACCATCTGGAGACGGCCTCATTTCCCCATGAATAATTCCTTGTTTTTCTAATTTTTGAAGTAGGGGATAAATGGTCCCAGCGACAATCTTATCAAATCCCATCTCTTTGAGACTTTGAATCAATTCGTAGCCATAGATGGCCTTTTTGGAAATAATCTCCAGCACACAGCCCTCCAAGACTCCCTTTAGTAATTGGGACTCTTTCATCCTTCTCACCTCTTTCTTCACATATTCACTAGTTTGTTTTACATACTAGTTTATTCACTATCAGTATACTCTTTCTCAACTAGTATGTAAAGCAAAATAGTAACTTTTTTTAAAAAATTTTTATTCCTTAAAAATCCCTTAAAATCAAGGCTTTCACTGTATACTGGTGTGTAAATATGCAAAAAAAGTTCAAAAAACACTTTATTTTATAGATTGATTGGAGTATAATAATTAAAATTATTCAAAAGGAGACACGAATATGAAAAAATCGAAGCTTGCTCTTTTAGCAGGTGTAGCCGCAGCTTCAACGCTTTTCCTTGCTGCATGTGGTTCATCTTCTAATGCGTCAAAAGGGACGACCTATAAATATGTCTATAGTACTGACCCTGATACCTTGAACTATTTGACTTCAAATCGTGCAACTACAAGCGACATTACTACCAACTTGGTCGATGGTTTGTTTGAAAACGACCAATACGGTAACTTAGTGCCTGCTCTTGCTGAGGACTGGTCTGTTTCAAAAGACGGTCTGACTTATACTTACAAGCTTCGAAAAGATGCGAAGTGGTATGATTCAGAAGGAAATGAATACGCTGACGTCACTGCAAAAGATTTCGTGACATCTCTAAAATACGTAGCAGATAAAAAATCTGATGCTCTTTACTTGGTTCAAAACTCAGTCAAAGGCTTAGATGACTATGTAAACGGGAAAACTAAAGATTTCTCAACCGTTGGGGTAAAAGCTGTTGATGATCACACTCTTCAATATACTTTGAACCAACCAGAATCTTTCTGGAATTCTAAATTGACCACTTCTACCATGATGCCAGTCAATGAAAAATTCTTGGAATCAGCTGGTAAAGACTTTGGTAGCGTGAAACCAAGTGGGATCCTCTACAACGGTCCATACATTTTGAAATCCTTCACTTCAAAATCACAAATTGAGTTGGATAAAAACCCTGAATACTACGACAAGAAAAATGTTCACATCGATACCGTTAAATTGACTTACTTCGATGGATCAGACCAAGACTATCTTGCTCGTAACTTCTCAGATGGTAACCTATCTACTGCTCGTCTCTTCCCAACAAGCTCAACCTACAGTACGATTGAGAAGAAATTCAAGGATAACATCGTTTATTCCCCACAAGATGCGACTGTCTACTATGCTTACTTCAATGTAAACCGTCAAAATTACGGTCATACGAAGAAGACATCTGATGAGCAAAAGAACAACACGAAGACAGCCCTTCAAAATAAAAACTTCCGTCAAGCTTTGAACTTTGCTTTAGATAGAACATCCTACAGCGCTCAAGTTAACGGGAAAGATGGAGCAACCAAAACCCTTCGTACCCTACTAGTTCCACCTACATTTGTGCAAGCCAACGGAAAAGACTTCGGTACTCTCGTTGAAGAAAAACTTGCCGCAACAGGAGATGAGTGGAAAGGTGTTAGCTTTGCCGATGCTCAAGATAGCCTGCACAATGCGGATAAAGCCAAAGCAGAACTTGAAAAAGCGAAGGCTGAATTGCAATCACAAGGTGTTCAATTCCCAATCCATATCGACTATGTCGTGGACCAGTCTTCTAGCTCACTTGTCCAACAAGCAGACTCTATGAAGAGTTCTATTGAAACAGCTCTTGGTAAAGACAATGTCGTGATCGATGTACAAAAATTGTCTACAGACGATGCAGATAACGCTACTTACTTTGCCCAATCACCAGAGCAAAAAGACTTTGATATGGATATCACTGGTTGGGGACCTGACTTCCAAGATCCATCCACTTACCTAGATATCTTGAACCCAACAGATGGTCCAACCTTGACTGGTATGGGACTTGATCCTAAGAAAGACCAAGCGCTCATCGAAAAAGTTGGTTTGAACCAATACCAAGAATTGTTGAATGCTGCCAATGCTGAAAAATTGGATACCAATGCACGTTATGAAAAATACGCTGCTGCCCAAGCTTGGTTGACAGAAAACGCCATTGTTCTTCCAATCTACTCTAAGGGTGGGGTTCCATCTATCACGAAGGTAACACCATTCTCAGGCGCTCGTTCTTCAATCGGTATCAAGGGAGATTCAAACTTCTATAAATACCAAAAAGTTCAAGATAAGACAGTCACAACTGCTGACTACGAAAAAGCTTATAAGAACTGGTTGAAAGAAAAAGAAGAATCAAACAAAAAAGCGCAAGAAGAACTTGCAAAACACGTGAAATAATCACGATAAAAACACCGAGGATCAAATCCTCGGTGTTTTTTGTTCAGCAACTTGTCGTCTGATTCATTTCCTTTCTCCATCCTTTATAGACTCGAACGCTATCTCACGACAATCTTCCGATAACTTCTAGAAGTCAGAAGAAAGACGAGAACATAAGAGATGAAGAAGACAGCACAAATGGAAAGAGTTGTTTGAAGGACCAAGCCCGCATTGGTTGCTCCTAAGATAGCAACGATTTTTGCGATCATCTTGTAGGCCACTCCTAGGTAGAGGAAGGAGAAGAATAGAGGAAGGAAAAAGACGGTGAGAATCTGTTTGCGAATGGTGGTGGATGTTTGCTTTTGGTCCAATCCTACTTGTTGCAAGATCACAAAATTTTCCCGATCTTCATAGCCCTCTGAAATCTGCTTGTAGTAAATGACGAGGACCGTAGCCAATAGAAAGATCACAGATAGGAAAACTCCAATAAAGAGGACTGTCCCTGCTGATTCACGCCACTCTTTCTCTATGCTGTATCGTTCATATCCACCAAAATAAGTCGCACCATATTGACTCATTTTGTCTGTCGAATACAGCTCTTTGGCCATTCCAGCCATAAAATCTTGGTTTTCTTTATTTTTAGCACTAATAGAGAATTCCAAATTTTTATCCATTTTTAGTCCCAGTTGGTTCAAGTTAGGGAGGACAAGGTACAAGCCCATTTGGTGTTGAAACAGGTCGTGTTGAGGGAGTTTTCCTTGGATAAAATTGGAGTCTAGTTTTTGCTTAATCGCGAAGATCTTCCCATTGATTTCTAACTGTGCGTCTAATCTTCCCGGATACTGATACCCATAGGCTAGGATTTCATTTTCCCCAAGCTCAACTTTTTGACCGGTCA
>ERZ773196.1682-NODE-1682-length-12185-cov-2.031492_pt1 | contig 12185 bp, 10 predicted proteins | sample MGYA00581009_ERZ773196 | MGnify/ENA primary metagenome ERZ773196 (study PRJEB29015, sample SAMEA2738162) | human oral metagenome | biome: human oral; feature: human-associated habitat; material: saliva | place: China | collected 2243 ...
CGTGTTATTTTTCTGTTAGATGTGTAAGAGTTATTGAGTGCGGCCGCGTTTTCGACTGGCCGCATGAAGGTGTGAGGGGTTTCCTGCATGGGTATGGTCGTTGATAGCATCAGCTATCATAAGATTGGTTCGCCGCCGGACGTGGATACGGACTTCCCGGAGGCCGTTCGGGACGCCATCTACTACGATTACCTTGTGGGTGAGTGGGGGCGCGAGAACGTTGCTCACGTGACCACGCTGGGTACCATTCAGGCGAAGAAGGCCATTGATGCGGCTGCGAAAAACTATCGTATTAGTGTGGCTGAGGCGACTGCCGCGAAGAAGCTGCTGCCCGATAAGATGGAGGGCACGCTCGCTGATTTGCTTGCGTCTAACAGTGAGGTGAGCGCACAGTTCGACAGGCTGAAAGAACGCAACCCGCGCTGGGAGGATGCGCTGAAAGCCGCCGTCCAGTTGGAAGGGCACGTCAACCAGTATGGCGTTCACGCGGGCGCTGTCATCATCTCGAACGATTCTCTCGTGAATCACTCTCCCGTGCGGTGGAACCGTCAGGGTGAGCGCATGGACATGGTGTTGCAGTACACGTACCAGGAGTGTGAGGCTCTGGGTCTCATCAAGTATGACTTCCTGGGGTTGGATACTCTCGGCATCTTGCAGGATGCGGTGCGTTACGTGCTAGACGGCAACGATGGTGAGGGTCCGAACCTTGTTGCTCTCGCTGAGGGTGACATGGATGATGAGCGCGTGTATCGTGAGATTTTCCAGCCCGCTCACACGATTGGCGTGTTCCAGTTCGGCACGTCGGACACGATGCGTGAACTGTTGCGCATGATTCAGCCTACGTCGTTTGGTGACTTGGCGGCGGCTACTGCTCTTGGTCGCCCTGGTCCTATGGAGATGGGTTCGCATATCATGTATGCGGACAGGAAGAATGGGCGCGCGCCTGTTGAGCCTATTCACAAGGATTTTGTGGGTTCGCCGTTGGAAGAGATTTTGGGTCCGACGTTCGGTTTGCCCGTGTACCAGGAGCAGGCTATGCGCGCCGCGCGCGCCCTGTCTGGGTTCAGCGCTCGTGACGCTGACGTTCTGCGTAAGGCGATGGGCAAGAAGAAGGCCGACGTGATGGAGTCGCTGCGCGTCAAGTTCGTTGACGGCGGCATTAGCAACGGCTATAGTCGCGAGGCCATGAGCGCGTTGTGGGAGTATCTGGCTGCGTTCTCTGGCTACAGTTTCAACTATTCTCATTCTGTCGCGTACACGATTAACAGTTACCAGTGCGCGTGGATGAAATGCCATTACCCTGTTGAGTTCATGAGCGCGCTGCTTCACTCTGCGTTGAAAACGGGGAGTAAGAAGAGCGCCGACAAGGAAAAGCTGCGCATTTACTTGGCTGAGTGCAAGCGTATGGGTATTCGCGTACTCGCCCCGGACGTGAACAAGGCGGGCGTGACGGTTACACCCGATGCGGCTAACCGCACGATCTACTACGGTCTCGCGGACGTGGGTAACGTTGGCGTGGATGAGGCTGAGTCGATTATCCGCGAGCGCAAGAGCGGGGCGTTTACTGGCGACGATTTGGACCAGACAATGTTGCGCGTGCGGGCGTGTGGCGTGAGGTCGCGCGCTGCTGTCGCGTTGGCGAGTGTTGGCGGTTTCGATAGCGTGCGCGCTAATCGTGGTGCCGTGTTGGCGGCTGTGGAGTCCGCGTGGTCTGCGTCTCGTCGGACTGTTGATAACGCGGCTGCGTTTGGTGGCGGCGGCGACCTGTTCAGTGCGTTTATGCCTGGCGAGGTGCCTGACCCCTACGCTGACGTTACTGACGTGTCGTTTATTGATCGTTTGCGCGGCGAGTATGAGTTCATGAACACGTTTGTGTCTGGTTTTCCGACTGATCGCGTGGGTGAGGGGTTTGCTACGCCTGGCGCGTTGGAGAGGCGTTCTGGCCGGTGGTTTGACGCGTTGTTTACTGTAACGAACATGGTGGAGAAGGGTTCTAAAGACTCTAAGTACATGCTGTACACGATCAGCGACGGCGTAAGTACGCTGGCGGTTCGTGAGAGTGACGCTATGAAGCGGCAGGCGCGCAAGTTGGAGATGATGTTGGGTTTCCGCGAGTCTTTTAAGGCTGGTGGTCCGCAGGGGTTTGCGAGGTCTCTCGATCATACTGACCGGCTTATTTTGGCGGACATGTTGTTGGTTCCGATGCCGCGTTTGGAGATTGGGCGCGTGTATTGGGGCAGGTTCAATGTTGTGCGCGGTTGGGGCGATAACGCTGAGCCGCGTGTGGTGCTGTCGTCGTATGATGAGGTGCCGTTGAGTGCGGACGGTTCGTATGCGCATCGTTTGGTGACGGTACGTGGCGAGTCTGGTGTGCCGTCTCCGTTGCCGTCTGGTGGCGGTCATGATTTGTGGACGGCGAGCGTGGTTCGTGGTCCTCGTGCGGTGAATACGGTGGCTGGCGTGTCGTTCCGTGATTTGTCTGGCGGTGACGTGATGTTTGAGTTGTTGTATTCGGCGTTGTTTGCGTGTGGTTTTGAGGCTGCGCGCGTGTTGAGTGAGTGTGGTCAATTGGAGGCGGCTCCGGTGAAGCGCCCTCTGAGTGTTCGTGTTCCGCGTGAAATGCAGGTTCCGTCGGTTGCTGAGTCGTTTTCGTCCTCGTCTGCGCGCGCGTTGCGTGAGGGGTTGGGTGTTGTTCCGGTGTCGTCGTTGATGGTTCCGGTTGGTGCGTCTATTCCTGATTTGCCGTCGGATGATTTCTTGGCTGGTTTTGAGCGGTCTGCGTTTGATCGTGGTAAGTATTCGCGTAAGCAGTAGAGAGTGGGAGAAGGGGGTTAGCTGTGGGTCTTGTTCGCGGCCGTGTGGGTGTTGATGGTCGGAGTTTAGGGGATGCGCCTATTCCGGGTGTGCGCTCGCGGTCTGGTATTTCTAGTTCTCCTGCGACAGACGGCGACGCTTCTACACGTGTAGACAGTCCGGTGAAGGACTGGGCGACTGGCGACGACGCGTTCAACGATTGGGCGGACGGGCATTACGATGGTGACACTGACCTATGGGACGAGAGCACCCCCGTAGATGACACCTTGGGTGAGCCTCCCGCCGACGATAACTCTTTCCATGTTGATGGAGAGCCGAGCGAGACCACGCCCACCCCTGGCGACGCAAACGGTGGCTCCGCCGCCGACGCAGCTTCGTCTACAAGCGATGAGGCCGCGAGTGCGCCCGAGAACGCCTCAGATGAGCCTGTGGCGGGCGAACGCGCCTCTTTTGGCACATGGGTTCGCTCCGTCGCTTCTCGGGCCACTATGGGCCGTTTGGGAGTGTTTTTTAATCCGGTGGCGCGTTTCCGTGAGCTGTCGGAGAAGGATGCGGGCGCGCATTCCGCTGCGACTGGCGAGCGTGGCGGCGAAGCGAGTCGAGCGGCCTCACCTGTTGACGAGCAGCCGCTCGTGGACGATAACAGCGTTGACGATGACGACCGCGATGTTGACGAGCTGAACGGCGAAGGCGACGGCTTGGACGCTGACGGCGACGATTCGGACGCGCTGGACGATGGTGAGGGTGCGATGAGCGACGACGGTGACGCTCCTGACGATGAGGGCGCATCGTCGCGGCACGCCTCGTCGCGCAACAAGGGCGGTTCTGGTCGCCGTTCTGGTGGCGTGCCGCGCGCGGTTGTCGCGTTGTGTCGCCGCATCCTGGGTGTCTTGTTGTGGCCGCTACGGTTTGTGTCGCGTTTTGTTTCGCGTCTGGTTGCGCGCCCGTTGTCGTTTGTGGTGCGCTTGTTGTCTCGCGTCCCTGTTGTTGGGCGAGTGGTCCGCTTGGTTTCTTCTGTGCCGAGGCGTGTTCGCCGCCTGTTGCGCGTGGTCGTGTGGACCGCTTTGTTGTGTGGTGTTCTGTTTATGTTCGGGTGGCGTCCTCCGTTTGTGCCGGTTTCTTCTGGCGTGGCGGGTGTTGATTTGCCGGATAGTGGGCATTTGAGCGTGTCGGTGTGGCGTGTGGACGGCGAGACGGTGAACGTTCATGTGGTGAATGACGGTGAGACTGTGGTTGAGGGCGAGAGCGTGGAGGTGCGCGCGTCTGCGTGGGTTCCGTTGTCTCGCTTGCCGTGGAGTCTCGTCACCCGTACCGATGGCGGGTTGTGCGCGGTGGATATTGATGTTGTAGATGTTGAGGATGCGGCTGATTTCGTGGTTTCTTGCCCTGTTGTGGGCGGTTTTGGCGAGTCGGTTGTTCCCGTTGGTTCGACTTTCGGCGAGTAATGTTGTTGGGCGCGCTGGCGCTGGATTGGACGTGTTGAGTTGAGTGTGTATGTGACGAACAGTGCGAAGGGGCATCGTGCGGCTGACGCTGTGGAGCGTTTGTTGCGGGAGTCTGACGGCGGTAACGCTGGTCGCCGCGTGTTTGGTGCTGCCGGTGCTGCCGCGTCACATTACCAGGATGGCGCGTTGAAGGGCGGCGCGGACCAGGCGTATGTGTCTGCGTGGCGTGACGCGTGCGAGGCGACCGGCGAGGCGTTGAGCCGGTGGGCGCGTTCGCGTGAGGACGCGTGCCTGGTGGAGAGCGTGCGGTTGAAGCCTGGCAAAGATGTGTCTTTCGTTAGCGACCCTGATTTTCATGGTGTGGACCCGCATTGGGGTGTGGACCATGTGTTGATTGTTGGTTCTGCCGTGTTTTACATTGATTCGCGCCCGTGGTCGAAGAGGGCGGCGTATAAGTGGGTAGACGGCGTGCTCATGTCCGGTAAGGATGAGGCTGATGAGCCGATGCCGTTTGTGGTAGCAAACGCTGAGGCTTTCGGTGGCGTGATGCCGGATGACTATGTGCGCACACAGATCATTCACTGTCCGAGTGACAAGTTTAGCGTGGTGGCGCATGAGCGCGCGTGGTTTGAGGCCCCCGTTCAGGTGTGCGATAGTGAGCGGTTCATTAAGCGCGTGACGATGCTGGTTGACGAGCAGTTGTCAGAGTATCAGAAGGGCTTTCTTGACGCGGCTGTGGTCGCTAAGTATGCGGTGCGTGCGACGAAGCCTTACGATAAGTTCGCGCAGTTGAGGATGAAGCTGTGAGCGCTGGCGGTGACGCTCGCAGCGCGCCCGTCGTGGTTGTTCCGCCGTCCGACAAGGGTAGCGCGTTGGGGCGTAAGATACACGATTTACTGGTGGGTGGTCGCCGGTATTTTGGGAGCGCGGGCGCGTCGTTGACGCAGGTTCTTGACAACCCTGAGCAGGATAGCGAGTTTGGTCGTAGCGTGGTTCAGGTGGGGTTGGATGCTGAGCGTTCTACGTCGCAGTTGATTCGCCGTTGGATGGCGGACAAGCCTGATGTCGTGTTATGCGATAGCGTGCATGTTCGAGGCCATGGCGGCAACGAGGACGGGGACACGGACCACGTGTTGTTGTGTGGCCGTAGCGTGTTGTTGGTGGATACGAAGCGGTGGAAGTCTCGCCGTAAGTATTCTTTCAGCGAGTCTGGCATGGTGTTGAGGTCTGGGCGCGCGTTTGCTGGCGGACGGCTGGGGATGCGTGGTGCGCTTGGTATTTGGCGTAAGCACATGCCGGGGTGCCGGGTTGATGGCGTAGTGTGCGTGAATAGTGAGCGCGTTTTTGTCGTGTACGATGCCGCGTGGAAGCGTCAGCCGTTTCGCCTGGTAACGGTGGAGCGCCTGGTTGAGCAGTTGGATTACTGGTATGGTCGCGCTGATCGTGGGCGCGTGGAGTGTGACGTTGTGGCGCGCGTGGCGGCCATGTGTGTGAAGCCGTATGACGCGGTGCGCGTGCTGTTTGGTGGGTCGCCTCGGGAGATTGGTCTCGTGTGAACGCAGCGCGCCGCTGTTCGCGTGTTTTGTTGGCGTTATACCCTTGTTTTTTGGTGGTGTGCGCTATTGGTGTGATGTTATTAGATTTGTTTCGGTGACGTGAAGGAGTCATTGTGAGTTTCATTGTGCAGGACCGCGAGAAGGCTGAATTGATCGCGGAGCGTTTGCAGGCGGTTCAGCTTTTCGGTAGCTCGTTCCAGTTGACGGTCGAGCAGTACGTTGAGGGCGTTAACGCTGAGCAGATTGGTGGGGGTATTCTCCCTGATTTGCCGGAGCTGATCGACGCCGCTTACCGTGACGTGAAGTTCAATGCGCGCACGGGCAAGTTTGAGTTTGTTCCCGAGGGCGTTATTCTCGCGGAAGAGGCTGAGCGTGGCGTGAAGTCTCTCATTGAGGAGCTGAACGTGCGTGCTGACATTATCATGCTACAGGGTATGGTTCGCGTCGCCGAAAGCGAGGGGCGCATTGAGCGCGATAGCCTGTTGGCTATCAATGACGCTTTGGAGCTGGTGGACATTTACCAGGAGGACGGTTCTGACCAGATTAGCCTGGGCGAGAAGGTTGTTCGTGGTGGCCGCCGTTTGAGCAAGTCTCAGTCGAGCAAGGGTCGCCCTGTTGCTGAGGCCGCGCTTATTGAGCTGTCGTCTGCCCCTGACCTGTTTGGTGACGGCACGATTACGTTGCGTGCTGGCGACCTGATGGACTACGACACCTCGTTCGTTGAGTTGGTTCGTGAGGCGTTGAGCGAGTGATCGCATAAGCTGGCCACTTGTCGGCGGTTAGTGTAAGGGGCGCGTCCTGGTTTCTGGCTTGTATGGCCGGAACGTTGGGCGCGCCCCCTCGTGTTTGTTTTTGTCGTCGTTTCCGGCTATTTGTCTGATAGTTCCTATCTTTTCCGTTACCCGTTGGTTTTCGTTTCGGGGCATGTTGGTTTGGTGGTGTGTGGTTGTGAAGCTGTTGTCTGCTCGGCGCGTGGAGCCGGTTCCGTCGCGGTGTATTGAGGTTGATTCGCCTCGTCGTTTGTTTACGGCTGGGCGCGGCGATAACGCGTTTGTGTCTCATAATTCGGTGACTCAGCGCACTATCGTATTTGCGACGATTCTGCGCTCTGACAAGTATCGTTTCCTTGGCGTTGATATGAAGCGCGTGGAGTTGAGCGCCTATCGGAAGTATTCGCACGCGGTTCTTGGCGTTGCTACCGATTTGCCGGATGCGACGACGACTATCCAGTTTGGCGTGCGTACAATGATGGAGCGTTACGAGGAGATGGAGCATATCGGTGCGACGGATTATTTCGGCACCGACGATCATGGTCCGGCGCTGTTGATTATGGTGGACGAGTGGGCGCAGTTGACGGGTAAAGAGGCTGGCAGCGGCGATGACGCGAAGGACCGTCAGCAGTTGAAGGATGAGATTGTTGGTAACGTTCAGCAGATCACGCAGCTTGGCCGCGCCGCTGGCGTCATCATGATTGTGGCGACGCAGGAACCTCGCGGCGACATTCTTCCGAAGGTTATTACCGGCAACTTGGCGGCTCGCGTTCAGCAGGGGCGTGTGCGTCAGACGGTGACTCAGATGATTTTGGATGACCAGGCGATTGAGGGTGCGCGCGTTTCTGCGTCTCCGAAGGGCCGCGCGTTCGTGGCGGCGCACGGTAACCGTATTGGTCACATGCAGTCTTTTTTTGCGGACCCGTCGTGGCTGGATGAGGTGTTGGCTTCTATGGGTAAAAACCCGGATGGTACGCCGTTGGATGGTTCCGCGTCGGTTGAGGGTGGCGCGGCTGAACCACAGCCTATTCTTGGCGGCGGTGAGCGCGAGGAAAAGTATGACCCGCTGAGCGATTTTGACGCGGACATGGACGCGTTGATCGGCCTGGGCGAGGATGAAGATTTTTAGTGCCTGATTGCGGTTGTGCGGTGGGCGTGTTCACACAGTGGCGTGTCATGTACGCCCCTCCCGCGAGTATCGTATGCCTGTGTGTTCGCCGCTCGTGGCGCGGGAGCGGGGCTTCTGCACGTGTTGGTGGCGGTTTGACTGTCCGCTTGTGCGACTGCTATCGTTATGTTATAGGGAAGCGTTTGTGTCCCCGCCTTGTTGGGCGCACAGCCGGGCGACGTGCGGGGTTTGTTGAAAGGGTTGATGGGGTTGTATTCTGGTGAACCGCTCATTGAGGTGAGCCGTGACGGCGTGGGCATTTTGTCCGATAGCGTGTTGCGGAAGATTGACTGCAAGGGTGCGCGTGGCGAGAAAACGATTAGCGCGACGTTAATGACGGCGCTAGAGGGGTGCCGTGCTAGTTGGGTGGTGGGTAATCTCGTGTTCCCGGAGGCTATCGAGGAGCCTGCCGATAACGCGAAGAGGCGAGGCTCGCTGTTCCATAAGGTGATGGAGGACTTTTATCACCTCGCGCCGGAAGAACGTAATGGACAAACGTTGCGTGAGACGGCCGTGAACGTGTTGGAGAGCGACGAGTTTAAGGACTTTCAGGAGAACGACGATGCTCTTAGGTGGCTTGATGAGGCTGTGCGCGGCTACCTGAACGTTGACCGTGACCCTCGCCGCGTTAACATTGCCGAGTGGACGTCGGATTGGGGGCGCACTGTCCCCGGTTTGGAGGTGGCGGTGTCGTGGAAGCCGGAGGGCGTGAAGCGCAAGTGTTTCGGTTACATTGACCGTTTGCAGGAGTGGCGGGGCAAGCTGTTCATTGAGGATTACAAGACGAGCCGGAAAGCTAAGCGGTACAAGTTCAACCCTGCGCGCCCTGACGATGACCCTGAGCATGGGGTTGGTGGCGCGCGTCAGCAGGCGTTTTACACGTTGATGGTTGAGCAGGCGGAGCGTGAGCGCGGCACAAACCGTTCTGTGGAGGCTGCGCGTCTGATTTTTCCGCTCGCTGACGGTGGTGTGAGCGTGAAGGTGGAGGATATTCACGCGCCGGGTTTCCGGGAGAAGGTTGTGCAGGATGTTCGTGCGACTGATGATCGGATGGATGACCTGCATAGGAGCGAGTTCGCGGAGTTTAAGCCTGGCGTGTTGTGTGCGTGGTGTCCGTTGGTGAAGTTGTGTCCGGCGGCGGCTGGTTTGGAGTCGCGTTTTACGGCTGAGAAGTTCGTGAAGGCGCGTGAGGGGCAGCCTGAGTTCGCGGATTATGGGTCTGCGATTGTTCGCGGACGGTAAGCGCGCATTACCCTCCATTGGTGCAGGTTGACGCTTGTTTGCGTCATCCTGGGTGCCGGTGGGGCGTTTTTGCTATTGTCGTGTTGTTTCCCCCCTTGTCTATTGCTGTGGCGCGGGGTGTGGTGGAAGTGTGAGGATGGTTTGTTGTGCATCTGTTGACTGTCGGTGAGGCGCGGGAGCGTTTCGGCGTGTCCCGTTTGGGTTTTATGGGTGTGACGCACGCGTTGAGTGCGGTTACGGTTGCCGGTGTTGCTATCGGGTTGTTTCCTCGCGTGGTGACTGACCTGTGGGATGCGCCGACGTTGGTGCTGGTGTTGGGGTTTGATGCGTCGGTGGCCGGGTGGAGCATGGTGCCAGACTTGGATAATACGAGCGCGCGTGCGATTAGCGACCTTGGCCCCGTGGGTAAAGTGTTGTCTTTCCTGTTTCGCGAGTCGTCGTCTTTGGTTCAGGGCGTGACGGCGACGAAGTATGATCGCAGGTCTAACAATTTCCCGGACCCTCACCGTGGATTGTGGCATACGATTGTGGGCGCGTTGATTGTTGGCGGCTTGGTGTGGCTGGCCGTGAGTACGACTGGTGGCTCCGTGACTATCCAGGGAATGAGTGTCGGCGTTGACGTGTTGTGTGCGTCGCTGTTCGTTGGTGTGAGTTTTCATTTGGCGGTGTCGTCGCTGTTTAAGAAGGCGGCTGACAGGGTGAAGCGCGGCCTGGGTTTCTTGGGCGATGTGGCGGCGTTTTTGTTGTCGCTTGCTGCGGGTTTCACTGTGGCGTGGGTTGGTTCCGGCCAGTCGCTTGTGTGGGTTCCTGTTGCCGCTGTGGTGGGCATGTTGATTCATGACTTGGGGGACACGTGTACGACGAGTGGCACTCCGTTGTTTGCGCCGTTGGTAAAGATTCGGGGGAAGCGGTGGTACACGATTCGCCTTACGTCTATTAAGGCGGGCGGCGAGGTTGAGACGCATGGTATTGCACCGTTGTTGGGCGTGTGCGCGCCTGCGGCGTTGGCGTTTGCCCTGTGGCGCGTGTGGCCGTTGCTCGCATCCATTACGTGAACATGATCTCCTCTAGCGCGCGAAGCGTCGCCTCTCTCGATTTTTGAGGGGCGGCGCTCGTGTTTTTACCCCTATTTTGTAGGGTTCTCCGTGGCGGCGTTTCGGTCGTGTCGCTCGCTTATTTCGTGTCGCTGTTTTGGTGGGGTTTTGACTGGGTGGAGTGACGGTGTTATTTTCTACGTATGGCTAAAACGATTAAGTATTGCACTGTTAACCCGTCGCATCAGATTCCGGCGTATGGGTTCGTCATTGAGTGCCCCGTTTGCGGTGGCGAGGTCGTGGAGGGTGATCGCAAGGAGCGCGACGCGGCTATCAAGAAAATGCGGTCGCCCGCCAGCGAGGGTGTGAGCGTTGGCGTGAAAACGGGTGCGGTGAAGCCGCCGAAGCCCGCGCGACCGCTGTCGTCCGTGTCGTCAAGTCGCCCTGAGCGCATCCCAACGGGTATCGAGGAGTTTGACCGTGTTATTGGCGGCGGTTTCATTAAGGGCATGACATGCTTGTTGGGTGCTCCCCCTGGTACAGGTAAGTCGTCGCTTCTCGCCCACGTCAGTAAGGCAATGTGCAAGTATGGGACTGTTTTGTATGTGTCGGGCGAGGAGAGCGAGGAGCAGGTGTATGATCGCGCTGCGCGCTTGAACTCTGTGGACGATAACATTTTAATCGCTCACGAGAACGATTTGAGCGTTATTCTGGGACACTTGGAGTCGGTGCGACCGTCGTTTTTTGTTCTTGATTCGTTGCAGATGGTTGCCTCTCCCGAGTCGCAGAGTCAGATGGGTAGCGTGGCGCAGTCGCGCGAGGCTACTATCGCTCTGAACAACGTGTGCAAGGACTTGGGTATTACCGCTGTTTTCATTAACCAGTTTACAAAGTCCGGCGAGTTGGCGGGGTCTGAGCAGGCGAAGCACGCGACCGACTGCGTTCTGGTTCTCAGCTCGGACAAGAGTACGCCGTTGAAGTTTTTGAGCGCCGATAAGAACCGTTTTGGCGACACGGGCGAGGTCGGCATCTTCCGGCACACGGAGCACGCTTTTGAGGGCGTGAGTGACCCGTCTGGCGTGTTTATGGAGGACGATGGCGGTGCGCTTCCGGGTACTGGTGTGTCGTTTATGGCGGCTGGTAAGAGGATGATTCCTGTTGAGGTGCAGGCTCTCATGGTCGATACCGAGCAGGGGCGTCCTGTTCGTTCGTTCAACGGTATTCCTTTTGGTAGGGGGCAGGTTGCGTGCGCGGTTTTGGATAGTTTCTGTGATGCTAAGTTGAGTAAGCGGGATGTGTTTCTATCGACGATTGCCGGTATTCAGCTCCCGCAGTCCGAGACCTTGTGTGATTTGGGGACCGCTGCCGCTATGTTGTCGTTCCTGCATCGTAAGTCGGATGGTAAGCGTCGCGCGTATATTGGCGAGTTGGCTTTGTCCGGCCGTATTCATGGCGTTCACATGATTGAGCGCCGCGTGCGCGAAGCGTTGCGTCTTGGTTTCGATGAGGTTGTTGTTCCCGCCGTTGCGGCGCGGTCTCTCCCGGACCCGTTGCGTGACGATAAGCGTGTGCGGGCTATTGGTTCGGTAAGTGAGTTGGCGGCTTTGTTCCGCTGAGGTGTTCCTGTAGCTGTTGGTGAAGGGGTGTTTGTTGTGGGTTTGAGGCGTGCCGCTGGTTTGCGTCCACCGTTGCGTCAGGTGAGTCCTCAGCGGGTTTCCTCACCCGCTGGTGGCGCTGAGAGTGAGCATGAGAGGCGTTCTCGCGCTGCTCCCGGTGAGCGGCTTGTGGATAGTCGGACGGGCGTTGAGTTTTATTCGATGATCCGTATTCCGACCGCCGAGGCTGCTCGGTTGGGGCGCGCTGGTGAGAAGGGTGTGATGAGTATTGCTCAGTTGACGGCGATGAAGCGTAACAGCGCCGATGACGGTTTCAGGGGGTTGTCTGGTGACGATCTTGTGGAGTCTGCGAAGCGTTTTCTTGCCCCTGCGCGCGTTCAGTTGTCGGAACGTCAGTTGCGTGAGTTGCAGCGTGAGCGTGCGAGGATGGAGCGTGAGGCTTCTGTAGAGTATGAGCGCGACCAGGCTGAGCTGGATGTTGAGATTGAGAAGTTGGGGCCGTCGAGTGAGTACAAGGAGTATTACGAGAACCCGTCGAAC
>ERZ773196.1684-NODE-1684-length-12170-cov-29.481057_pt1 | contig 12170 bp, 9 predicted proteins | sample MGYA00581009_ERZ773196 | MGnify/ENA primary metagenome ERZ773196 (study PRJEB29015, sample SAMEA2738162) | human oral metagenome | biome: human oral; feature: human-associated habitat; material: saliva | place: China | collected 2243 ...
CCATTGACCTCTTTTTGGCTTTTTCAAATATCCTAGCCAAGAAAAAAGAGGAGTTCGCTCAGAACCACACGACCATCCTGCGGGATGAGTATAAGATTGAGGATATGATGGTCATTGTAAAAGAGTCCTTGGCTGGACGGGATCAGTTACGTTTGCAGGATTTGTTCAAGGAAGCCCAGAATATCCAAGAGGTCATTACCCTCTTTTTGGCAACCCTAGAGTTAATCAAAACCCAGGAACTGATCCTCGTGCAAGAGGAGAGTTTCGGAGATATCTATCTCATGGAAAAGAAGGAAGAAAGTCAAGAGGCACAAAGCTAGACTTGATAGAGAGGAAAGATGAGTACTTTAGCAGAAATAGAAGCGCTCTTGTTTGTAGCAGGTGAAGATGGGATTCGAGTCCGTCAGTTGGCTGAACTCCTCTCTCTGCCACCGACAGGCATCCAACAGAGTTTAGAAAAATTAGCCCAGAAGTATGAAAAAGACCAAGATTCGAGCTTGTCCCTAATCGAGACAGGTGGTGCATACAGATTGGTCACCAAGCCTCAATTTGCAGCGATTTTGAAGGAATACTCCAAGGCACCCATCAACCAAAGTTTGTCTCGGGCTGCTCTTGAAACTTTGTCCATCATTGCCTACAAGCAGCCTATCACGCGGATAGAAATTGATGCTATCCGTGGGGTTAACTCGAGTGGGGCCTTGGCAAAGTTGCAGGCCTTTGACTTGATACGAGAAGATGGGAAAAAAGAAGTGTTGGGCCGCCCCAATCTCTATGTGACTACGGATTATTTCCTAGATTACATGGGGATTAACCATTTGGAAGAACTGCCAGTGATTGATGAGCTTGAGATTCAAGCCCAAGAAAGCCAATTATTTGGTGAAAGGATAGAAGAAGATGAGAATCAATAAATATATTGCCCACGCAGGTGTGGCCAGTAGGAGAAAAGCAGAAGAGTTGATCAAGCAAGGCTTGGTGACGGTTAACGGCCAAGTTGTGCGTGAACTAGCAACGACCATCAAGTCAGGCGACAAGGTCGAAGTTGAAGGTCAACCTATCTACAACGAAGAAAAGGTCTACTATCTGCTTAATAAACCACGTGGAGTGATTTCCAGTGTGACAGATGACAAGGGCCGCAAGACTGTTGTCGACCTCTTGCCCAATGTAAAAGAACGCATTTACCCAGTGGGACGTTTGGACTGGGATACATCAGGTGTCTTGATTTTAACCAATGATGGTGATTTTACGGATGAGATGATTCACCCCCGTAATGAGATTGACAAGGTCTATGTTGCGCGTGTTAAAGGTGTGGCCAATAAGGATAATCTCCGCCCCTTGACCCGTGGTCTTGAGATTGATGGCAAGAAAACCAAGCCAGCTGTTTATGAAATTCTCAAAGTGGATCCAGTTAAAAATCGCTCTGTAGTGCAGTTGACCATCCATGAAGGGCGTAACCACCAGGTTAAAAAGATGTTTGAAGCTGTTGGTCTCCAAGTAGATAAGTTATCTCGGACACGTTTTGGACATCTAGACTTGATAGGTCTCCGTCCAGGTGAAGCTCGTCGCCTCAATAAAAAAGAAATCAGCCAACTACACACCATGGCTGTAACCAAGAAATAATGAAACGAATTTTAATAGCGCCAGTACGCTTTTACCAACGCTTTATCTCGCCAGCCTTTCCGCCCTCATGTCGCTTCGAACCTACTTGTTCCAACTACATGATTCAGGCTATTGAAAAACATGGCTTCAAGGGTGTTTTGATGGGCCTGGCTCGAATTTTCCGATGCCATCCTTGGTCGCCAATAGGAAAAGATCCCGTCCCAGACCACTTTTCCCTCAGACGAAATCATAAACAAAAAGAATCAGTCTGATTCTTTTTTGTATACTCTAGAAAGGAAGTTGGAAGATTAAGATTTTCACTATCCTTCTCCTATAAAAAGTGGTAAAATGGAGGACAGAAAGAAGGAACTGATATGACAACATTATTTTCAAAAATCAAAGAAGTAACAGAGCTTGCTGCAATCTCAGGTCATGAAGCGCCTGTCCGGACTTATCTTCGTGAAAAGTTGACACCACACGTGGATGAAGTAGTGACAGATGGCTTGGGTGGTATTTTTGGTATCAAGCATTCAGAAGCTGTCGATGCACCGCGTGTTTTGGTTGCTTCTCACATGGACGAAGTTGGTTTTATGGTCAGTGAGATTAAGCCAGACGGAACCTTCCGTGTGGTTGAAATCGGCGGCTGGAACCCTATGGTGGTCAGCAGTCAACGTTTTAAACTCTTTACTCGTGATGGTCGTGAGATTCCCGTGATCTCAGGTTCTGTTCCTCCACATTTGACTCGTGGAACAGGTGGACCAACCATGCCAGCTATTTCAGATATCATTTTTGATGGTGGGTTTGCAGACAAGGCTGAGGCAGAAAGCCTTGGTATCCGTCCGGGTGACACCATCGTGCCAGATAGCTCAGCGATCTTAACAGCCAATGAAAAAAATATCATCTCAAAAGCTTGGGACAATCGCTACGGCGTCCTCATGGTAAGCGAGCTAGCTGAAGCTTTATCAGGTCAAAAACTCGGAAATGAACTCTATCTTGGCTCGAACGTCCAAGAAGAGGTTGGTCTTCGTGGCGCTCATACTTCTACAACTAAGTTTGACCCAGAAGTCTTCCTGGCAGTTGATTGTTCACCTGCTGGTGATGTTTATGGTGGTCAAGGCAAGATTGGGGATGGAACTTTGATTCGTTTCTATGATCCAGGTCACTTGCTCCTACCAGGTATGAAGGATTTCCTTTTGACAACGGCTGAAGAAGCTGGCATCAAATACCAATACTATTGTGGAAAAGGTGGAACAGACGCTGGAGCAGCTCATCTGAAAAATGGTGGTGTCCCATCTACAACTATCGGTGTCTGCGCTCGTTATATCCACTCTCACCAAACACTCTACGCTATGGATGACTTCCTAGAAGCCCAAGCTTTCTTGCAAGCCTTGGTGAAAAAATTGGATCGTTCAACGGTTGATTTGATTAAACATTATTAAACATAAGGGAGGTGGTCGGGATGGCAGAAGCAAATCTAGAAAGCCTTATAAAAGACCTCTACAACCATGCCCGTCAGGGCTTGAGTGAAGATTTAGTTGCTGCTCTCCTAGAGACTGCTAAAAAACTACCCACTACAAATGAGCAATTACTAGCAGTGCGACTCTCAGGACTCGTCAATCGTGAATTGCTCATCAATCCCAAACACCCAGCACCTGAATTGATCAATTTGGCGCGCTTTATCAAAAGAGAAGAAGCCAAGTATAGGGGCACTGCAGTTTCTGCTGTCATGTTTGGAGAACTCTTTAAAATGCTTTGATTCCATTGTGAATCAAAGCATTTTTTACGTTAGAAAAAATATTCTTGATTAAGAGACGAAAAAAACCACCTAAATTAAGGTGGCTTCTTACCAATTAAATTTGTTCAGCGATGACCTTTTCAGCTAGGTTCATAGCATGGTCAGACACACGAGTGTAGTGGGAAATGATGTCGATGAAATTGACTCCAGCTTGTGTAGAACACTCACCCTTGTTAAGGCGTTTGATGTGGGTCTTTCTGAGAACGCGTTCCATATTGTTGATTTCTTTATGGCGTCCAATCAGACTCTGAGCTTTTTCAATATCATTGTTTTCCACACTATCAAGGGCATCTTTGATAAATGCAGTTGTTGCTTGATAAATCTCAGCTAATTCCTCCAAAGCAGCTTCAGAGAACTGAACATTCTTACGTTGGAGGTAGTCTGTTAGGTTGAGCAAGCCTTCTGCGTGGTCCCCAATCCGTTCCAAATCACGAGATGAATCCAGGATGTTAGTCAAGACTTCACTTTCCTTTTGACTCAAGGATTCGCTTGAGAGTCTGATGAGGTAACGAGTGAGTTTTTCATCGATGGTGTTGATGGCTTCCTCTGTCTTGTGCCCTTTTTCAGCTACCTTTTCATCCAAACCGATGATATAGGTATAAGAAAGGTCAAAAGCTTTGGCTGCATAGTTTCCTAAGTGCAAAAGTTCTTTTTTGGCATTTCCTAGAGCGATAGAAGGAGATTGCTGGATAAGTTGCTCGTCGAGATAGAGGGGCTCGTACTTGACAACCTCGTCTTCACCAGGGATGAGCTTGGTTACAAAGTAGGCCAAGGCTCCGATGAATGGAAATTGTACAATGGTGTTACTTACGTTAAAGGCACCGTGAGAGAAGGCGATTGTCATCTCAGGTGAGAGGTGAAGGAGTGCCTGGAAGTACTCGATCATAGCAGTAAAGGGGCCTAATAGGATTAAGCAAAGAATAGTTCCTAAAACGTTAAAGGTAACGTGGGTTGCCGCAACGCGCTTTGCAGAGACATTGGCTCCAGCTGCCGCAATGATAACTGTTAGGGTTGTCCCGATATTATCTCCGAAAAGAACTGGTAGTGAACCTTTAAGATCAAGGAACCCACCTGCATAGAGACCTTGCAAAATCCCGATTGTAGCCGAGGAAGCCTGGATGAGGACGGTAATCACTGCACCGGCTACTACTCCTAAAATAGGATTTTGTCCCAAGGTTACCATATATTCCTTGAATTGTGGTAAATCTTTAAGTGGGCTCATACCGGCACTGATGAGGTTGAGAGCGTAGAAGATTCCCCCTACACCAAACAGGATGCGCCCGATATTGTTTGCTGTTCTGTTTTTTGTGAAGAAGAGGAACATGGTTCCAAGGAAAATCAAGGGTAAAGCATACTCGCCTAGTTTGAAACCGATGATAAAGGAAGTAACGGTGGTTCCAATATTGGCTCCCATGATAATTCCGATAGCCTGTCTAAGAGTGAGAAGACTAGCGCTGACCAGTCCGACCGTGATAACTGTAACCCCCGTACTTGACTGAATGAGGGCAGTCACGACGATTCCGACTAGAACGCCTAAAAAAGGATTGCTAGTGTACTTGTCAATGTAAAAACGAAGGCGATCTCCAGCAGCTTGTTGCAAACCGTCTCCCATGGTCTTGATACTGTATAAAAACAGTCCTAGACCTCCTAAAAAGTGAAATAAAATTTCCTGCCAATTAATGGACATTTCTTTTTCCTCCGAAAAATAATAACGGAATTTCTCCTATTCTATTTTAAAGGATAAAAGTAAATCTCACAAGTGTTTAGCTGAAATTTTCATAAGAAACAAGAACTTTCTTTTAAAATGAGAGATAGATTCCCTTTAAGATAGATGATTTATAGGATTGTGTCCAAATTTTACTGATTATTATCCTAGTTATAGTTTTTATGTTAAATAGATTGACATCGCTTTCATATAGGATAAAATGAAGATGATCCTGTTCTGGTGGTGTGCACTGAGAACAGTTACTTTTTATCAAAAAGTAAAGCGCTTACTTTATATTTTATTAGGAGGATAAGATGAAAAATCTATTTTTTGAAAAACGTTGCCGTTACAGTATTCGTAAGCTGTCAATCGGGGCTTGTTCCTTGATGATTGGTTCAGCTCTATTCGCGAGCCCAGCTCTTGCTGAACAAGTCGAAGTCCCTGAAACAGCTGCAAATGCGAGCGCCCAAGCTACAAGCGCTAGTGAAACAGCTAATCCAGATACTGCAGCCCTTGAAAAACAATTAGAGGAAACAGAGAACAAAGTAGCTGAGCAACCAATTTCAGAAAACACTCCAGCAATAACGGATCTGGTTAATGAAAAAGAAGAAGCGAAGCCAGCTCTGACAGATAAAACTGAAAAACCTGCTCAACCAACTGAAAAAGAAGAAGTCAAACCAGAGGAAGCTCCTCAAGTAGCTGAGAAGAAAGCCGACAAACCGACTCTAGCAGACGTTCCTAAAAATGAAGAAAAGAGTCTCCGACCAAAAGAAATCAAATTTGATACATGGGAGGATTTGTTGAAATGGGAACCGGGTGCGCGTGAGGATGATCCTATTAACCGTTCCTCAGTTGAACTCGCCAAGCGCCACAGAGGGCAGTTGGTCAATGAAAAAGCAAGCAGAAGAGCCAAGGTTCAGGCGCTAGCAAATACCAACTCAAAGGCCAAAGACCACGCTTCTGTAGGTGGAGAAGAATTCAAGGCCTACGCTTTTGATTACTGGCAATACTTGGATTCAATGGTCTTCTGGGAAGGTCTAGTTCCAACTCCAGATGTCATTGATGCAGGCCACCGCAACGGAGTTCCCGTTTATGGAACCCTCTTTTTCAACTGGTCAAATAGCATTGCCGACCAAGAGAAATTTGCAGCTGCCTTGAAACAAGACGCAGATGGCACCTTCCCTATCGCACGCAAACTTGTCGATCTTGCTAAGTACTATGGATTTGATGGTTACTTCATTAACCAAGAAACAACGGGGGAATTGGTAGCACCTCTTGGTGAAAAAATGCGCCAATTCATGCTCTATACAAAAGAATACGCAGCCAAAGTCAACCATCCAATCAAGTATGCTTGGTACGATGCCATGACCTACAAATACGGTCGTTACCACGAAGATGGTCTAGGTGATTACAACTACCAGTTCATGCAAAAAGAAGGTGACAAAGTCCCTGCAGATCAATTCTTTGCCAATTTCAACTGGAACAAGGAAAAGAATGACCACTCCGTAGAGATGGCAAAATGGCTAGAACGTAGCCAGTATGATGTCTTTGCAGGCTTGGAATTGCAACAAGGTGGCTCTTATAAGACTAAAGTCAAATGGGATGCCCTCTTAGATGAAAAAGGCAAGTTGCGTTTGTCGTTAGGACTTTTTGCACCAGATACGATTACCAGTCTAGGAAAAACAGGCGATGACTACCACAAGAACGAAGACATCTTCTTTACAGGTTACCAAGGAGATCCAACGGCTCAAAAACCAGCAGATAAAGAGTGGTATGGAATTGCCAATTTAGTTGCTGACCGTACACCAGCAGTAGGTCGAACCTTCACGACCTCCTTTAATACAGGTCATGGTAGAAAATGGTTTGTAGACGGTAAAGTTTCTAAGGATTCTGAGTGGAACTACCGTTCTGTTTCAGGTGTCTTGCCAACATGGCGCTGGTGGCAGACTTCAACGGGGGAAAAACTTCGTGCAGAATATGACTTTACAGATGCCTATAATGGAGGTAACTCCCTTAAATTCTCAGGTGATGTAGCTGGTAAGACGGACCAAGATGTGAATTTGTATTCTACTAAACTAGAAGTAACGGAGAAAACTAAACTTCGGGTTGCCCACAAGGGAGGGAAAGGCTCGAAAGTTTATATGGCCTTCTCTACGACTCCAGACTACAAATTTGAGGATGCAGCTGCATGGAAAGAACTGACTCTCTCTGATGACTGGAAGAATGAAGAATTTGACCTTAGCTCACTAGCTGGAAAAACCATCTATGCAGTCAAACTCTTCTTCGAGCATGAAGGAGCTGTAAAAGATTATCAGTTTAACCTAGGTCAATTAACAATTTCAGATAATCACCAAGCACCACAAGCGCCTACAGGCCTTTCTGTGGTGAAACAATCTCTTAAAAATGCCCAAGAAGCTGAAGCAGTGGTCCAATTTGCTGGTAACCAAGATGCGGATTTCTATGAAGTCTACGAAAAAGACGGTGATAACTGGCGTTTGTTGACAGGTTCATCTGCTTCAACCATCTACTTGCCAAAAATTAGCCGTTCTGCTAATGCGACTGGTAGGACTCAGGAACTGAAAGTCGTTGCAGTTGGTAAAAATGGGCTCCGTTCTGAGGCTGCAACTGCGTCATTCAACTGGGGGATGACTGTTCAGGATACAACTCTCCCAAGACCTTTGGCTGAAAATATTGTTCCAGGGGCAACGGTTATTGGTAGCACTTTCCCTAATACTGAAGGCGGGGAAGGCGTCGAAGGCATGTTGAACGGTACGATTACAAGTCTGTCAGACAAGTGGTCTTCAGGACAATTGAGCGGTAGTGTCGATATTCGTTTGACCCAACCACGTCGTGTTGTCAGATGGGTAATGGATCATGCGGGAGCTGGTGGTGAGTCTGTTAACGATGGTCTGATGAACACCAAGGACTTTGATCTTTATTACAAGGATACAGATGGCGAGTGGAAACTAGCTAAGGAAGTCCGTGGCAATAAAGCGCACGTTACAGATATCACTCTTGACAAACCAATCACCGCGCAAGACTGGCGTTTGCATGTCATTACATCTGATAACGGAACACCTTGGAAAGCCATTCGTATCTACAACTGGAAGATGTACGAAACATTGGACACAGAAAGTCAAAATATTCCAATGGCTAAGGTAGCTACCCGTTCACTTGGAAACCACCAAGTTCAACTAGGCTTCTCTGATGTTCCAGCGGGTGCAACTATCACCGTTTACGACAAGGCAGATTCACAAACACCGATTGCAACTTTGAAGTCTGAAACTGGAGGCGACTTGGCAACAGCACCATTGGGCTTTGACAAGCAACCAACTCTCCTCTACTATCGTACCCAACTACCTGGCAAAGAAATCAGTAACACCTTGGCAGTAGCGATTCCGCAGGATGAGAGAAAAATTGTTGCAGTTAGCCTTGAAAAAGGACCTAAGAAGACAGTTTATAAAGAGGGTGAAAAACTTGACCTCAGAGGCGGAACACTCCGTGTTCAATACGAAGGGGGGCAAGCCGATGAGCTGATCAACCTTACTCACTCAGGTGTGACAGTATCTGGCTACGACGCTCATCAAAAAGGGGAACAAAAGCTCACAGTCAGCTACCTTGGACTTCCAGTTACTGGTGACTTGAAGGTACAAGTGATAGGACAAGACCAAGGAAAACCAAAGGAAGTAGCAGGTCTGTACATTACTCAGAAACCGAAAACAGACTATCTAGTAGGAGAGCAACTGGATCTTGCAGAAGGTCGCTTCGGCGTTCTCTATGATGATGAGACAGAAGAAAGTCATGCCTTCACAGATCAAGGTGTTGAAATCACGGGCTATGATGCTCAGAAGACTGGACGACAAACCTTGACCCTTCATTACAAGGGGCACACCGCTGAGTTTGATGTCTTGGTTTCTCCAAAAGCAGCTGTCAACGATGAGTACCTAAAACAAGAAATCACTGCTGTCCAAGGCCGTCAGTCAACCCTTGCCTACACCTTCTCAAGCGAGGACAAACAAGCAGCACTAGTAGAGAAGCTCAATGCAGCGAAAGCTGTAGCAGAAAACCATAATGCTAGCCAAGAAGAAGTCAATCGGGCTTTGAATGAGTTGAAACAAGCAGGGACAGCCTTGGATGGAAATCAACGTTATCAGACAGCTAGAGAAGAATTGGAAGGTTTGCTCGAATCTGTCCGTGAAAAAGATCCTAAAGCTGAGTTGATTGCCCAAGCAGAAACTTTGTTGGCTTCAGAGATGCCAACTCCACAAGCTTTTGCGGAAATGAAAGAGAAGCTAAATAAGAAACTAGCTCCTGCAGAAGAAAGTCACCATGTTGGAAGCGTGGATCCAAATGAAGTGGCTCCAACGGTTGAGGCACTCCCTGAACTAGTTATTGAAACTGAAACAACAGCCTATGAACGTCAGGAGCGACCAAACGCCGAACTTCTCAAAGGACAACGCCGTATTGTGCAAGCTGGAGTTGAAGGTCAAATTCGTCGTTTTGTAGAAGTAGATAGCCAAGGCAAACGTACCCTTCGTTCGACTGAGGTTCTCAAGGAAGAAATTCCAGAAATCACCGAAGTTGGTACAAAAGTTCTATCAAGCAACCAACCAGCTGAAGGTGTGAAAGATTTAGTTCTAGCAACTCCGAAACTGGAAGTTGAAGAGGGAACAGTTTCCTTCGAACATCAGGAACGACCAAATGCAGCCCTTCTCAAAGGACAACGCCAGCTAATTCAAGCAGGTGTGGAAGGTCAAGTTCGTCGCTTTGTAGAAGTTGATGGTCAGGGCAAACGCACTCTTCATTCTATTGAGGTTCTCAAGGAAGCCCTTCCAGAAATTGTTGAAGTAGGAACGAAAGAGGAGCAAGTCTCACAAACAAGGGATCAAGCTCTTTCAGCAGCACCAGCAAAAGTTGAAGAAATAAGTAAAGGGCTTCCAAATACGGGAGCGACAAGAGATGCTAGTCTAGTAGCGCTGGGACTCCTCGGAGTAATGAGTGGCTACGGCTTGCTCTCTAAAAAGAGGAGAGAAGACTAATCAGATTTACGAATCTTGGATTTTCTCATAAAAATTAAAAAACAAGGTTTGACTGTAGATTAGTCAGACCTTGTTTTTAGTTTTGAAATTGAAGAGTAAATTTGAAGCTAGATTTTTGTTATTCAATTCCTTGGATAAATTTTTGGAAACGATAGGTGTCGAAATAAATATTGGATGCAACTAATTTATCAAACTCATCGAATTTCAGAAATTCTGCGACATCCAGTTCAAGTTCTTTTCCTTGAGGAGAATGTAGACGGTAGCGATTTAAAGCTGAGACTGCTCGACCATCAACAAGTAATTGCTTCACTTCAAGATGCTGGCTCAAAGCATAGAATTGGCCTGCGCCTTGCAAATAAACATCACGTCCTTGTCGAATTTCTATACTATCGCACATGCCATAGTCAAAGTTTTCAGCTACGAAATCTTCCCAGCCTCCCTCATTTACTGCCGTAAAATAGCTTTCTGCAAGTGTTTTTGTATCCATTTGGAACCTCCTGTAAAATAATTGGGCTATGATGAATATCACGAAATATTTTGCCCACTTAAGAGTATACAAAAGGAAATATGACTACAGGTTGTCATATTGCTGAAGATTTTTTTTGAGAGTACTGACCAGTAGATTTTGTAAGTGACTTGGAGATACGACCTTTACTTGATAACCAAAGCTTAAGAGTAAATCAAAAAATGCAGGAGTTAAAGCTCTGAATGCCTGAACTTTTATTATTTCGTCCTCGACTCTGATTTCTTCTTCCGTGAAGTGATCGTAGATTTTTGGGAGTGCAAATCTTGTAAAAACTAGTTCGATTTCTTCTCCTTGCCCCTCCACTTTATGTTTTGGGGGATTTAAAAAAAGCTCTAACTTTTCTTGAGATAAACGTGGATAATCGAATGGTTTATCTTTTATCTCCACTAGTTCTAGTTCACGAATTCGAGTTAATTTAAAAATACGAAAATCTAATTTTTCTAAGCAGTAACCGATAACATACCAAGCATTCAGTTTATAGATCAATCTGTATGGGATAATTGTTCGCTGACTTTTCTCCTGTTTTTTCGAATAGTAAGAAAAAGAAATCATCTGTTCAGTTTGTATCGCTTCCTCAATTTCTAGTAAAAACTTTGTATTAAGAGTCCAGGAACTGAGATCAAAGTAAAAAGGACTGTTTGCTCTTGTAATTTCTTGAGAAGACAGCTTGTGTTCGATACTGTCAAGACTTGAATGACCAACGATTTTACTAACATTTTGGCTCATATTAATGATAAACTGTCTCTCCTCCTCAGTGAAAAAGTTTCTGTCTATCTTATAGTCGCTCGGTATATAGAAACCTCCCTTATCTCCACGTTCCGAATAGATTGGGATCCCCGCTAAACTGAGTGTATCCATGTCCCTATATACAGTTCGAGTAGATATTTCAAATCTCTCTGCAATCTCTTTAGCTGTTATTCTCTTCTTATTTAAAAGAGACAGTAAAATATAAATTAGTCTTTCTAATTTCATGGTAGCAATTCCCCTTCTTTTAATCTCAAATAGCACAAACTAAAGAAACTATTTTAGTTATATTGTATAATAAGAAACCTAGCAATTCAAAAAGAAGGACTGTAGAGTTTAGAATATTAAGGATTAAAGTGTTAGAAAAAGAATGGTATAGAAGTAATTAGGCAGATCAATCAAGAATTTGCCTAAATTATTCCAACCGAATTATGTGAAGATTACTATTTCCCGCACTGCAATCCTAGGTTTTTAGGTTAATAGATAGAAGAATGAACAAGAAAAGTTTAGGGTTTTTCTATCTCTTTTGCGGATTTTGTGATATAATTAACACGTATAAAAAAAAGAAGGAGTCATATCTAATGGCAAAATTGACTGTTAAAGACGTTGAATTGAAAGGGGAAAAAGTTCTCGTTCGTGTTGACTTCAACGTACCTGTTAAAGATGGCGTGATTACCAATGATAACCGTATCACTGCAGCTCTTCCAACTATCAAGTACATCCTTGAACAAGGTGGACGTGCAATCCTCTTCTCTCACCTTGGAC
>ERZ773196.1699-NODE-1699-length-12109-cov-8.100382_pt1 | contig 12109 bp, 10 predicted proteins | sample MGYA00581009_ERZ773196 | MGnify/ENA primary metagenome ERZ773196 (study PRJEB29015, sample SAMEA2738162) | human oral metagenome | biome: human oral; feature: human-associated habitat; material: saliva | place: China | collected 2243 ...
AGATATCGAAGACCGCGTCGTTGTGGGTCTTGCGGTACTGGGTGAAGATCTTCTTGACTTCGGGGTCGACCTCTTTGCCAGCTTCCTTAATAGCGGTCTCAACCATGCGCCAGCCGCCGTTTGGCATCATTGCACGCTTCAGAGGCGCATCGGTCTGCAGGCCGACGATGACGTCGTCATCATCGCTGATGTAACCGGGCTTGAAAGCGTCGATATCGGCGGGGGTGTGGGTGTCAACATCGAGGATGCGGACCTTGCGCTCCTTGGACAGGTAGTCCTTTTCGAGCGTCTCCCAGACGCGCAGGGTCTTTTCGGTCGGCCCGGCCAGGAAGGAGGCATCTCCTTCGTAAGGGGTGTAGTTGCGCTGGATGAAGTCGCGCACGTCGATTGCTTCGGACCAATGGCCCTTGACGAAACCGTCCCAGGCGTCGGTCGTGACGTCGGCGGTCTGCTGATCAGTCATGTTCCCTCTTCTCGGTTGCCGTGGCTTTCGGACTGAAAACCTCCGGTTGATAAGGCATCGGCCTCATCTTTGGTGCCGTATCGGGCATCTGCTAATAGTCTCTCGCACTTGGTGCATGGACAGCATCTTTATGCCTGTTCTGTGTATATGCCATGTCTAACAATCTGGGACTTTTGTCGCTCCGATCACTCATAGTGTAGGACAAAAGTCCTTTTTAGTCTTTGAGCGCGCTGCAAGTCGTTCATCACTTGATGAGCCTGTGCCTTCAGGGGGTGTGCACAGTAGACTCGTCACTGGTCCACGAGCAATTTCAGCTGACTTTATATACGTGCCGATTTGGCCCCCAAGAGGAGGAAATGTGAATACGACACCATCCACGATCCGTATTGGAGTTTTGGGTGCAGGCACTGTTGGCGCTCATGTGATTCACCTTCTTCAACAGTGGTCGGATGAGTATGAACGTCGTTTGGGTACGCGGCTCGAGGTTCAATCTGTGCTCGTTCGACGCCTAGACGCCAAGCGCGCCTTCCCCATTGATTCTTCATTGCTAACGACTGATCCCTATGAAGTCATTGCGGGGAAAGACCTCGTCGTTGAATTGATCGGCGGGGTCGATCCGGCTTATGAGTATGTCATGGCTGCCCTGAAGAATGGCAGTGCAGTCATTACTGGTAATAAGGCTCTTATTGCTTCTCGTGGGCCCGAGCTTTTTGCTGCTGCCCGCGAGGCGAATACCCGCCTCTACTTCGAAGCCGCCGTTGCTGGTGCAATTCCCGTGATTGGGGCTTTGACCTCATCCCTACGCGGAGATCGGGTTCGCCAGATTGCTGGAGTCGTCAACGGGACGACCAACTTTATTCTTGATCAAATGACCACTCAGGGCGCGGACTATGGCGAAGCTTTGGCTCAGGCCAAGGAATTGGGTTTCGCGGAGGCTGATCCCAGCGCCGATGTTGAGGGCTATGATGCCTCAGCAAAATGCGCGATTATGTCCTCTCTCTCCTTTGGACGTTGGGTCAGTGTTGAGAGCGTGCCGCGTCAGGGGATTACCGCGCTGTCGACCGATGACATTGCACTAGCTGAACGTCTGGGCTACGTCATTAAGCTTGTTGCCCGCGCTCAATATGACGAGGAGGCAGGCGAGCCTGTCCTTCGTCTAGGGGTTGAGCCGACTTTTGTTCCTCTTGATCATGCCTTCGCCTCTCTTCATGGGCCCGCGAATGGTGTTTTCGTTAATGCCCAAGCTGCGGGAACATTGTCTTTCCTGGGCCTCGGGGCAGGTGGCTTCCCAACGGCCTCGGCTGTTTTGGGGGACATTGTTGCCGCAGCACGTGACCGTCTCAATGGGCTGGGGGCGATGCGTGAAGAAGACGAGTTGCCTGTGAAGCTCTCAGATAACTGGAGTGTTGTTTCGCCATTCATTATCCGTTTGAGTATCCCAACGACTTCAGGTGTGAGTGAGTCTGTAAGCCGGGTGTGTTCTTCACTCGAAGTGTCGCTACAGGGGATCGATATCGAAGCAGGGGATACTGAAGGAGAAAGCGTTGCGACCCTGACAACCCAGGCAATCGCGCGAGACCGCGCCCATGGCCTCGTCGAGGCTCTGGTGAATGAACTCAACGCTCATGTCCCACCCGCAATCTTCCCGCTCCTGGATATCTAAATTCTGGAAAGTGACCCTCCATGCGCATCACTCAAGATTTCGTCGCTGTTCGCGTTCCCGCTACCTCGGCCAATCTCGGACCCGGTTTTGATTCCTTCGGTCTTGCCTTGGACCTGTGGGATGAGGTGAGTGTCCACGCAACCGCCGGGGCAACCCACGTGACTATTGAGGGTGAAGGGGCAGGCGTCCTCGACGAAGGCGAAAATCATCTTGTTGTTCAGGCGCTGCGTATGGGCTTGGATGCAGCAGGCGTTGCGCAGGTTGGCATCCAGATGCGCTGTATGAACCGTATTCCTCATTCTCGAGGCCTCGGTTCCTCCGCCTCGGCAATCGTCGCTGGTCTTGGGCTTGCTCGTGCGCTTATTGGAGATCCCGAGGCGCTTACCGCGGAGGATATCCTTTCGATTGCGACCGAGATGGAAGGTCATCCGGATAACGTCGCCCCAGCCATCTCTGGCGGAGTGACGATCTCATGGATGGATGGTGAGCTTCCGGGCATGCTGCACCTTTCGGGGGAGGCGCCGATTGAGCCCGTTGCCTTCATTCCGGATTTCGAGTTGGCGACCTCGAAAGCGCGCGCTGTGCTTCCGCAGCAGGTCCCCTTCGATGATGCAAAGTTTAATCTTTCACGTGCTGGAATCCTGGCTGCAGTCCTCAGTGGGCAAAACCATGTGATTGGGGCGGGAAGGAACATTCATGAACTGCTCATGGCTGCGACGGAAGATCGCCTGCACCAAGACTACCGACGTCAATCAATGCAACCTTCCCACGCCTTGGTGACCTGGCTTCGTGGTGCTGGTAAAGCAGCGGTCATCTCTGGTGCGGGACCGACGGTACTCAGTCTTGAAAGCATTGATCCCAAGGTTCAAGCCGACGCTCAGGCAGCAGGGTGGGCAGTGCGTCCTTTGAAACTTGCCACGTCAGGTCTTCAAATCACTCGAGGCAATCTTTCAAAGATTAACGGTGGATGCATATTTGTGTGATTTAGCGCGCAGAGCAAAACTGCTTGCGTGAAAGTAGTGAGAAAACGTGTTTTGCTTGCTACTATCGCACTGAAGGAAATCCTTCGATCTCCAAATGTGGAAATTCTTCCGTGTTCCTGTTGGGACATGTCCTTTCTATTCATCTCATGTTGATTGAGAAGTTCACCTGGTCTGTTGTGAGACCATGCATGTGAGGATTATCAGTTGAGCAACGATGTGACCACCCAAGAGCGCGAATTGTCGCGCATGAAGTTGGTGGAACTCAAAGCCATGGCCACCGAACTTGGCCTTAAAGGTGTTTCTGCAATGCGTAAGCCACAGCTGATTGAGGCGCTCAGTGCTGCGCAAGGTGGCGCGCCCAAGCAAGAAGAGGCCCCGCGTTCGCGTCGCCGTCGCGTTGCGCGTGAGGAAGCGAGCGAGGCCCCGCAGATCAATATTGAACTGCCTGCTCCCGTTTCGCAGTCAACATCGGAAGAGCGTTCCTCGAATGACGCTGGCCTTCCGCGAAAGAGCCGTCGTCGTCGCGTTGTTTCCAGTGAGGCTGCAGAACCGCAGACCGTTACCTTGGATCTGCCAACCCCGACCCGTCACGAAGAAGAGGAGAGTGCTCCCGCACCTGCGCAGCACATTGAGATTGCTCTTCCCGATAGTGATGATCCCGAGGCTCGCGATCGTTCCCGTCGTGATCGCGAAGGGCGCCGCCGTGGACGTGGACGTGAGGGACGTCGTGAACGCGGTGAGCGTAATGAACGCGTGGAGCGTGGCGAGCGTCGCGAGTCAGCCCCGGCCTCCGAAGAGAATCTTGCACCGATTGCGGGCATCTTGGACGTTCAAGAAAACCACGCATTCGTTCGTACCTCCGGATACCTGCCCGGACCCAACGATGTTTATGTCACCCTCGGCAATGTCCGCCGCTGGGGATTGCGTCCCGGTGACGCTGTCGCAGGTGCGGTTCGTGCACCCCGTGAAGGCGAGCGTCAGCGCCAGAAGTACAACGCGCTGGTTCGCGTTGACTCAGTCAATGGTATGAGCATTGAGGATGCACAGGCGCGCCGCGAGTTCTCTAAGCTCACCCCGATTTACCCCGACCAGCAACTGCGAATGGAGACTTCGGCAAAGGCCTTCACTCCTCGCGTCATCGACTTGGTTGCCCCCATTGGTAAGGGACAGCGTGGTTTGATCGTTTCGCCTCCGAAGGCTGGAAAGACCATGGTTATTCAGCAGATTGCCAAGGCAATCGAATTGAATAACCCCGAGGTTCACCTCATGGTTGTTCTGGTTGATGAGCGTCCTGAAGAAGTGACCGATATGCGCTCCATCGTCAAGGGTGAGGTTATTGCTTCAACCTTTGATCGCCCCGCATCGGATCACGCAATTGTCGCAGAGCTGGCAATTGAACGTGCCAAGCGTCTGGTCGAACTCGGTCAAGATGTCGTCGTTCTTCTTGACTCAATCACCAGGCTTTCGCGCGCCTACAACCTCGCCGCACCGGCCTCGGGTCGAATCCTCTCCGGTGGTGTTGACGCCTCGGCACTCTACCCGCCTAAGAAGTTCTTTGGTGGCGCACGTAACCTGCGCGAGGGTGGATCGCTGACCATCATCGCCTCGGCTCTTGTTGAGACCGGATCGAAGATGGACGAGGTGATCTTCGAAGAGTTCAAGGGTACGGGCAACATGGAACTGCGTCTCTCGCGCCAGCTTGCCGACCGCCGAATCTTCCCCGCCATCGACATCAATGCCTCGGGAACACGCCGCGAAGAAATGCTGCTTAAGCCCGAAGAATTGCGCATTATGTGGAAGCTGCGCCGTGTTCTGGGCACTTTGGATCAGCAAAGTGCACTGGAAGCAGTTTTGGACCGCTTGAAGGAAACGCAATCGAACGCAGAATTCCTCATGCTGGTTCAAAAGCAAGTACCATCTGCCGACTGATTGGCGGGACTTACGGGGACGGAAGGAGAAATCCTTTCGCCCCCGTTTGTTTTGGGCTGCTTAGACACCTAAAAACACCATGTGAGGAGAACAGCAAGCGTGGCGCGTAAACCGCATCCTTCTTCTGAACCAAGACAGAAGAAAAAGCTCAGCGCAAAGCAACGTGGAGCTTACCGTCTTCTTCTTTCTAGCGACGAGGCCAGCGTGCAGACACGCGCGGTTAGCTAGCTTCCGTTTGTTTACTCTTTGACGGTGCGCGTATCCTCAGTGAGTCTGCGTTAGGAGAAATAGCTTCATGTCGAATACACCTCAAGCTTCACCCGGAACTCCCGAAAAAACTCAGAACACGCGTCGACGTGGCGTGATCCGATTAGTGCTTTCGCTAGGACTGATGGCTGTTTGTCCGCTGTTTTTCCTGAGTTCTTTTATTCAAAACGGGATCAGCGGAGCAAGTAAGGCCGATTTCGCTCCCGAGGTTATTGTTGAAGATCAATCGTCAGTATTCGAGGATGTCAACGGGCAATCCTTGGGTACAGCCTTGGAGTCCATTGGATTTCGTCAGCCTATTAAACTGGTGATTCTCTCAACCGATAACGTGCCGACTGGCAATCTCAACGAAGCGGTCTTGAACTATGCCCGTTCAAACCACAAAGAATGGTTATCTGCGAGCCGAGATAAGTGGGCAGACGGCTTGGTGATTCTTGCGGTTTCCCCCAGCTACCGAAAAGTTGGGACGTATTTTGGTGAAAACGTCAAGGTTTCTTCCTCAAAACAAAGCACAATTCAAGAGGCTGCGAAAGATGACTTTCGATCAGGGGAGTGGAGTCAAGGGATGCTCCAGGCAGCTCAGGCGGCTGCCAAGTATGTGCCAGACTCTTCCGGTAACGGTGGGGAAGACTCTGTCCCGCCTTTCTATTCTTTCGTCTTGCTGATTGCCGGTGCAGCGAACCTGCTCAGAGGGTTCCGTCTGCGTTCCTTGACAAAGCGGAACCTTCGTGAAGCGCGAGCACACTGGGATGTTGTTCAGGCTGATCGCTATCGTGCAGAGCAAGCATTTGCAGGTATCGGGGATGCGGGCAAATACAAGACCGGACTTGATATGCGCTACAAGCGCTATCAGTCAGATTTCGTCGAGGCCGGAAAAGAATGGGATGAAATCGGTAATCCCACCTTCTTGCAAACCCTCAGCGCAGCGCTCAATAACGCCAGTGCCGACTTGCGTCAGCGTACCGAATCTATGGATGCGAGCGATGACACCTTCGCTGCTGCGGCTGAGTTCTTCAATCTGGGAGCCGGATGGGTTGACGTCTGGATGAAAGAGATTGGCCCGGTCATGGAAGACCTCGAGGTCCTCTGTGAATTGGTGACTTCCGTGAGTGAGGAAATGGGCACTCCAGATGCCATACGTGGTCGTGATGAAATCCTTCAGTGGTCCAGCCAGCAAATGGCGCTGATCGACTCCCTCAAAGAGCAATTGGCAAAGGGCGGTATTACTCCAATCGCTGCCCTTGAAAAGCTCGATGAAATTGCTGAAGGCACCCGCCGCTGGGCAAAGGGAATTATTCTTGCCTCCTTGAAGGCTGATCCCTCCTCGAATAGCGATAAGCGCTACGAGCAGTGGGAGAACTCCCAGAAGGAACGCGAAGCAGCCGATTCTGCCGATTACACCGGGTACTACCACCTGAACGGTGTTCTGCATAACTACGACCCCGCGAAAACTATCCGCTTGAACTCTCAGTCCGCGGGTATCGATCTTGCTGCCTTGAAGGCCGCCGCATTCGGTACCTATGCGGGTCGGAACTCCTCCACGGATAACTGGTACCTCTATCAACCTCTATCGACTGACCGTACGTATTATCAGTCCGCACACACGTGGACACCCAGTAGCGATTCATCGAGTAGCGACTATGGAAGCTCAGGAGGGGGTTTCTCGGGCTCGGGGTCTTCCTCGTCGTTCTAGACCAGAGCATTACCTATTTCACGCACGGCGAATGAACTGAGCGTGAAAAACTAGCGATTCGCGTGGCATAATGTCATGTCGGCTTCCGCCTCACCGGAGTGCTTCTTTGAGAAAATCGAAGAAGGTGACTCATTGCCAGATGCAATGAGCGCTGCATTTCGGACCCGGAGCACCAAACGATCCAGGAGATATTTCCATGAAGAAGGGCATTCACCCCGAATATGTGGATACCGTTGTGACCTGCACCTGCGGCAACACCTTCCACACCCGTTCCACCATCACCTCTGGCGAGATGCGCGTGGACGTCTGCTCCGCTTGCCACCCGTTCTACACCGGCAAGCAGAAGATCCTCGACACCGGCGGTCGTGTCGCCCGTTTCGAGGCGCGTTACGGAAAGCGCGTACGCCCCTCCAAGTGAGCTTTTACTCGGCGCCGACGACTTATGGTCGTCGGCGCCGATGTGTTTAAACAGCTACCCTTGAACTACTCCCGCAGGAAGGATCAGACATGAGTGCTCTTGGAGAAGAATTCTCCGCATTGGACGCGCTACTTGACGAACACGCGCAGCTTGAAACTCGAATGTCTGATCCGGAGGTCCTTTCTTCCCCCAAGCTTCTCAAGCAAGTTTCTCGTCGTTACGCGGAGCTTTCGCGCATTAAAGCCGCTGCAGATCAGTTGGAGCACGCGCAGGGAGATCTCGAGGCCGCGAGGGAGCTTGCCGAAGATGATTCCTCTTTCGCAGAGGAAATTCCCGCGTTGGAAGAAGCAGAGCGAATCGCTCACGAACATCTTCTGTCTATCCTTGCACCACGAGATCCCGATGATGCCTGTGATGTCATCTTGGAAATCAAAGCAGGTGAAGGCGGTGAAGAATCCGCACTCTTTGCCGCAGATCTTGCCCGGATGTATCTGCGCTACGCGGATTCGAAGGGGTGGAAGACCACTGAGCTGTCTTCCACTTACACCGAGCTAGGCGGTTTCAAGGAAGTGACCCTTGCAATTAGAGCATCTGGTAACCCCGCACCGGATGAAGGCGTGTGGGCACACCTGAAGTATGAAGGGGGAGTACACCGAGTACAGCGTGTTCCCGTCACCGAGTCGCAGGGACGTGTGCACACCAGCGCCGCAGGTGTTTTCGTCATGCCCGAACTTGAAGTCGATGATGAGATTGTCATTGACCCCAATGATTTGCGAATTGATGTCTATCGTTCCTCAGGTCCGGGTGGGCAGTCGGTGAATACCACCGATTCAGCTGTCCGCATTACCCACCTTCCATCGGGCATCGTCGTCTCCATGCAAAATGAGAAGTCTCAGCTTCAAAATAAAGAGGCCGCGCTTCGTGTTCTTGCTTCACGCTTAGCAGCTGAAGCAAAAGCCAAGCGTGAGGCTGAGGCCTCGGCACAGCGCCTTTCTCAGGTTCGTACTGTTGACCGCTCGGAACGTGTTCGTACGTACAACTTCCCCGAGAATCGCATTGCTGATCACCGCAGCGGTTTCAAGGCTTACAACCTTGATCAGGTGCTTGACGGCGCGCTTGACCCGGTTATTGAATCTCTTCAAAGCGCAGATGAGGCCGAACGTCTCGCCTCCGCCGACGCACATGTATGAGTTCGCAAACTGAGCTAATTGCGTGGGGTGCATCCCGACTGAGCATCCTTGAGGGCGACGAAGGGGGAGCGACTCCAGTAGCCGAGGCGCGCTACCTCTTGACGTGGGCCTTGGGCGTCGATTCTTTGCTATTTGCCCCCCGCGAGGTTCCGCCGCCCAACGAGGCCGCCTACCGCGCCGCAGTCACCCAACGTGCCCTTCGCCACCCGCGAAGCCATGTGACCGGTGAAATGTATTTCAAAGGCCTTGTTCTTTCAGGTGGTGAAGGGGTCTTCACTGTCCGCCCCGAAACCGAGATGCTTGTCGAACATGTTGAGGAGCTGGCGCGCTCCGGAGCACTTCCCGATGGCGAATGGGTTGATTTGTGTACCGGGTCTGCAGCGATTGCACTTGCGCTTTCCACTGAAACTGGGCATCAGGTGACCGCTGTTGAAATTGACTCAGATGCTTTTGCCTACGCCGAGCGCAACCTCGCTCGATACCCGAAAGCCAGGCTTCGCCTCGTCAGGGGGGACGCAACTGCCCCGGACACTATCCGCGACCTCAATGGAAAAACCGCATTGGTCGTGACAAACCCGCCCTATGTGCCGGCTCAGGAAGCGCCGACACAAATTGAGGCACAGCACGACCCCGAGCGCGCCCTCTACGGTGGGGGAGACGACGGTACTGAGATTCCTCGCCGGATTATTGAACGTACGCGTGATCTTCTTGTTAGCGGAGGAATGCTGGCTATGGAGCACTCTCCCTCGCAGGCACAGACGCTCCGGCAAATCGCGGTGATGAACGGATTTACTCAGGTGCATACCCGCAAAGATCTAAGTGGGGTTGAGCGCTTCCTTATCGCTTGGAAAACACAGAGAAAGTAATTCACAGTGGAACATATTTTTGAGTGCGCTCATAGCTGGGCAAAAGAGGAACTCGACCTCCTTAAAAGCCAGATCAACGAGGGCGCCTTGGTTGTCCTGCCAACTGATACCGTTTATGGAATCGGTGTATCCGCCGACGATCACCAGGGTGTTCGTCGTCTTCTGGCGGCGAAAGGCCGCGGAGAGACGATGCCTCCTCCTGTACTTGTCGCCTCTGTTGAGCAAGCACAAAGCGTCTCAATTGATCTTGATGACGATGCCATTGGGCTGATGAAAGCCTTCTGGCCGGGCGCATTGACTCTGATTGTGCGTGCAAACCCCAGTGTGAACTGGGATCTGGGAAAAACTCACGGTACTGTTGCGCTTCGCATGCCCAATCATCCGCAAGTGTGTGAGCTGCTCGAGGCCGTGGGGCCGATGGCAGTGACCTCAGCCAATCTAACGGGAGAACCTCCTGCGACAAATATTGATGAAGCGCTCGGATACTTCCGTGGCACGGTAGACTACTACGTGAATTCGGGGCCGACCCAGAGCGCACAACCGTCCACAATTATCGATTGTGCACACGGACAGGCTCGCGTACTTCGCGAAGGAGCGCTGAGCGTAGAAGATATCGCCAGGGTGCTGGACTACCAGCCCCTAGCTCGGTGAGGGAGGAGACATCGACGCCGTGAAGGTTTATGTCCTGCTGATGGTCGTGGCCGGCGCACTCACTGTGCTGCTGACACCGCTGGTCCGCTGGGCATGCCTGCGTTGGGGGATTGTCCCCAAACTGCGCAGCAGAGATATCCAATCCACTCCGATTCCTCGACTTGGAGGAATCGCGATCACCATTGCTCTGGTGATCACGATGCTCATCAGTGCCCGAATTCCCTATATGTCGCCTCTCTTTGAAACGAATGCTGCCTGGGCTGTTGTCGTGGGAGCACTCGCAATGTGCATTCTCGGCGTCGTTGATGATGTCGTGGAATTGGACTGGCTGACGAAACTTTCCGGACAAATTCTGATTGCTGGATCGATGGCCTTCAACGGCGTGCAATTGGTAAGCTTCCCAATTTTTGGCGTCACCATTGGCTCCTCGCGCCTCTCCTTGATGCTTACTGTTTTCCTGATCGTCGGAATTATGAATGCGGTGAACTTCATTGACGGTCTGGATGGTTTGGCCGCTGGCGTCGTCGGAATTGGAGCTGCGGCATTCTTTGTCTATTCCTATGTGCTCACGCGGATTATGGGGGCAGCTTCATACGCGACGACGGCGTCTTTGGCGGTCATTACCTTGGTTGGAGTCTGCTTGGGCTTCTTGTGGTTCAACTTCCATCCATCCTCGATCATGATGGGTGGAGGCTCTGAAACAATGGGCTTGGTTCTGGCCGCTGCGGGAATCATCGTTACGGGCCAAGTTGACCCTTCTGTTTTAGGTGGACAGCAGCTGTTGGTTTCCTTCCTTCCGCTATTGCTTCCTATTTCGGTCATCTGTGTGCCGATTGGAGATCTTGTCGTCACCACGATTCGAAGGATGCTCAGGGGAAAGAGCCCCTTCCATGCAGATCGCTCGCACTTCCACGATCGTCTACTTGCTAGGGGACACTCGCACCGAGGCGTTGTCGCAATCTTGTGGATGTGGACAGCACTAGTGGCTTTTCCTCCGGTCGCAATTCTTGTCCATGACTGGAAGCGTGTTGCACTGTGTGCACTTCCAGCACTGGCCTTGGGCGTTTGGCTCACCGCTTCAGAATTCCCCGCTTTTACGCGCGCACGTCGGCGTGCGCGTCAAGATCACATTGAAGCCACCACTCCCGAGACTCCCAAGGAAAATGCATGAGTGATTCTTTGCAGACGCATGAGAAGGATGTTCATCTGATCATGCGCCGCCTGTGGGGTGTTATTGCTGCCGGCGGTCTGTTTGTCGGTGTATGGCAGGCATGCGTCGGACACGGCCTGCGTAGCTTGCTTCTTCCTGTACTTATGTTGGCATTGGGCGCTGTCACGCATCTGTGTCTTGGTGCCATGATTCGTAGTGATGCAACTACCCGACCGATGTGGATTTGGGTCCATATGTTCGGAACATTTGCCATCTTGATCGGTGGATTGTTCCTGAGCAAAGCCTTGGGGACATCTGCGATTGTCACCGGACTTGTTCTAATTTGTGAGCACTTTGTCGTTTTTGGTGGTCTTGGGGTCGCTTTATCACGCATAATTCGTGAGGTTCCGGTTGAGGAAGAACCAGTGATTGCAGATGCTGATTAGTCGTCATCGTTGACGCAGGGACAAAATTCGCAGGGATAAGTTATCGATCCCCGGTTAGCTGGGCTAGACTGGGTCGGGTTGAACCTAGTGAGGAAGTGGAGCACGTGGAATCGACAGTTCTCGGCGAAGAGAAGACCACACAGCGCAGCTACGCTATGCCTTTGTGGTACAAGGCTCTCATCGGTATCGTCGCGCTGATTGCTGCCGCAACATGTATTCCCGCTGTTACTCAGGCACCCCATGCCCCAGGTATTCATGATTTCTTCCCCGATGCATTTTTTGGTGAGGGTACACTCTTCCAATTCAATCGCTTGACCTTAGTGCGCGTGGTCGCCGGAATTACACTGTGCTTGGTTTTCTGGCTCGGTGCGCGCAGCGTCAAGCTCATGC
>ERZ773196.1704-NODE-1704-length-12099-cov-17.957074_pt1 | contig 12099 bp, 11 predicted proteins | sample MGYA00581009_ERZ773196 | MGnify/ENA primary metagenome ERZ773196 (study PRJEB29015, sample SAMEA2738162) | human oral metagenome | biome: human oral; feature: human-associated habitat; material: saliva | place: China | collected 2243 ...
TGCACTGCTTTTCAACAGTTTTGTTTGTATAGATAAGCTTCATATGTCCCTTTCTGTTGAATTAAATTACCTTTTAGGTAATTTAATTGTATCAAATTAGCAACAAAAAGACCAGTTAAAACTTTCATTAACTGGTCCTTATTTTATCAAAGACTGATACCCTACCCCTTAAACTCCTCGACAAATTTCTGGAGTTCGGCATCGGCTTCTGGCGTTGTTCCATGAAGTTGACTGAGCATGTCTAAGAGGGAGGCTGTCTGAGTCTCAATAGTGGCGTTGGTTTGGTTGATCTTAGCCACGATATCTGTCAGTGGCTCTACTTCTTCTTCCTCAAATGTATCCACATAGCGTGGGATATTGAGGTTGTAGTCATTCTCGACAATCTCCTCGAAGCTAGCCAAATGGGCAAACTTATCCATATCTTCTCTGCTCTTATAAGCGTTGAGAATCTTCTCGATATGGGCATCCGTCATGATATTCTGGTTCTTGCCCTTGTCAAATTCCTTAGAAGCATCGATAAAGTAAACGTCCCGATTGGTCCGGTTCTTTTTGAGAATGATGACCGTCGTTGGGATGCTAGTATTGAAGAAGATATTGGCAGGTAGACCTATCACGGTATCAATGGCCCCTTCTTCCAGCAAGGCCTTACGAATGGTTCCTTCAGCATTGCCACGGAAAAGAACCCCGTGAGGAAGGACGATGGCCATCACACCATTGTATTGTTTCAAGTGATAGTAACCGTGCAAGAGAAAGGCGAAGTCTGCCTTGGACTGAGGCGCCAGCTTGCCAAATGGGGAGAAGCGAGGATCTTGAAGGAAGCCGGAGCTTGCGGACCACTTAGCTGAGTATGGTGGGTTCATAAGGACCCCATCAAAGTTGGTCGGCTCCTGGGTCGGCCAGTCTTCATCAAGCGTATCGGCATTGTGCAAAAACTGGTTTTCCACCGGAACCCCGTGTAGGATCATGTTCATCCGAGCCAAGTTATAGGTAGAGGTATTGAGCTCCTGACCAAAGTAAACCACTGTTTGCGGTTTATGAGAGTATTTTTTGGCATTGAGCAAGAGAGAACCCGATCCCATAGTTGCATCATAGATAGTAAAACCTAGCTGGTCCTCACGACCCAAAAAGGCAATCTGAGTCATGAGTTTAGCAACAGCCTGAGGTGTATAGAACTCACCAGCCTTCTTACCCGAGTCAGTCGCAAACTGACCGATCAGATACTCATAGGCATCCCCAAGCATATCACCAGCATGACCAGCCACATCTAGCACAGCCAACTCCTTCATGACTGCTGCTACTGTCTGGTTTTGCTTTTGTGGAGTAGCCCCTAGCTTTTTAGAGTAGAGGTCGATATCTTCAAAGAGATTTTCATAGAGGTCGTCACTCTGCTCGATATCACGAAAACCTTGAGCTAGATCTTCTAGCTGGAAAGTCCCGTCATTGACACGTGCTACCAGAGCTGTAAAGGTCAAGTCTGGTTTGATGATATAGTGGAGCTCATCGTTCATGACAGAGAGGAGGTCCTCATGGGTATCCGCATCCTCGTAGTAATTGCGATAGACCTCAAGGGCATCCTCAAGACTGTCTGTCCCCTCCTCCATAGTCTCCGCCACGAAGAAGAGCAACTTATCTGATAGGTACTTGTAAAAGATCATCCCCAATAGATAAGTTTTATAGTCATTGGCATCCATCTTAGAGCGGAGAACATCCGCTGAGTTCCAAAGGGCTTGGTAAAGCGACTGGGAAGTTTGTGTTGTTTCCATAGTGTTTCTTTCTATTTTACTTTCTTAGATTAATTTAATTTTTTTGCATGGTTAGCTTCCATTTTATGGTGAGTTATTGGATTTGTATATAACCGTCCAAGTGCTAACTTTAGTAAACATGTTAATTTTCTATTACTATCAATTATAAAATTTTGATTATCGTCTAACTCAAACTCTTGATTAGGATACTGACTGTACGTTCTCAACAAAGTACTTTTAACAGCTATATCATTCAAATCTATTCCATAATCTTTTAAAACAGCTAACATCTTTAAATTATTGGTTTTTATCTTAAATTCCTTAACAAAACATACTGGACTAAATTCTTTAAACTCATCAACTTCTGCCTGACTTGCTATACGATAGTAATCATCAATCCCCTTAAATAAGCTACGAATCGTTCTAAAATTTTTGAAATACAATTTATCATTCCCATCGAAGTAAGCATCATTATCAGATTTTAATTCTATACCCTTTTCAATAATTGTTCTTTCAGCTCTTCCAGATCTATATTTCCATTTCAAGATTGACCTATCAACCAGTCTCTTTGATTGTGTGATTTTTTGAAAAACTAACCCATCATTTTCAACTTTTCGAAAAATCAAATCAATTTTCGAGAACTCTTCTTCATTCACATCGTTTAGACCCGCAGTATTTAAAAACTTATCTTCATATTCTTTTACCATAGACATATGCGAATCATCAATTTTAACATAGAACCATTCATCATATTCTAATTTTATTTCTGGATCAAATTCTCTACTATTTTCAGGATTAATCTCCGGAGCAACTAATTCTGAAATATCATCCGAGTTCTCCAATTTTCTATATATTTGACCTACTTTTACTAAAAACATACTATCCCTTCTCCAAAAAAGTAAAATTATTTATTCTAACTAGTTCTTCAATAGTCCCAGTTTCTTTAACATCTTTTTTCTTGCTATAAATAATAAAGACATTCCCGTATTTATCAGTTACTCTGTAATAACGATATGAGAGTAACCATATCAAATTAAAATAATACGATCTCTCCATAAGAATCCACCATATTAGAAAAATGAGGACTATTACTACAATCTGATATAAGAAAGTTAATTCACCTAAACCCAGCATAATTACAAAAAGGCCTAGGTAAGTTGGAATTATTTCATTTTCTACTGGTTGTATACTTTCAACTTGAGCAGTATCATTCGCTTCCTTGAATCTTATCAAATACCTTAAGACTCCAAAAGAAAATAAAAGCATCAGTATAATCAACACTCCTATTTTTAGAAAACTACATGCACAAGTATCATGTGAGGGAAAAATGTCTATAGTAAATAGATACAAGACTAAACCTGGCGAAAAAGAACAAATTGATAAACAAAACGACAAACATAATCTTTTAAATTTTTTCATAACAAAATTCTATATAAACATATCCTGCAAAAGTTTCTTCTTCAGTGTTTCTACCTGAGAAATTTTTTCTTGGTGAGCAGAGATGAGATTATCGAGGTTGGTGAAGTATGTGCCGATGGCTTGTTGTTCAGGAAGAGATGGTATAAGTACTTTTTTCGATAGTAATTCCACTTTAGTAATACCCTTTATTGATGTTCCTTGAAGTTGAGTAATCTCCTTTTGAAGTAATCTATAAAGTAAATATGCTGTGAATTCTATATTTGATTTAAGATTTGATAATGATAAAAAATCCTGACTTGTTGCGTATTCATGACGTATCACTGCTAACTTCCCAACTCCAACTCTCGTAACAACCGCAATTGAATCCTTTGGTATTATTTTGGCTGATGAATTTTTTATACCTTTCTCAGAAATACTTTTTTGAACTTTAATTTCAAATAAACAATTTGTCTCTAAGTCAGATGATTGAATCCAAGGAATATCCCCATCCCAATATTCCTGAACATTTGTTTTTGGAGTGCCACCACTTTGAAAGTCATCAGCTAAATCATTAACTTCAAGAAGCTCCCACTCACCTTCAAATCCATCCAAACGAATCTCAGGTACAGTCTGTCCAACTTTAGGGAACATCTTAGAGAGCATGGCCACCTTGAGAGATTGATAGTTGGCGAGATTGTCCTTGTAGCTTGCAAAAAGGTCATCGAGAGTGCGGAAGAGGGTGCCGATGGCGGATTGTTCAGCAAGAGATGGAATGCTCATTTTCATATTTTTCAATATTGTACTCGATAAATTACCAATCGCACCATTTCCGCCTTGTACAAATTGTAATACTCGTTTATACTCATTTGAACTCATCCAAGCGTTTACAAAGTAACTCTGCTCAGTTTTAAACAACAACATAAAACTACCATGGACAACTATTTCGTCATCTGGCAAATTTTTTATAATAGCATGTTTTCCGACAAGCTTAGTGGATCCATTAGCTGCAGTTACTAAAATATCTCCGTTACTTATTCGAGGAATATTTACCACTTCCTTATTAACAAAAACATCATCATCTAATATCACAAAGGAATCATCTACTATGTTCGAGCTTCTTAAAACCCGTGCTCCATTACTTCTTACGTCATTTGGTTTATAGGTCAGACCTCTTCGTACTTCTACTTGAGATAATAACGAAGACGTCTGCCAATAATCTTTAAAATTATCAAATCTTAAAATAGGTAAGATTCTCTCTTCCATTTACTTTTTCTCCATTCATAAACTATATTTTTTATGTAGACTAGTCGCAAATTCCTTTATTACAGTATTAAGTTCTTGTTTATAGTTCAATTTCGTTTTGTTATTCTTATGAGGAAACTCTTCATAATTTGCTGTTTCTTTTAGCGCTGTTTCTCCAAATTGTTTTGCGTTTTTATTTTCAACATCAAAATTTAGTACATAAAAAATCAACGCTTGGCTGTCAACTGCCCATGTTTTAGCAAATTCATTGATTTCTTTTTCAATGTTTTTTGCCTCAACATAATTTGCTTCATCTACATTTTCGGAGTGTTTTAATTTATTTTCAGAAATATACTTTAAAATAGCATCAAAGACATCATTTTTTGTTTCAAAAGATATTTTTTTAGTATTAGTATTTTCTAGATTATCTTCAATACTTTCTTCTCCCCTATATATCTTAGGATATTTTATATAAGTAAAGCCTAAAGTATCTTTCGAGTCTTTGTCTTTCTTATTTTCTATATTTCTAATCTCCTCACGCTTTTTATCATTTGCTTCTTGTTGTATGTTTTGTGCTTTAACCCACATATTTAACAGTGACATTTCTTCGCCATTATATGTAATATATCTAAGATTAGGAACAACATCAAATAATAATTTTTGACTATCATCAAAAACTGATATTTCTATTTCAGTCAGATTGGACAAATATTGGGTTTTATCTGTTTGATTATTATCATCAAACTTAAATAATGAAGAAAATCTATAAGTATCTGTCTCTCCTTTTATTTCATTTGTTTTCTCTGACAAAGATACACCAAGCAATTTTAAACATCTAATTTTTGGCGAGAGAATAATTCCAGTGATAATTGGATCCACATCTACTTCCTGAGCATCAAGAATGAATGTTGACACATTAGGAAAGTAAATATCGTAACCAAACTCACTATTTTCTGGATAATCCAATTCAATATAGCGACTATTACTAACAAAATTTAACAAAGAATAATCTATCTTAATATTTTCATTTTCACGAATTATTATTTTTTTCAAAGTGTTACTAATTATATTTTTAGAAGCAATGATATTTACTATATGTTCCTCACTGATATTGTTTTTACACATTTCAAAATATTCAATAGTCTGAAGCTGACTGATATCAATCTCAACGTTTTCAACACCATTACAATAAATTACACAATTACTAATTTTTATTTTTCTACATTTTTCAGTAGTTGAAATTAAATTTTTTAGCTTCTCAATACTTAACGATGAGTTTGTTATTTCAATGGATTCACTATTTTTTATACACTCAGTAAACTCTTTCATATCAAACAACTCATCCAACAGCAACCTATCATTAGTTTTTGCTCCAACTCCATCAATTATTACATGAAATTTTTTATTGTATATTTCTTTTATATCTAAAAAACTTAAAATCTTTTTTAAAGATTCGCACTCTAAAATACTCGTTATTTTTAAATATTGAAACTGATTGAATATAAAAAGCTTATTAGTCAGAATGAATTTGTCAAAAGGATATATTATCGGCAAAGATACATTAAACATTCTTTTCAATAATTCAATATCATTATTGTCCAGCTGAATTGAAGTAGTATTATTGCCTCCAAATTCTAAATTTTTCTTACTGTCTTTAACCAAAATATCATAGAATGGTACTAAAACTATTTTTTCTAAGATATCAGTATTCAAAATTTTATTAATCTTTTGTAATTTGATTAGATAGTCATTACCAAAATAAAACAAATAAATTCTTTTTGATTTTTCAAATATTTTTGACAAGAATGGCAAATCACTTCCATAAATAGAATGACCCATAATATAGGTATCAACTGAATTTTTCTGATATTTATTTATTTTCTCTATCAATTGAGTTCGTTTCTCAAATAAATACGTATCTTTTTTTATTCGAATCAGTTTGTCATTATCCATAGAACCTGGAACATTAAACCCACTGTACTCTTCATTCCCAGTGAATCCACCTCCAAAAATAATGTTCTTCTCAATTAAAGATCCGTGTACTTGAAAGTATTTTTGATTACTAACACTCCCAGTTTGAACTAAGTTTAAATCATATAAAGTACTTGTATAATTAAAGTTAATTACATCAGCATCTTTAAATATATTTTTATAAACCTCATTAACTACCAAACCGCTTTTATTATTTCTTTGAACTCTGTATGAATTATGCCATTTCTCGTAAAAATCAGACAAATAGGCCGAAAATAAATCTTCTAACTCTTTAAGATACGCATTTATTTCAGTAACACTATATATACTCCTGATTTCATCGTCACTATTATAAGTTATCTCATTAATCTCTTTAATATGATTTTCAAAAATTGACTCTAAATCGTTCCAATTTAATGATTTCCCATCAAATTTTTGTAAAAATAATTTATTAAAATTATAAATATCTTCATTTGTTTCAAGTTTCTCTTCAACCCTTAAATGATCTACAAAATTATTATAAGAACTTTTAATCCCCACACTGATATCAAAACCGTTACCTACTATAATCATTTTAGGATTACTTGAATTAGCATTGATTACATCAGTATCTGCTAATTCGTTTTCAATAGTATTTTCAGACATTTATATGAATACCTCTCTATTCAGTTCTTAATTACTCTATTAAATAAATTTGACCAAACTATTATATTTATTTAAGCTAAGATTATTGTATTTTCAACTGAGAAATCTAAACAAGTGTTTAATTACATTTTTAAAACTCTACCTCCCCACTCTCAACGGTTCAATCACCTCTTCAATCAATTGGGTATAGGCTTCTTTGATGTGTTTTTTGTAGCTGAGTGGGTTGAGGGCGTCTGCTACTTCTGCCTTGTAGTCTTTGTAGCGTTGGCTCTTGGTCAGCTGGCTTTCGCCGGCTTGTTTTTTAGCGCCTTTGCGGTAGTGTTGGATATAGTAACGGAGTTCGTCAGCTCCTATATACCAGCGTTTGGCGAAGCTTACGATATGGCTATCGATGATGGATTCAATCATCTGGTCCAAGACTCCGGTGATGGATTGTCCTCGGTAGCGTTCGGGCTCTTCTTGGACTTGAGTCCAGAGGTTTTGGATGATCTCCGCTAGGCTTGGATTGGTCCGGTTCAGGCTCTCGATATAGCTGTCCACGGTTGCGATATCCTTGTCACTGAGGGCTTGCTCGTCATTTTCCTCCTGCTGGATCATACTCTGGATCAGCATCAAGATATAGGCATAGTTAATCTCATCGACTTGGACAGACTCTAGCTCATAGTGGATATCCAGCTCATCTTCGCTGTCCACTTCTGGATCCCTGCTCTTGATCTCCGCCAGAATATTTTGATAGAGGCCTAGATAGGCTTCGAGCTGACTGTCACTGAGGCCCGTTTCCCGATAGATCTCCTCCTTATCATACTCAGAGTAGACACGGATCGAGGCTTGGTACTTGTCAAAGAGCTGATAGGCTTTGGCGACCTTACGGAGCTGGGCTGTTGGGACCTGTTCGAGGGCTACTCCTTCTTCTTCCAAGTCTGTAACTTGGCCTTTAAACTCCGCCCAGGCTTTTAAGAAGTTACGCTTCTCTTCTTCCCAGCTTGGTGCAAGGACTTCATTTTCTCCACCATTGGAGTAGAGTTTGAGGGCATTGTCGACGGCTTCCTTAAAAGCTTGAGGACGCTGGAAGGTGATGATATGGCCGAAGTGCTTCTTGTCATCAAAAATCCGATTGGTCCGGCTAAAGGCCTGGATCAAGTCCTGTGGGCGCATAGGTTTGCGATCAATAAAGAGGGTAGAAAGACAAGGTGCATCAAAGCCTGTCAAAAGACGGTCGACTACGATGACCAGGTCCAACTGCTCGTTGCGGTAGAGGTACTTGTCCTGCTTTCTGGCCAGGCGATTATTGACATCGCTATTAAAGCCCCGCAGATCCGCTAGACTAAAATGCGTGCCAAACTCTTGGTTGTAGTCCTCCATGACCTGCTTCATGTGGTCTTGGTAGCCGATGGATTCTTCCTCATTTTCAGACACCGAGTAGGTGATAGTAAACTTTGGAAAATCTGGCAAATGCCGTTTGACCCGATCGGAGACCTTGACCCGCTCCTTACCTGCTAGTATGCTCTTGAGCAGATTATAATAAGCCTGTGCTCGTGGGATGGACTTGACTGTCAAAATAGCTTCATAGCTCTTTCCGACCCCTTTAGGAATATTGAGCTGTTGCTGGCTCTTATTGAGGATGGCATCTAGAACCTCTAGCATGTGCTCCTTGTCCTCATAGGCCTGGTCTGGGATCTCTTCTTCTAGCAGATCTGAGATGATCGTATTGCGGTAGTCGACCTTAAAGCCCAGAACTGCTCCATCATGGATAGCTTCCTTGACTGTGTATTCATGCAGACGGTCGCCATATTGTTGGTGGGTAGTCTGAGCTAGATCTCCCACTTGTTTGCGTTTATTTTCCTTAAAGATTGGAGTCCCTGTAAAGCCGTACCAGAGAGAGTTTTTGAAGTAGGCCTTGATCTCTTTTTGCGTCTGTGGAGTGACCGCCCGGTGGCACTCATCCACGACAAAGGCCACGCGCAAATCCTTGATCTTCCCAGCATCCCGCTGGTACTTCCCTTCTTCGAACTTGCGCATCATAGTGGTGATTTTCTGAATGGTCGTGACTACCACACGCTTGTCATTGCCCCCTAGGCGCTTGACCAGCTCATGGGTATTGTCCGTCTCGTCGATATCAATGACATCATTGGCCGCATAAGAGAGGAAGGACGAGGTCGTCTGCTGGTCCAGGTCTCTGCGATCGACAACAAAGATGGTCTTTTGGATCGCTGGGATCTGCAAGAGATTGCGTGCTACCTTGTAAGAGGTCAGGGTCTTACCTGAACCGGTCGTATGCCAGATGTAGCCCGACTCTTGACGGCGAGAGGCTTCCTGCACAGCCTCGATGGCATGGATCTGGTAGGGACGCAGGAGGATGAGGGCTTTCTTGCTATCGTCGATGACTGAGTACTGCATGACCATCTGGTGAGCCCGGGGGATGGAGAGGACCTCATGAGCAAAGCTGTTGAGATCAATCATGGGCTGGTTGTCCTTGTCTACCCACTTGGTCAGGAATCGCTTGTTTAGCTTGCTTTCACGGGCTGCAGCGATGTAGCGAGTGTCGATTTTATTGGTCACGACAAACATCTGCAAGCTGGAGTAAATTCCCCGGAACTTGCCTTCACGGTCGTACTTTTTGATCTGATGAAAAGCATCTAAAAAGGCCACTCGGGGACTCTTGAGTTCGATATGGATGAGGGGCAGGCCATTGATCAGAAGGGTCGTATCTAGCCGTCGATCCTGGTCTAGTGGATAGGCCTTGTCGCGTTCGACTTGGTTGACCACTTCATAGCTCGACTTCCCAGCTGCGATATTGTCCCGCCAGATGACCGCTAGACGGATAGTCCCTAGACTAGCATCTTCTCGCTGGACTTCTACCTTAGCGATGCCATTTTCACCTGCTAGCCACTTAGCCGCTTCATAGTAGCTGACAAAGTTGAGCTGGTTTTTGATCTGGCGCTTTTCTTGGTCGGTCAAGGGATGGTCTGCCAGCAAGGCGACATTGTTTTGCGCTAGCTTATCAAAGAAATTGTCCCATAACTGGTCTTCAGTCTTGAGATCCTCGCGATAGGTCCACTGACTCTCTCCTGATGTCAACTGCTGGATCAACTGTCTTTCAATCTCAAGTTCTGGAGTTGCTACTGCCTTCATCCGTCTATCCTTTTCCTGTACATAATCTCCTATTATTATAGCATGTTTAAGAAAGAAATTAACGCTTTCAAAGCATTTTGTTGGTTTTTCGCGCAAAAAAACGAACCTGGTCTGGTCCGTTTCTTATCCTGTTTCTACAACATTTTATTGCTTATAAATAAGCAGAGAAAATACAAAGTGTAACTAAAAGGGAATTTAATCGATGAGTTCAGTAAGTAAATTGCACCCGTCATAGCTGCTTTTTATTTTAATAATACTGCACTTCAACTCCATCCATAATATTTATTAAAGTATTATCGCCAATTTTTAAATAAATCAGTTCATTTAATGATGATACCTGATATTCCTTATCTCCAATAACCACTACAATATCATGAATAGAATTAGGAAAAAGCCCACAAGCTTGACCATTATAATCAAAAGAGGCGTCCCAACCGTTATCATATAAGGCTTGTAAATCATCTAATATTGCCATAAAAAATCCTTTCCATAGTGTTTTGATAGGTGAAAGCGCCTGGATTGTTCTATGCGCTACGGGATTGCTTTAATCGAGATAATCTCACTCTCAAGGAGAGAAATCTCAGTTGGTTCATCAGGACTAGGATTGTCAATGAGGATAGTGATTTCATCTTGCTCATCATTGTCAATTTCGTCAATAAAATCTGTGACAAAGCCTTTTATAACTTTACCGTCACTAGTTACCACCTGAACTCTTGATCGTAGGTAGTCCCAAAGTTGTTTACTCATTCTTAGCCCTCTCTCAGTTGCTAAAATTCTAAAAAAGAGTCCTACAGCCTCAATAGGAAATGGCGGGACGGACATTCCCCGCCTCTTAGATACCCTTTCAGGTGCGTGTGCGTCCGATATTTTTCTACTTCATTTCCTCAGTAATATTATATCAAATGATTACAAAAAAGCACCTAATGGTTCTATTTTATATAGCTATTTCTTAACTCTAATTTCTTGATAACCTCCATGCTCCATGGCAAAATAAAAAACCTGATGGACTCCCATAGGTTTATAGTGGTTTATAGTGGTTTATAGTGGTTTATAGCAATTTCTTGCGAATTAGCGCAAAAAAACGAACCTAGTCTGGTCCGTTTTTTCTTAGTCTAATTGAATCCCTTTTTCTGTCAGATTCTACAGGCATTCTTGGAGGTAAGTAGCCTGGTGCTCGGGATAGATGGGGGTGTTCAAAGCTTCCTTTTCCAATTCTGGATAGGCTGGGCAGGTCTTGCCTCGGTAGGTCGACTCCCACCACTCTGGACTGACCTTGTAGCCACGGGCGGTCATCTCCTCCATAATCAGGCGATGATAAGCATAGAGGCGATAAGGCGAGTAATCAAAGACATAGTTGACCGTCGCGTGCTTCTTGCCCCAGCCATTTCCTCGAAGGGCGCAGCATTCCCGGTGTTGGCCCAGGAGCTGGGGACGAGGGAGTTTGGGAATCAAGTCTTGGTGCCAGAGTCTCATCTATTGACCTCCTAGTAGCGTCGAGTCTTGTAAGTAGCGATTAGGATAGCGCTCAAGGAGGGCTTGGATTCCCTTGATCAGATCCTCTTGGCTAGCTTGGCCATGCTGGTACTTCTCAAGTAACAGCATGAAGTCGGCCTTTTCCTCAGGAGTCGCCTGCTTTTTGAAATAGCCCCAGATATGCTGGAAGGCATTGGAGACCTGGCCACGATTTTCCGGCAAGGCCAGTGCTTGCTGGATCAGGTCCTCGACGTGGCTGACCTCCACCTGGTCTTGCTTCAGGTATTCCCGGATTTCCTTGTAGATATTACTTGAACGACTCAGTACCAGGTATTTATTTTTCGCCCATAGGACTTGACAGTGATGTTTTTGATCCACTCTTGTCTCCTTTTGATCTTCTCTATGAATAGTCCCCCCATTATACCATGGAAATGAGTGAAGTCATAAAAAGAGAGTGGGACAGAAATCGGTAATTCGTTAGAATTCGATTTCGTCG
>ERZ773196.1711-NODE-1711-length-12071-cov-16.954644_pt1 | contig 12071 bp, 11 predicted proteins | sample MGYA00581009_ERZ773196 | MGnify/ENA primary metagenome ERZ773196 (study PRJEB29015, sample SAMEA2738162) | human oral metagenome | biome: human oral; feature: human-associated habitat; material: saliva | place: China | collected 2243 ...
TAGTTGAGCGAGGGGCTGTAGTGCGTGAGCCAGAGCTCCTTCGGCTTCGCTTCCGATGCGAGCTTTGCCGCCTCCTGCATGGTCATGTGCTTATGTTCCCGCGCTTTCTGCTGCTTGTCGGCCTCGCCGTACATGCCCTCGCAAATCATGAGATCCGCATCTTTTGCATATTCCGCAATGGCCGGAACCGGGCGCGTGTCGGTGCAATAGCTTACCTTAAGGCCGCGCCGCGCGCCGCCGAGCACCATATCCGGCGTATAGACCTTGTCGCCGTCCGTGATGGTCTGTCCCTTCTGCAGCGGGTTCCAGAATTTCAGCGGTATGCCCTGCTCTTTGGCCCGCGCCGCGTCAAAGCGGCCGATGCGGGGAATGCTGATACAGTAGCCGTAGCAGAGCACATTGTGATTCACACGGTAGGCATCGATCACATAGGGGCCCACCGTCCGCTGCTCTCTCGCCTCCGTGAGTTCCGAGAAGACAATCGGAAACGGAAGTTCCGGCGCAATGCTCCGGAGCGCTGTCACCACGCGCTCCAGCCCCTTCGGGCCTATCATGAGGAGCGGCTCCGTGCGCTCGGCATTGCCCATCGTGAGGAGCAGGCCCGGCAGGCCGCTGATATGGTCCGCATGGTAGTGCGTAAAACAGATTACATCGATGGGGCGCGGACTCCAGCCCTTCTCCCGGAGCGCAATCTGGGTGCCCTCGCCGCAGTCAATGAGCAGCGAAGAGCCGTTGCAGCGCGCCATCATCGATGTGAGCCAGCGATAGGGCAGCGGCATCATGCCGCCTGTCCCAAGGAGACAAATATCAAGCATCCGTAACCTCTTCTTTCCAAACAGATAAAGTCCGATTCCAGTAGATGAGCGCATCCTCTACCGGTTTTTCATAGTAGTTCCTTCTTCTGCCCGCAAGCAGAAAACCGTGTTTCTCATAGAGTTGAATCGCAGCTGTGTTCCCCGCTCTCACCTCAAGCGTGGCCGCCTCCGCGCCCCGCGCGCACATTTCAACAAGTCCCGCGCGAAGCAGTGTAAGCCCGTAGCGCTTTCCCCTCTCCTCCGGAACGACCGCAATGCGCATAAGTTCCGCTTCATCGCCGAGCACACGCACGTTGACATAGCCGAGCAGTGTGTCCTCGGAGGCAAGCACAAAGACACTGTCATACGAAGAGCTTAGCAAATCCGAAAGCAGCCGAAAAGACCAAGGATCCGGAAAACAACGGCGCTCCGCTTCCGCCATTGCCTCCAGATCCGCTGCGACCGCGCGTCGCAATTCGGGCAAGACGCTCAACGCTCTGCCCTCGCTTTTTTCGGGCTCACGCCTGCCGCGAGTTCCCGCTCCAAATCGTATTGTATCGCTTCTTCGCGCTCGCGCTCCGCCTGACTCTTTCTCAGGTATTCGGGCGCAAAGGCTTCCGCGGAAACGGTCTTTCCCGCAGCCGCGTAAATTTCTCCGAGCGCCGCGACCGAAGCGGCCCGCGCGCGGCTGTTATTCGGCGCCGCGACCGCATACGGCACGGTGAGGGTCGCCGCAAGGCGCGATAGCACCGGGATGCCGTCGCCGACAAATATCACCGCTGCTCCCCGCGCATTCAGCTCTTCGACGAGCGCCTCCGCCGAAACGGCGCGCGGCGCTATGACTGTCTCGAGCGAACCGCCGGACGAAAAATTGCCGTCCTCTGTCGCCTTCCGGCGATACAGACCGTTGTACACCTGACTGCGCCGCGCATCCATGACCGGGCAGATCAACGAATTGCTCCCCGCCAGATTGTAGGCGAGCGCTTCGAGCGTCGAGACAGCGACGAGCGGTTTTTGCAGCACCAACCCGAGTCCCTTTGCCGTCGCCGCGCCGATCCGAAGTCCCGTGAACGAACCCGGACCCGCCGAAATCGCAATCGCATCGAGTGTCTCGAGCTCCAGGCCGAGCGAGCGCTTCAGCTCGTCCAGCATGGGCAGCAAGGTCTGCGAATGCGTCTTTTTGTCGGTCACGGTATATTCCGCGGTCAGTATCCCATCGGTCACGAGCGCAACCGAAGCGGTCAGCGCCGCGCTCTCAATTCCCAGAATTTTCATGCCTGTCTTCCTTTGCCGGAAAGCCGGAGACGCGGATGATGCGGACATCATCCCCCTTCTCCGGCGCACGGGTAATCTCTACTTTTGCCGCATCCCGCGGTAAAAAGTCCGGCATGCGGGACGCCCACTCGACGAGGCTCACGCCGTCGCCGTAAAAGCAGTCCTCGTAGCCGAGTTCATCCATCTCGCTCTCATCCTCGAGGCGATACAAATCAAAGTGCCAGAGCGGCAAGCGGCCGCCCTCATAGCCCTGCAGAATTGTGAAAGTCGGGCTGGTCACCGGCTCCGTAATGCCGAGTCCGCGCGCAAACCCGCGCGCAAAGGCCGTCTTTCCGGCGCCGAGATCCCCCTCGAGCCGTATGACAGTTCCCCCGGGAACCTCCCGCGCGAGTTCCGCCGCAAAGCGCTCGGTCTCTTCCTCCGAGCAGCTCTCCCGCGTGATGTTCATCGCGCCGAAAGCTCCGCGCGAATCATCGCAAGGATATTCGGCACCTTGGCCGCTCTCTCGCGATAGGTAAACTCTGTCATCGGCGCGCTGACAATCGCGACTTCCTCGAGTCCGGGCAGCTGAATCACGCGCTCCGCCTCAAACTGCTCCTTCGCGGTTGCGAGCGAAGCCGCGTCGCCCGAGAGGCGCACAAAGTAACGGTGCTTCTCGCTCTCGTGTGAGGTGACCGCCTGCTTCTCCGCCGTCCAGCCGAAACGCACATTCTCGTTCTTGTGCTTTGCCGCCTCCATCATGTCGGCGAGCACCGCACTTGCGGTCGGAAGTTTGCCCGCGCCGCTGCCGTAGAGCATGGTCGTGCCGAGCAGGTTTCCCTTGATTACAATGCCGTTGTAGACACCCTGTACCGCGTAGAGCGGATTCTCATCGCTGACAAGCAGCGGGAACACGCTGACCGTCACCTGATCGCCCGCAAACTGCGCCGCGCCGACCAGCTTGATCGAAGCCTTGAGTTCCAGCGCATAGCGGAAGTCCGTGCTGTCGATCTTCGAGATGCCCTCGGTGTAGACATCCTCGAAATTCACCTCTTTGCCCGTCACGAGCGAGGAGAGAATCGCAATCTTCCGGCAGGTGTCATGTCCTTCGATATCCGCCTCCGGATTCCGCTCCGCATAACCGAGGCGCTGCGCATCCGCGAGCACATCGCCGAACTCCGCGCCCTCGCGGTCCATCCGCGTCAGGATATAGTTGGTCGTGCCGTTCAAAATGCCGGTGATCTCGGTAATCACCTGTCCCTGGTAGCCCGTACCGAGGGTTCGAATCACCGGGATACCGCCGCCGACCGCTGCCTCAAAGAAGAAGTTGACCTTCCGATCGCGTGCAATCTGTAAGAGCTCCGTGCCGTGCGCCGCGACCAAAGCCTTATTGCTCGTCACGACATGCTTGCCCTTTAAGAGGGCCGCCTTGACAAACTCGTAGGCCGGCGTCGTACCGCCCATGGTCTCGACGACCAAAGAAATCTCCTCATCCTCTTCGATATCCGAAAACTTATCCGTAATCAGCTGCTCCGCCGGATCGCCCGGGAACTTCCGGAGATCCAGAATGCGCTTCACCTCGAGCGCCTCGCCGATCTCCGCGGCGATGACTTTCTGATTGGTCACAACCGCCTCGTAAACACCCGCACCGACAGTGCCGTATCCCATAATTGCTGCTTTGATCATTTCTCTTTTACTCCCTCGATAAAATCGTTACTTCGCGGACACCGCGCATGCCTTCCATCTGCTCCACCAGGCCTGTGAGATCTTCGGTCTCCTGCCGCACTTCGAGCGAGAGCGAGACCGTCGCCATGCCGTTTAACGGGATGGACTGGTGTATCGTGATGATATTCGCGTGAAAGCGCGCCACTGCCCCGAGAAGATCGGCGAGCAGTCCCGGCTCATCCAGAATATCAATGGAAAGCGTGATTTTCTGTCCGCTCACCGTATCGCCGAACGGAAAGATGTCCTCTTTGTACTTATAGAATGAGCTTCTGCTGATTCCGGTCTGTCCGGTCGCCTCACTGACCGACATACCCCGGTTCGCCCGGAGCAGCCGCTTTGTCTCGACGACGCGGAGCAGAACATCCGGCACCGCCTTGCGGCGGACCACATAGTATCTACCCTCTTCTTCCATCTGTGCGCCCTCCGGATACAACTGTTTCTCACAGGGCGCATTCTAACACGCGGCGGCGGGAAGTGCAAGTTATCGCACACAAATCCCGCTTTGCCCATCAAAAAATCCCGGCGCGCCCGCCGGGATTCGTTGCATTAATCGTCGCTGCCGGCGCCCTTCATATCCGGCTTGCCGAGGCTCACCCAGGTGAGATAAGCCGTCATAAAGTCGTCGAGGTCACCGTCCAGTACAGCGTCCACATTTCCTGTCGAAAAGCCCGTGCGGTGGTCCTTGACCATCGTATAGGGTTGTAATACATAAGAGCGAATCTGGCTGCCCCAGCCGTTGTCCTTCACGACACCGCGAATCTCGTCCGCCTTCTCCGCCTGCTGCTGCTGCTCGAGCATGTAGAGCTTGGCCTCGAGCATCTGCATGGCCTTGTCCTTGTTCTGGAACTGGCTGCGCTCGTTCTGGCAAGTCACGACAATGCCGGTCGGCAGGTGCGTGATGCGGATGGCCGAGGAGGTCTTATTGATGTGCTGACCGCCTGCGCCGCTCGAGCGGTAGGTGTCGACGCGGATATCGTCGGGGTTGATGTCGACATGAATCTCGTTCGAGAGCTCCGGCATAATATCGCAGGAGACGAACGAAGTCTGGCGCTTGCCCGCCGCGTTGAAGGGCGAGATGCGCACTAGGCGATGCACGCCGTGTTCGCTCCGGAGTCTGCCGTAGGCATTCTCGCCGTTAATCTGAATCGTAACGGACTTGATGCCCGCGACATCGCCGTCGAGGTAATCGAGCACCTCGATCGAATAGCCGTGGCTCTCGGCCCAGCGCGTATACATGCGGTAGAGCATCGAGCACCAGTCCGAGGACTCCGTGCCGCCCGCGCCCGCATTCAGGCGCAGAATCGCATTGTTCGCATCGTACTCGCCCGTGAGCAGCGTCTCCGCCTTCAGCGCCTCCAGATCGTGGATAAAGCCGTCCAGCATCTCCCGGATCTCCGGAATCAGCTCTTCATCGCCCTCTTCGTTGCCGAGTTCAATCATGTCCGCAATATCCTGATAGGCGCTCGAGAGCTTGTGAAAGCGCTCCACGGTGTCCTTCAGGCTCTTGTTTTCCCGCACGATTTTGGTCGACTGCTCCGGGTTCTCCCAGAAATTCGGCTCTTCCATCATGCGATCAAGCTCCGCAATGCGTTTCTCCTTGTTCTCAAGATCCAGGGAGCCCTCCACCTCCTGAAGCGGCTTCTGATAGGTGGAGAGGGTATATTTCATATTATCTAATTCGACCAAAGCTGCCTCCTACTGTTTAAAGCTGCACCGGTGTGGGACCCTGCTCTCCGTTCTGCTGGAAGAGCTTCCGGCCGCAGCACTGCTTGAACTTCTTGCCGCTGCCGCAGGGGCAGGGATCGTTCGGCATAATCTTCTTCTGCTCGTTGACAATCGGCGCCTTCCGGAGGCCGCCCTCGTCCTTGTTCGTTCCGGTGATGACCGGTGCCTGACGGCGCTCTAACTCATCCTGCCGCTCTAAGCGGAGGTGGCAGAGCAGACGGACCGTGTCGTCCTCGATGCCGGCAATCATCTCCTCGAACATGTTGTAAGCTTCCATCTTGTACTCGACCAGCGGATCTCTCTGGCCGTAAGCCTGGAGACCGATGCCCTGGCGAAGCTGCTCCATGTCGTCGATGTGGTTCATCCACTTCGCGTCGATTGCGCGGAGCAGCACGACGCGCTCCACCTCGCGCGCGTCCTCGGGTCTCGGGAACTCCTGCTCCTTCTTCTCGTAGAATGCAAGCGCCTGCTTCTGCAGTTCGTCGAGCAGTTCCTTCTTCGTCATACCGACCTTGTCCTCGGTATACACGACAGGCTGGAGCGGAATGATCGAGAGCAGCAGGTGGTTCAGCTCCTGGTAGTCCCAGTCCTTCGCGGGCGTGTCCTCGCCGATTGCGCGGTTCACGGCTCTCTCGACCACGTGAGAGACCATGCTGAGAATGGTCTCCCGCATGTTCTCGCCGGTCAGCACCTTCTCGCGCTCCGCGTAAATCACTTCGCGCTGGTCGTTATTGACCTCGTCGTACTTTAAGAGCTGCTCGCGGATGCCGTAGTTGTTGGTCTCGATCTTCATCTGCGCCTTCTCGATCGCATTCGTGAGCATCTTGTGCTCAATGCGCTCGCCCTCCGGCACGCCGAGGGCATTGAACATGCCGATTAAGTGCTCGGAGCCGAAGAGACGCATCAGATCGTCCTCGAGGGAGATGTAGAAGCAGGACGAACCCGGGTCGCCCTGACGGCCGGAACGGCCGCGCAGCTGGTTGTCAATGCGGCGCGCCTCATGGCGCTCGGTGCCGATCACGCGGAGGCCTCCGAGACCCCTTACCTCTGCCTGGAGCTCCTTTGACTTCTCGCGTGCGCGCTCATCCATCGCCGCGAACGCATCGGCATCGTAGTTCTCGCTCTCGGGATCGTACTTCTCTCTCTCTTCCTTCGGGAGCTCGTCAATCAGATCCTTCCGGATTGCCTCGAGGCTGCCGCCGAGCAGAATATCGGTACCGCGGCCTGCCATGTTCGTCGCAATCGTGACCGCGCCCTTCTTACCTGCCTGGGCGATGATTGCCGCCTCCTTCTCGTGATACTTCGCATTCAGAACTTCGTGCCGAATGCCCTCTCTCTTTAAGAGCTTCGAGAGCATCTCCGAGGCCTCGATCGTAATCGTGCCGACCAGCAAGGGCTGCCCCGTCGCATGGTGCTCGCGGATATCCTCGACGACCGCGTCAAACTTCTCTTTCTTGGTCTTAAAGACCGCGTCCGACTCATCCTTTCTCGCAACCGGCGTGTTGGTCGGAATCTCGATGACGTCCATGCCGTAGGTGTTGCGGAACTCCTTCTCCTCGGTCAGGGCGGTACCGGTCATGCCGGCCTTCTTCTTGAACTTATTAAAGAAGTTCTGGAAGGTGATGGTCGCAAGGGTCTTCGACTCCTGGCGCACATCCACATGTTCCTTCGCCTCAATCGCCTGGTGCAGGCCGTCGGAGAAACGTCTGCCCGGCATGATGCGGCCCGTGAACTCATCGACAATCAGGACCTCGCCGTCTTTCACGACATAGTCCTTGTCGCGGTGCATGAGCTCCTTCGCGCGGAGCGCCAGAATCACGCAGTGCTGAATCTCAAGGTTTTCCGGATCCGAGAAGTTCTCGAGGCCGAAGAACTTCTCGACTTTCGCGACGCCGTCCTCGGTCAGATTCACAACCTTGTCCTTCTCATCGACCACATAGTCGCCGGTCTCGGTAATCTCCTCGCCCATAATTGCGTTCATCTTCGTGAACTCGCCCGAAGCCTCACCGCGCTCCAGCATATTGGCAAGCGTCGTGCAGGCGTCGTAAATCTGCGTCGACTTGCCGGACTGGCCGGAGATAATGAGCGGCGTTCTCGCCTCATCGATTAAAACAGAGTCCACCTCGTCGATGATGCAGTAATCGAGGTTCCGGAGCACCTGCTGATTCTTGTAGATGGCCATGTTATCGCGCAGGTAGTCGAAGCCGAGCTCATTGTTCGTCACATAGGTGATGTCGCAGGCATAGGCTTTCTGTCTCTGTTCGGAATTCATCGCGTTGGTGACGACGCCGACCGTTAAGCCGAGGAAGCGGTGGATGCGTCCCATCCACTCCGCGTCACGCGAAGCGAGGTAGTCGTTGACCGTGACAATCAAGACGCCCTTGCCCGCAAGTGCGTTCAGGTACGCCGGTGCGGTCGAGACCAGGGTCTTACCTTCACCGGTCTTCATCTCGGCAATGCGGCCCTGGTGCAGCACAATACCGCCGGTCAGCTGTACCGGGTAGTGCTCCATGCCGCCTTCATACGTTCCGTCCGCGCGCTTCACGCCGGTCGCGCGGCGCGCGCCCTCGCGCACGGTCGCAAACGCTTCCGGCAGAATATCGTCAAGGGTTTCGCCCGCCGCGAGGCGCTCTTTAAACTTTCCGGTCTGGGCCTTCAGTTCCTCATCGCTCATCGCGACCATCGTGTCGCGGAGCGATAAAATCTTGTCGACTTGCGGCTTAATCATCTTCAGTTCGCGCTGGCTGTGTGTTCCAAAAATACTCTCAATTAAATTCATGTTCCCGCTCTCTCCCGCTGTTCGCAGAAATAAAGTTTTGTTCGTCTTTTCTGTCCTGTAAAATCCCGTATATCCGTTCTATTCTATCACCTCTGTTTCTATTGCGCAATGGAGCGACTGTGCGTTATTTTTGTAGCTTTTCGCTTCTCTTTTTCATGATTTATGCTATACTGAAATCAGCAACATCGCAGCATTTTTCGTCAAAGTGTCGGAAAATAAGCTGCGCACTCGCATCAAACTTGAAAGGAGCAGAACAGTATGCGTATCACCATTAGCGGAAGAAACGTGGATTTGGGCGACAGACTGAAGAATCAGGTGAACAAAAAGCTCGGAAAACTCGAGAAGTATTTTGCTCCCGATACCGAGGCGCGCGTTGTTCTGAGCCGCCGGAAGGATGCCGAGATTATCGAGGTCACGATTCCGACCCGCAACGGCTTTATCCGTGCCGAAGAGGCGACCGATGACTTCTTTGCCTCGATTGATCTCGCGGAAGAGACCATTGAGCGCCAGATCAAGAAATACAAGACGAAGCTCACGGACAAAAAGCAGTCCGCGCTCGCCTTCTCCGATCTCTTCCTCGACGAGACGGAGGATGAGACCGAGGCCGATCTCCGCATCGTAAAGAACAAGAAGTTTGAGCTTCACCCGATGACGCCCGAGGAGGCCTGCCTCCAGATGGAACTGCTGGGTCACGCCTTTTTCGTCTTCCTGAACGGAGACAGCGGCAATGTGGAGGTTGTCTACAAGCGCCGCGACGGCAGCTACGGCCTGATTGAGCCGCGCGTCTGAAGTTCATTCAGCGTTCCGCTGGTTTTACGGTTACAACAGAAGCGAAGGAGGTCGCGCAATGCGCGACCTCCTTTTTCTTTTGCTCATCGTACGAGCCTATAAACGCTGCCTTCGATCGAAACGCCCCGGCACTGTTGCTTTGGATCTGCTCCGACCGACTCAAATAACATATTCGAGCAAAGTCTCACTCTTCATGTGGAAGAGCTCAAACAGCTTGTCGCGCGCGGCGAGAAAGTCATCCGAAGTGCGATCGCGTTGGTTCCTGAGCTGAAAGCGCACGACGGTCTGAATTCTGCCCGGATTCGGTGCGAGTATCACGATGCGATCCGCGAGAAAGAGCGCTTCTTCTAGGTCATGCGTCACAAACAATACGGTTTTATGCCCTTCCCGCACAATGCGAAGCAGATCATCCTGCAGCTTCATGCGGGTAATCGCATCCAGTGCCCCGAAGGGCTCATCCATAAAGAGCACATCCGGATCGGTCGCAAGCGCACGGGCAATCGCAACACGCTGCTGCTGCCCACCGGAGAGCTGCGCGGGAAAACGATTCGCCTGCGCGGCGAGACCCACAAGCTCTAAATAGTGATCAGCAGTCTGTTCGCGCACCGCTCTGTTCCTCTCCCGCTTCTCGAGACCGAGCGAAACATTCGCGCGTGCGGTGCGCCACGGAAGCAGACCGTAATTCTGAAAAATCATCACATATCGCTCTTCCGGTTTCTCTACCGCTTTCCCGTCGATGGTAATCGTACCGGAATTCAGGCGCTCAAATCCCGCAATCGCATTCAGGAGTGTCGACTTGCCGCAGCCGGAGGGGCCGAGAAAACAGATGAACTCTCCCTTCTCAATCGAAAGCGACACATCCCGAAGCGCTGTAAACCCCTCACTGCCCTGTTCATACCGCTTGTGCGCGTGCTCCACTTCAATGTACATCCGCACCACCTCCAAACCGGCTGAGCACAAATTTCTCCCCCCGGGACATCAGACTGTCGAGCAGCAGACCGATGAGACCAATCAGTAACATAGCGCCCATTAGTCGATCCGCGCGTATGTTGTTGCGCGCGTCGATAATCAGATAACCGAGCCCGGACTGCGCGCCGACCATCTCTCCGGCGACCAGGAAAATCCAGGCTGTGCCGAGCGCAAGCCGTATGCCGTTTGCAATCTGCGGAAAAGCCGCCGGGAGAATGATCTTCCGAAAAAGATCCAAGCGACTCAACTCAAAATTTTCCGCCACTTTAAAATAAATGGGGTTGACGCTCCTCACCGCGCGCACTGTCGAGAGCAGCACCGGAAAAAAGGCTGCGAGGAAAATAATCGCGATTGCGGGCGCATCTCCTATGCCAAACCAGAGCACCGCAAACGGCATCCAGGCGGTCGGCGAAATGGGACGCAGCAGCTGAATAATCGGATTTGCAAACGCAAACGCGCGCGTGAACCAACCAAGCAAAAGGCCGAGCGTCACTGCCGCAAAGGAAGAGAGCAGATAGGCGATTGCAAAGCGCCGCAAACTCGCGAGTATGCTGACTGCAAGAACGCCGCTCTTCGCCTCCTCAAACAATGCCCGGAACACCTCAATCGGCGTCGGAAAGAGTGCGTGGTTCACACCGCTGACCGTCACGCCGAACTGCCACAGCAAAAACAGGGCGGCAAACGAAACCAATACCGTTCCTATGTGCTCACGACGATTCATTTCGTGCCTCCCTCCGCGCTCTGATAGACAAAATCCGCATACGAAGGCGGCGCGTCCGTGAGTCCGAACCGCTCCGCTTTGTCGACCAAATCCGCATATTCCGCCTCTGTGATTCGCAGATTGTCAAAGCGAATCCATTCGAGTGAGAGCTTTAACACGTCATCGCTCTGCGAGAGATACTGTTTTGCGACGGAAAGTGCTCTCTCGGCCGTGAGATTTTTACCGGCTGTCTCATACGCTCGCAACACGGTATCCGCAACCGTTTGTCGCTCTGTCAAAAACTTGTCCGAAAATACCAACCCGCAGCAGAGTGAATCGGGCCAGAGACTTTCTGCGCTATCCAGCACATGTCCTTTTCCGAGGTTCACGCTGAGTGCACCGAAGGGCTCTGCGACACAGTAGGCGTCAATTTGTCCCGTGAAAAGTGCAAACGGCATCTCGGTCGGCGCCAACTCAATGAGGCTCACATCCGCCGCACTAAGCCCTGCTTTCCCGAGTTCCAGATGGGTGAGAATATTGTGCGAGGACTGCCGGTGCGGTATCGCAATCTTTTTGCCCTTCAGATCGGCCGCTGTTCGGACTGCGTTCGATGCGACAATCACATTGCCGTCCCTATGTCCGAGCGCGACTGCCTTGACGCCGATTCCCTCTTGCTTCGCCTTCATCGCGAGTTCGAGGAGCACCGAGGCGCCGTCCACCTTTCCGGTATTCAGCGCGTCGAGCAACTCAGTCCAAGAACTGTACTTCACGAGTTCAATCCTAAGATTCGGATTGTCCTTCTGCTCTTCCGCAAGTTCCATGACGGCGAGCGCATGTGTCAGCGGGAGATATGCGATTTTGACAGTCTCTGTCGGACCTTCTTTTGCTGCTTCCGCTGTCTTTCCGCAGGCTGTCAGCGCGAGCATCGCCACACCGACAAAGACTGCCGTCAACTGTTTCCATCGCATATCGGTCCCCCTGTCATCAGCTTATTACGGTGCAACCGCCTTGCGCTTCTCACCCGGAACAACCCAGCCGAGCGCGCGGCGCTTTGCCTTGATGTCCTCAACCAGCTTCTCCGCAAGCGCCTTCGGATCGGTGTCGACATGCATCACCGAACCCAGGGTCTCGCGGGTCCCCTCTTTCAGGAACTCAATGACATTCTTCGAACCGTGAATCTGTGCCTCCACGCAGTGATAGGAGTTGATTCCCATGAGCCGGAAGCCGAGCGAAGCGTCGATGCCCTTCTCATTGCTCCACTCCGGAGAAGTGAAGGCAAAGGGCATGTCCTTTAAGTCCTTGCCGAACTCATTCGCAATGCCCGCAAAAATACCGG
>ERZ773196.1715-NODE-1715-length-12041-cov-13.264726_pt1 | contig 12041 bp, 8 predicted proteins | sample MGYA00581009_ERZ773196 | MGnify/ENA primary metagenome ERZ773196 (study PRJEB29015, sample SAMEA2738162) | human oral metagenome | biome: human oral; feature: human-associated habitat; material: saliva | place: China | collected 2243 ...
GGCGTGCTCCTGCTTCGCCTGCACCTGCGCGGTGTAGGCGGTCTCAATGCTGGGGCAGGAGGAGCAGAGGTCATCACGAAAATAGGCGCATTCCATAAGGAGCCATTCTACCGCCTCCACCGGCAGGCACGCCGCCGCCCCATCACAGACGCAGGATGCTCGGCCGCACATGGGCACAGAAAAAGCGGAGGCGGCCACCCTTCATGGGTAGCCGCCCCCGCCTCGTACGGATGCGTGGACCTGTGCCGGCTCAACTACCAGCGTTAGGTCACCACCGTGTCACGCTTCGCGTGCCACGGATTCCATAACTTTTTGCCCCATCAGGGACAAAAAGTTATTACATCATTCCTGCCATGCCGTCCGCACCGGGAGCAGCCGCACCAGCGGGCTCCGGCTTGTTCGCAACAACAGCCTCAGTGGTCAGGAACAGACCAGCAATCGACGCAGCGTTCTGCAGAGCCGAACGGGTCACCTTCACAGGGTCAGCAATACCGGCAGCCATCAGGTCCTCGTACTCACCGGTTGCGGCGTTCAGGCCGGTACCAGCAGGCAGGGAACGGACGCGGTCAACCACAACACCCGGCTCCAGGCCAGCGTTAGCAGCGATCTGCTTCAGCGGTGCGTCAATAGCCACGCGCACAATGTTCGCGCCGGTAGCCTCATCACCGGTCAGCTCCAGCTTGTCGAAGACCTTCACGCCAGCCTGAATCAGAGCAACGCCACCACCGGGGACGATACCCTCCTCAACGGCAGCCTTAGCGTTACGCACAGCATCCTCAATGCGGTGCTTGCGTTCCTTCAGCTCAACCTCAGTTGCGGCACCAGCCTTCAGCACAGCAACGCCACCGGCGAGCTTAGCCAGGCGCTCCTGCAGCTTCTCACGGTCGTAGTCGGAGTCAGAGTTAGCGATCTCTGCGCGGATCTGAGCCACGCGACCCTCGATAGCTGCTGCGTCGCCTGCACCCTCGATAATGGTAGTCTCGTCCTTGGTCACAACGACCTTGCGAGCGGAACCGAGCATATCCAGGGTTGCCGCGTCAAGGGACAGGCCAACCTCTTCGGTGATGACCTGGCCACCGGTCAGGATAGCGATATCAGCCATCTGAGCCTTACGGCGGTCACCGAAGCCCGGAGCCTTCACAGCAACAGACTTGATGGAGCCGCGCATCTTGTTCAGCACCAGCAGAGCCAGAGCCTCACCCTCAACGTCCTCAGCAACGATCAGCAGCGGCTTGCCGGACTGCATGACCTTCTCCAGGACGGGGACGAGGTCCTTAACGTTCGAAATCTTCTGGTTCACAACCAGGATGTAGGGGTCCTCCAGGACTGCTTCCTGACGCTCCGGGTCGGTCACGAAGTAACCGGACAGGAAGCCCTTGTCGAAGCGCATACCCTCAGTCAGTTCCAGGTGCAGACCGAAAGTGTTGGAGTCCTCAACGGTGATGACGCCTTCCTTGCCGACCTTCTCCATTGCCTCAGCAATGAGCTTGCCGATCTCAGCGTCGCCAGCGGAAATAGATGCGGTTGCGGCAATCTCTTCCTCGGTCTCAACTTCCTTCGCGGAGGAGAGCAGAGCCTCGGTCACAGCCTCAACAGCCTTCTCAATGCCGCGCTTGAGGCTCAGCGGGTCAGCGCCAGCAGCCACGTTGCGCAGGCCCTCGCGGACCAGTGCCTGAGCCAGAACGGTAGCGGTGGTGGTACCGTCACCTGCGATGTCGTCAGTCTTCTTAGCAACTTCCTTGACGAGCTCCGCACCAATCTTCTCGTACGGATCCTCCAGCTCGATTTCCTTCGCGATCGAGACACCGTCGTTGGTGATGGTGGGGGCGCCCCACGCCTTCTCCAGCACAACGTTGCGGCCGCGGGGGCCGAGGGTCACCTTCACTGCATCGGCGAGGGTGTTCAAACCGCGCTCAAGGCCGCGGCGTGCCTCTTCGTCAAAAGCAATGAGCTTTGCCATAAGTGTCCTCCTGGACAATCGGATTTTTCCTTCACCCTTGCGGGTGCGGTACATCTAAAATCGGGTGACTGCCCCTCCACAACACCCCCGTTACGTAAGGCGCAGGCAGAGTAGGGCGTAAAGCACCCGAATGCTACATCAATTGTGGCACCCGCACCGGCATGGAGCAAACGTTTAAGCCCAAGGTTGAAGGGTTAATCGCCCAGTGCTTAATCTGCGCTCATTAAGCCCGCCAAAAGGGGCGTTAACGGTGTACCCGCCGGGAGTGCGTGAGGGGCGTTAAAAGCATCAACCCCACCCGGCGCATCAGTGGAATTGCGCGGATGGGGTTGAGATGGGGTTGAGCAGAAGTCGTTATGGCAGAAACAGCGGGCGTAGGTTCACCCCGGCAACCGCCTGAACCTATTCCGCTGCAGTAGCGGAGCCGGTGTAATCCGAGGACAGAATCACGATGACCTCGTGGTTGCCCATCCGTACATCGGAGGTTGCCTGACGCACCTGAGTAATACCCAGCTTCGAGGCGATACTCTGCGCCTGCGACTGGTAGCCCTCAGCGTAGTAGACCACGCTGGTTGCCGGTGCCGCACCCGTGTAGTTTGCCGTCTCGCTGATGGTGTAACCGGTCAGCAGTGCCGCCGCACCGGATGCGCTACCCGCCGGAGCCGCGGCATTGTAGACCGCCACGGAAATGGACTCAGCCAGACCGGTCTTCGTAGCGCTTGCCGATGCGGAAGCCTTAGCCGGCGCAGAGGACGCCGACGCGCTTGCGGGGGCGGAGCTGCTCTTCGCGGTGGACGCCGAGTACTGCGGGGAGGCGGTACGCGGCGCGTACACGTACATCGCGCCGCCGATGAGCAGACCCACTACGCCTGCAGCTACCAGGGGGATAGCGCCCTTGGGGCTCTTTGCCGGGTCAGCATTGACCGCGCGGTAGGTTCCGCGGCGGGCGGTGTTTTCGTCTACCTCGTCAAATTCGTCGCGGGGGTAGCTCATTTATCCTCATTTCACGGGTCTCTGTTTACCGGCTGGTACCGTGCCTCCCTGCCTGGCACGCGGGCGCGGCTGCGGAAGGTGCGGTCTTGGTGTTCTAGTACCTAGAGTACCGGCTCAACTAGCGAGAACCAATGTGAACGCCCCGCAACCGGCTGTGAAAGAGACGGACACCGCACAGTGTTCAATCTCTGGTTGAACCTAATGTGTACGGGGTTGGATGCAGGAGTTAGAGGGCTCGCACGGCTCCCGCATTTCGATTCCCTAGTCAGCGTCTCGGCGGGCGCGCAGAACGTCGATAATCTGCGGCGCTGCGGCGCGTACCCGCTCATCATCGAGCATCACGTTCAGGCGCTGATAGTAGGCAATCGGGGTGAATCCGGCAGCGATAATCGCCTTCTCCTTGGAACCCTGGTGCTTGAAGCGGCGGCGCTCCACCTCAAGGATGCGGCGCTCCACCGGGGTCAGGCCGCCGGATTGATTCTGCGCTTCCGGCTGGCTCTGCGCTTCCGGCTGGTTTTCTACTTCCGGCTGGCTCTGCGCCTCCGTCTGGCTCTGTGCGGTTTCGGCGCGTTCCTGTTCTGACACGTTCCCTCCTGTCTGTAGCTCGCCTGCCGTAGCTGGCGTCTCCTAGCGTGTGTATTCGTCATCCCCTAGTCTAGAAGAGAACATCAGTCTAGAAGAGAACCCCAGTCTAGGGGAGAAGCATTCATCCCGCACCCGCACCCGTCACCGTCCGGGTCACATCAGCACCAGGAGATTCCCCGAGGAGATTTATGAACCAGCCCCTCAGCAGCATTATGAGCGAGGATTGGGCGGCAGCACTCGCCCCCGTCGAAGAGCAGATTCACGCCATGGGCGCTTTTCTGCGTGAGGAGCACGCGGCGGGGTACCGTACGTTCCCGCCTGCCGCCGATATTTTCAATGCGTTCCGCCGCCCGATGAGCCGGGTGAAGGTCCTCATTATTGGTCAGGACCCCTACCCCACCCCGGGTAATGCGATGGGTCTGTCGTTCTCTGTGCACCGCGGTATGCCACTGCCTCGTTCGTTGAACAATATTTACAAGGAACTGCAGGACGATCTGGGTATCGCCCCGGCTGATCATGGCGACCTGTCCTGTTGGGCCGATGAGGGCGTCATGCTGCTCAACAGGGTTTTGACAGTGCGTGAGTCTGATGCGGGTTCGCACCGCGGCAAAGGTTGGGAGGAGATCACCGAGTGCGCTATCCGTGCGCTGGTGGCGCGTAACCAGCCGCTGGTGGGTCTGCTGTGGGGTGCGGATGCGCGTAAGTGCGCGCCCATGCTGCAGCCGTACCCGAGCGTGGAGTCGGCGCATCCTTCGCCGCTGTCTGCTCATCGTGGTTTCTTTGGTTCGCGCCCGTTTTCGACCGTAAATTCTTTGCTGGTGCAGCAGGGTGCGGAGCCGGTGGATTGGACGGTCCGCTAGGACGGTCTGCTAAGCGCAATGGGTGTATTGAAGGGGCGGTAGCTTGTGAGGTGAACTCGCAAGCTACCGCCCCTTCCCTACATCCAATATATGCAATATTGGCTATATACCCTTGAAGGAGGGTTAAGAATCCGCCGGTTCCACATTCCGCGGAGTCGTAAAATTCTGCAGCGCATACTGCATCGTGTAATTACCCAGAGCAACACCCGAAGCCATCGCCACCACAATCGAAACCGCCGTAATCATATTCTGCATACCCAGAATCACATCCGTCTCAACCGTCAGCAAATACATGCCTCGGAAGAACGACAGACCCGGCAGCAAGAACGTAATCGCAGGAATCGAGAAAATCGCCTGAGGCACATGCAGGCGGTACGCAAAATACGTGCTCAACGCACCAATCACAACCGCCGCACACGCCGTCGGACCGCGACCCGTGCTCGGACCGGCAAGCAGCTCATAGCCGTAATACGCCGCCAAACCGCAACCCGTAATGACCATCAGCCAACCGACCTTCACCAGCTTCGTCTGCAAAGTAATTGCAAAGGTCGCAATCGCCACCAGGAAGAAGAAAGACGCCGCCAGCGGGGTCGTCGGTTCAAAACGCAGCTGCTCAATATCCAGGGTCGGGCCGTTGAAAATATTGATCGCACTCACCGCGGTCGCAATGCCGACCACCAGACCCAAGAAGCTCATACCCGTCGACACGAAACGACCCGCAGCCGTCACCGGGAAGCCATTAATCGCATCCTGCACGGCGCCCACCAGACGCGGGGTCGGCAAGAACATAATCATGCCCGCAGCCACCACCAGAGGCGCCGAAATCGGCTCCCCCTGACGCTGCAGCACCGAAAGAATGGACCCTTCACCGCCCAGCCAAATCGCCAAGAAGGTCATCAGACCCGCACTAGCGGCCATGCGGAAGAACGCCGGAATACCAATCGAACTCAACCACTGAATCAGCAAGTACACGGGAATAAAAATAATCACCGCACTCAACGCCGTCGCAAAGCTCGCCCCCAGCGCCGCCGTCAGGGTTCCAGCACACGCCAGGTTCGCCGCCCACACCACCAGAGGCGGGAACGGCTTGGGGCGGTGCGTAATCTGGTTCAGCTTCAAATCAGCCATTTCCAGGGTCATACCGCCGCGAGTGATCTTATAGATCAGGCCGTACACCTCGGAGAGCGCCTCATAGTTCTCCGTAGAGGAACGCACCACACGCACCAGAGTGTGGGTAAAACGCTCATCAGCGTTCGCATTGCGCTTTGCGATGCGGGACTCCATGTAAATATCGGGGTCCGAGGTGTAGTTGATGGTCACCGACTGGTTCGTAATATCGACTTCCACCGAGTCCAAACCATACGCCGAAGAGACCGCAATAATCGCCGAGTCCACGTCCATGGCGTCCGCGCCGTAGTGGAACATCGCCTCAGCCAGGCGCAGGGTGAAGTTCAGGGTATCGCGGGCGTACTCCTTCTCACGGCGGAAAGCCTCACGACGCTCGTGTTCGTCAGAGCGGATAGTCGGCACGAACTGACGCTGAGCAATACGCTGGGCGCCGCGCGGGGCGGCGGGTGCCGCCTCCTCAGTGCGCACGAAAGAGCGGAGGCGACGCGAACCCCAACGGCCGCCACTACCGCGCCCGAGGAGGCCCTGAGCGCCCCTATCAACCAGCGGTACGGAGGTGGTGGGCATCGAGACGGGCCCGGTCTTCGGCATTGCGGCAGGATCCGCGCCGTAGCGTCGGGCTGCGTGCGAGTTCGGCACCTGCGGAATCATGCCGGTCATGGGCACCGGCTGGGAGGGGCGGGTCAGCGCCTCCTCGGTCACCATATTGCTGGAGGTGGTGGGGTGCGGGTCCTCGCGGTATGCGTCTAGGTCGTCGTCAGGTACGAGGGAGGGGTCAATGACGGTGCGCGCACCGTGACCGTTAGGGCGCAGCTCGGGGTCGCCGGTGGGCTCTACCTCCTGCGCGGGGATACCCATGTCTGCTGCGGCCTCCTGCAGTACCTCACTGACAGCTTCCGCTGCGACGGTACCTTCCTGAGCCTTCGCGGCAGGGGCCTGCTGAGCCAACACGCGGCGCAATTTCTCGTCGGTAACCTGGTCTAGTGAAACCAGGGGAAAACCGCGCTTACCGGCAATGTAGCCCGCGGTAGTATTCTGCTCGCTTCCTTCCGTTGCGGCAGTGTTTACTTCGCCTGCATGCGAAGCTTCCCGCGATGTGGAGGTCGCGGGGGTGTTCCTCGATTCTGCCAATGTCCCTCCCAGATAGACAGTGCCTTTTTAGTCTAACAAGGGCGCGATTCTGCGGTAGCACCGGGGAGCAAAAATACTGTTTTTCTAGGTGTTGTTTTCTGCACTAACGGCACCATGTGTGACCTGCGTTGGATAGCTTCATTGAAATGATGAGAAAGCGGGGTCGCTACTGTACAGAAAATATTGTGGGGAATATTTTTGCGGGTATTTCGAGGAAAAAATAAAGGTTATTTATACATTAAGATTTAGCGGGAAAATAACCCCCTTATGCCTCCACCCATAACGCAATGAAACATGAATTATTCATAATAAAAAATATCCCGCCACCGAAGTGACGGGATATTCACGCTTTAAGGCGGTAGCCTTCACAGCATCCGAAGCGCACCGCTTAGGGGTTCACCTCAGAGGCGAGAGTCAATTACTCAGCGTCGTGGTCGGTCTCGAGGATCTTAACCAGCGAGTCCAGAGCCTCTTCAGCACCTTCACCCTCAGCGCGCAGGACAACAACGTCGCCGTGCTTTGCACCCAGGGACATCAGGGACAGAATCGATGCAGCGTCCATAGCCTCATCTGCGGGCTCGCCCTTAGCAGCAATGGTCACCTCAACGGGGAGGTCGCCAGCTGCCTCAGCGAAGATAGCTGCCGGACGTGCGTGCAGGCCAACACGGCTTGCAATAGTGGCTTCGCGCTCTGCCATTATGTTTCTCCTTTGATTAAGGAACCGAAAATATATCAGTACCTATTCTAAATGAACGGGGCGCTTCAGGACCCGCCCTTACTCTATAAATTGTACCGTTCAGCCATACGCTAACAAGTACAAAAATGCCGGATGCAGAAATAAAACTCTGCACCCGGCATTTTCACGAGCCCGAACCACCTAGCGCACCCCATCAAGGTGCGGCAGGCAGCCCCGGAATCGTTTTAAGGCTTAGAGGCCCAGCTCGTCCAGAATCGGCAGAGCCTTGCGTGCGCTCTCCTTCGCCTCAGCAGAAGAAATCTGCTGCAGAGCGATAGCCGCAATCTGCTGTGCCTTCTCCTTGGTCACGGACTTCAGAACCGCAGCCACAGCGGGGATAGCGCCAGCGTTCATGGACAGGGTGTCAACACCCAGACCAATCAGAACAACAGCCAGAGCCGGGTCAGCCGCAGCCTCACCACAGACGCTCACGTACTTCTTCTTACCCGCGGTGACCGATGCACGCTGAGCGCCCTCAACGGTCATCTTGATCATCTTCAGCACTGCAGGCTGCCAGGGGTTGTTCAGGTGCGCCAGGTCGCCCAGCAGACGGTCAGCTGCCATGGTGTACTGGGTCAGGTCGTTGGTGCCAATGGACACGAAGTCGACCTCGCCCAGGATAGCCTCAGCGTTCATCACAGCTGCGGGGGTCTCAACCATCACACCGTGAACGGGCAGGCCAATCTCCTTGAGCATGTTCGCGAAGTTGCGTGCCTCGGAGGTGGTCGAAATCATCGGAGCCATAACCCAGATGTCAGCGTCGGAGTTCTCCGAAGCAGCCTTAATAGCCTCCAGCTGGCGGGTCAGAACGCCCGGAACGGTCCAGTCGGTACGGAAACCGCGAACACCCAGTGCGGGGTTCTCTTCGGGGTTCACGTTCAGGAACGGCAGGGGCTTGTCAGCGCCAGCATCCAGGGTACGGACCACAATGTGCTTGCCGGGGAATGCGTCAAACACGGACTTGTAGGTCTTAGCCTGAGTCTCAATGGAAGGCTCAGCGTCGTGGCCCAGGAAGCCGAACTCGGTGCGGAGCAGGCCAACACCCTCAGCCTTCAGGCTTGCAGCCTTCTCAGCGGACTTGCCGTCACCAACGTTTGCGTACAGCGGTACGCGGGTGCCGTCAGCCAGCACGCCCTGACCGTCGAAGTCAGCGACGGGCTTGCGGTTTGCGTACTTGATTGCTGCTTCGCGGTCAGCGTCGGTGGGCTCGGTGTCAACGATGCCTTCGTTAGAGTCCACGTAGACGATGGTGCCGTCAGCAATCTCGGTCACGCCCTTAGCCGCAACGATAGCGGGCAGGCCCAGGCCGCGAGCCAGAATAGCGGTGTGTGCCTGGGGGCCACCGTCAGAGGTGATCAGAGCGATAACCTTCTCGGGGTCCAGAGTCGCGGTATCAGCCGGTGCCAAGTCAATAGCAGCCAGGATGAACGGCTCATCAGAAACGGGGATGCCGGGAGCCTGCTGGCCGGTCAGCTCAGCAACGATGCGGGCACGCACGTCGTGGATGTCGGTGACGCGCTCAGCCATGTAGCCACCCAGGGCAGCCATCTGGTCCGCGAAGGAGGTTGCAGCCTCCCAGATTGCGCGCTCGGGAGCCATCTCCTGAGTCTCAACCAGCTTAATAGCGCTCTTGATGAGTGCACGGTCGGTAGCCATCTGAGAGGTGGACTTCAGAACAGCCTTACCGTCACGGCTTGCGTTCTCTGCGCGAGCCAGCAGGTCTTCCTTGACGCGGACCGACGCGTCCTTGATGCGCTGTGCTGCAGCCTCAGCGGTCTCACCGCTCAGACGCAGACCGTCCTTGGGTTCCTCGATGGGCTTAGGCATCTGAAGAACGGGGCCAATAACGCGGCCGGCGTATACGCCGACGCCCTTGTAGGTAGTCATAGAGTTCATGTCCTATCTGTGGTTTGTCTACAGTGTAACGTGTTTTTTCACGCTCGCGCCTGCAAACAGACGGTCAAATGAAGGTGAGGTTATACGGCCTTTATGCGGATGCCTTAGAACGGGCACCCAGGGACTTCAGCACCACGTACAGCAGCGCCGAAACAACGGTACCGGCAACAACAGCCGCCAGGAACATCAGCGGGTTCTGCGCCAGACCAATAATCCAAATACCACCGTGCGGAGCCGGGGAAGCCACGTGCGCACCCATAGAGATTGCACCGGCGATGGCACCACCAACAATGGTCGAAGGAATCACGCGAGCCGGGTCAGCCGAGGCGAAGGGAATAGCACCCTCAGAGATGAAGGATGCACCCAGCAGCCACGCAGCCTTACCGTTCTCACGCTCGTTCTCGTTGAACAGCTTGGGACGCAGGGTGGTTGCCAGAGCCATAGCCAGCGGCGGAACCATACCGGAAATAATGACGGCAGCCATGATTTCCTGGTTCACGGTCGCACCCGAGGACAGGCCAGCGGTTGCGAAGAGGTAAGCAGCCTTGTTGATGGGGCCACCCAGGTCAGAAGCCATCATCGCGCCCAGAATCAGACCCAGCAGCAGAGCGGAGCCACCAGACATGGAGGTCAGCCAATCCTGCAGGGTGGTCATAACCCACGCCAGGGGTGCACCGAGCAGCAGGTACATTGCCAGGCCGGCAACCAGAGAAGTTACCAGCGGGGTGATGACCACGGGCATCATCGAGCCAAGCCAGCGGGGCAACTTCAGGGTGCCCAGAGCGTACGCAATCAGACCGGCGAGAATACCGCCAACAATACCGCCAAGGAAGCCCGCGTTCACCGCAAGAGCCACCGAACCGGCGATGAAGCCCGGAGCAATACCGGGACGCTGAGCCAAACCGTACGCAATGTACGCGGCAAGAGCCGGAACCATCAGGCTCAGACCGAAACCACCGATGGTCTGCAGAACAGCACCCAGGTACAGGGTCCAGTGCACGTCACCGAGGTTGAACAGGGTTGCCGAGTCAAGAATCGCCTTGGTGTTCACATCGCCAAGGTTCGGCACCGTAATTGCCTCGAAAACGAAGCCCAGGGCGACCAGAATACCGCCGGCGGCAACGAACGGAATCATGTAGGAGATACCGGTCATCACGGCCTTGTAGATGCGCGAGCCCCAAGCGCCTTCGGTAGCGCCTGCGCTGTCCTCACCGCTGGATGCGGCAGCGGCAACGCGTGCACCGTTGGGGTTCTCAGCCTCAGCCAGAGCCTCCGCAATCATTTCCTTAGGCTCGTCAATACCGCGCTTGACGGGAGACTCAACAAAGGGCTTACCCGCGAAACGGTTACGCTCACGCACGTTCACGGACACCGCAAAAATCACGGCGTCTGCGGCATCAATATCAGCCTGGGTCAGCTTCTCATTACCCGAAGAGCCCTGGGTCTCAACCTTCAGGTCGTAGCCGAGCTCTTCAGCAGCGTACTTGAGGGCGTCCGCAGCCATGTAGGTGTGAGCGATACCGGTGGGGCATGCGGTCACAGCAACAATCTTCTTCACCGGAGCCGAAGCAGCGGGGGTTTCCTGAGCGGAGGCGGCAGGTGCAGCAACGGGCGCAGCCTCGGCGGGCTTAGCCTCTGCTTTCTTCTCGCCCACGCCGAGCGCACCGTTGACCAGCTCAACGATCTCTTCAGCCGAGGAGGCTTCGCGCAGGGACGCAGTGAAGCTCTTCTTCATCAGGGAGCGTGCCAGGGTGGAGAGTAGCTTCAGGTGGGCCTGGTCAGCGCCATCGGGTGCAGCAATGAAGAAAATCAGGTCGGCGGGGCCGTCCTTTGCACCGAAGGAAACCGCCGGGTTAGGGCGCGCCATTGCCAGAGTCGGCTCGGTGACGGCGGCGCTACGGCAATGCGGAATCGCAATACCGCCGGGGATACCGGTGTCGGTCTTGGATTCACGCGCCTCGGCAGCCGCGTAGAGCTGCTCGAAGTCGGTAGCGCGTCCGGCATTTACGACTGCCTGGGCGAGCTTGGCAATTACGTCGAATCGGGTCTCGCCGAGGTTCTCGTCCAGCAGGACGAGATCTGCGGTGATCAGATCAGACATATTCCCTCCTCGGGTATGTGTTGGGGCGGGGATTCGCTCAGCAGTGCCGGACTTCTCCCCTATATGAGTTCAAAGTGTGCGCAGTGTGTGTTTGTATGTGCAGCGTGCGTATATGTGTGTACATATGCGCACAGCACCCCAGCTTATATTCCCTGCTGAGAATAAAAGCTGGAGGTGCGAAAACAGCCCGAATTAGAGCTGCAGCTGACGAATAGAGACCTTCTCAGGAGTGGTCTGCTCCAGCGAAGGCATACGGGTACCGGGCAGAGCAGCAGCAGCCGAACCGTGAGCTACCGCCTGAACCAGGCAACCGGGGGCATCCTCACCACGAGTATGAGCAATCAAGAAACCGGACAGCGACGAGTCACCGGCACCCACAGTGCTACGAACCTGAATCGGCTCATGCACAGCATGCCAGATACCCTGCTCAGTGACCAGCACTGCGCCGCCGCCGCCGAGGGTGGCAAGCACATACTCGATGCCGTCGCCGAGCAGCTTCTGGGCGGTGCGGGCGGTCAGCTCGGGGCTAGCCTCCAGCTCCTCCCAGTTATCGCTACCGGTCAGCTGAGCCAGCTCCTCCGAGTTGGGCTTAATCAGGGTGGGCTTGTGCTCACCGGCGACGGTCGCAATCAGCGGCGCCTCAGAGGTATC
>ERZ773196.1720-NODE-1720-length-12025-cov-3.643108_pt1 | contig 12025 bp, 12 predicted proteins | sample MGYA00581009_ERZ773196 | MGnify/ENA primary metagenome ERZ773196 (study PRJEB29015, sample SAMEA2738162) | human oral metagenome | biome: human oral; feature: human-associated habitat; material: saliva | place: China | collected 2243 ...
GCGGTAACGATGACGCACTACTTACTATGATCGAACGGAAGACCCGCGAATACTGAATGCTGTCAACTAAAAGCAAGAATAAAAACATTTTGAAAAAAGCTTGACGGATCAATCGCGAGGGGGCATAATATGAAGGCACAGACAAAAACATTTTTGATAACGGAGGATTGGATTATGAACAATATGATGAAAGAGTATTTAAAAGATGAATACAGCGACAGCTATCTCAAAAACTTCTGTCGGTATTGGATGAAAGCTTACGGAGGAAGCGGAGATGAGTGGAGACGGAAAAATGACCTTGACTGTCTTTATTTTGACGGTGATTTGCTGGCAGATACACTCATGAGTGCATGGACACCCATAAAGTGGGTTGCAGATCTTCTGAATGAGGAAAAAGGAATCAGATTCCATAAATATAGAATAGACAGTGATGATCCGCTTTCGGATTTACGGATGTTATCTGATGACTGTGAGCAGTACCTGCCGAAGAATCACAAGTTAGTAAAGCTTCTTTATGAATTTCTTGCGCTTGCTGAACAAAGGTGTAACTATATACTTCTCCCCAACAGAAAGATGAATCGTGCGAGGTATAAGGACTATATCAGTGGCGAGGAGGTCTGGCTCTATGATGAGGTGCCCGCAACTTTATCACACCTTTTTGATCAGAACAGCCTAGGCAGATTTTTCCTTGGCTCTAACAATGAAGTAGATATCATGCGTGTTACTGGATGGGTTGCTCGGGAGCATCTTGAAATGGGTTTTGAAAATAATGAGATTGCACCGGAAAATGTACGCCCCCTGATATCAGGACTTTCGCCGTATGAAGCCAAATGGCTTAATGACGAGCATGAAATCGAGCAGGCTTTGGAATATATGATTGATTTTCTACAGAATAGGGAAGACCGATTGAAAAAGTGAGGCTTGTGGCTTATGCTACCAGAAAATCTTTTGTGATAAGGAGGGATGACGTATCACTTATGCGATGAGCGACATTCATGGAATGTACGATTCCTATAAAAGAATGCTGTCCAAGGTAGACTTTTCTGAGGACGATACTTTGTATATTCTTGGAGATACAATAGACCGCGGCACGGAAGGATTAAAAATCCTGCTTGATATGTCCGCTCGCTCGAATGTTTATCATCTTGTTGGCAATCACGAGTATGTGGCTTGTGCCATTCTACCTTGGCTTATGCAGGAGATCACCGAGCAAAACACTGACGAGAACGTCTTGATGGACAGGCTTTCCATCATTGAAGCCTGGATGAAAGACGGCGGAAATCCTACGATAGAAGAATTCAGCAAGTTATCGCAGGAGCAAAGAGAATATGTCGTTGACTACATAAATGACATGACTGTTTATGAAGAAGTTAATGTAGCGGGAAAGAATTATCTCCTTACTCACGCAGGGTTAGACAATTTCCAAATCGGAAGAGCATTGGATGACTACGCCCTCGGAGATTTTATATATACCAGCCCAAAACTGTCAGACCACTTTTTTGATGATAAACTGCTTATTGTCGGGCATACGCCTACTCCCTACTATTATGCTCAGTTAAATGGAACAAATCGAGGAGAAGCGAAGATTTTTCGAACGGATAGTTTTATAGACATTGATTGTGGCTGCTCATATGGCGGGAAATTAGCTTGTCTCTGCCTTGATACTATGGCAGAATTCTATGTGTAGCGACATCTTTTTAAAGAACAGGGAGGTATTTGTGCCACAATCGTAGCTAATATCGGCTGAACATTTGTATTAATATAAAAAAAGCTCTGAATGACACATGATATGTTTCTACAGAGCTTTTTATTTATGTGTTCTCTCAGCACTTTTGTTGATGTGTCTATAATGTCTGTACCGATTACATCTTGAATGCCTGTATTGTTCATACCAAATTATCCTCCTGTGTTTAAATTTTTATCGGCCGATTGCATTTACGGCTGTTTTCAATTACTGTTTATAATGAATTGAGATTTATTGAAATTTATCCAAGAAGGAAATGATTATGTGGTTCGATAGCAGCATTTTTTATCAATTCTATCCCTTGGGCTTTTGCGGAGCTCTAAAGGAAAATGACGGAGTACTTGTTCCGAGAATCAGGAAAGTTACAGAGTGGATTCCCCATCTTAAGCGCCTCCATGTGGATGCCGTTTATTTTTCGCCCGTCTTTGAGTCGGATCGGCATGGCTATGATACAAGAGATTATCGAAGGATTGACTGTCGTTTGGGGAGTAATGCGGATTTTTCCGAAGTTTGTAAGATTCTCAAGGAAAATGGGATCCGTGTTGTTCTGGACGGAGTCTTTAACCATGTGGGACGAGGCTTCTTTGCTTTTCAGGATGTGCTCGAAAAGCGTTGGGACTCGGAATACAAGGATTGGTTCTACATTCATTTTGATGGAAACTCCTGCTACAACGACGGCTTTTGGTATGAAGGTTGGGAAGGGCATTTCGAGCTGGTAAAACTGAATCTCGATAATCCGAAAGTGAAAGAATACCTATTTTCTTGTGTGAAGGGCTGGATAGAGGAGTTTCAAATCGACGGTTTACGACTGGATGTAGCCTACTGCTTAAACGAAAACTTTATGCGAGAGCTTCGTGCATTTTGTGACTCTGTAAGGCCGGATTTCCTGCTCCTCGGAGAAATTCTTTTTGGGGACTATAAAAGAATCGTAAATGACGCCATGCTTCATAGCTGCACGAATTATGAGTGCTATAAAGGGTTGTATTCCAGCTTCAATGATTTGAATCTCTTTGAAATTAACTATGCGCTGAATCGGCAATTTGGAAAGGATAATCCTATTTACAGGGGGATGCACTTGCTTTCCTTTGCGGAGAACCACGATGTGACGAGAGTGGCAAGCATCTTAAAGGACAAACGACATTTGCCCCTCCTATACACCATGCTCTTTACCATGCCGGAGATTCCCTGCATCTACTATGGCGGTGAGTGGGGGATTTCGGGAGTTAAGGAAAATGGCAGTGATGATACCCTTCGTCCTGCGCTTTCGGAGCCGCAGTGGAACGAACTCACCGATTTAATTTCGGCTCTTGCCAAAGTGCATAAGGAGCATAAAGCATTAGTTTATGGAGACTACAAGAGCATAGTGCTGACCAATCGTCAGCTCATTTTCCAAAGAGAGTTTGAGGGAGAGCGGATATGGGTGAGCGTTAACGCGGATGAGCAGGCGTATCAGGCGCGGTTTCATGGCATGGAAAATTGCGAAGTTACGGATTTACTAAGTGAGGAAAAACTCTTCCTCAATGATTCTTTTACGCTTCCGCCTTTTAGTTTCTTCATGTGGAAGTTATCATAATTAGTTTGTGGAACGATCATAATTAGTTGTGATTGTAAGTTGCAATAATAAACTGTATCATTAATACTTTCTCTTCAAAATGAAATTATATGACAGAAACGAGGATTTATTTTAAGTAATATTCGTCGTAAAATATTGTTGTGCGATTTCACGAATGCTATGATGGTGGGTAAGAAAATATAGGGAAAGATAAAAAGATAAGAAAGGATGTGCATTCATGGCAAATATTAGTCCGGTTTCAGATCTTAGAAACTACAATTCTGTCTTAGAGAAAGTCTCTCCGGGTTCTCCTGTTTATTTAACTGTGAATGGAATGGGAAAATATGCTATCCGGGATATTGCTGAAGATGAAGAATTTGAGAAGACGAAGGCAATGCTTCGTCTTATGTGCGAATTAAATGAGGGAAGGCACTCCGGAGAAGAAGAGGGATATTTATCTTCTAAGGATGTGCGTGCATATTTTAGCGGTAAAGATAAATGAAATACAATCCGGAATATTCACCATTAGCACTGCGAGACCTTGACAGGGTCTGGCATGAAGTTTTTGAGGCATCCAAAAACTACGATATTTGCGAGAAATATATAAATGATTTATTAGACAAAATAGAAAATAAAGCGAAGTATCCCAAATCCGCGACTCCCCTATATTATGAAGATTTGTTCACCGGATACTATTATATTAGATTTAAGGCTTACCTTGCTTTCTATAGAATAGAAGGGGATAAGCTTCTTGTAGATAGAGTTCTGTTTGCTGCGAGTGATTACAGGAGAACCCTTCGTTTATCAAGTGAATAGCGGGAGGGGTTAAGATGGATGATGCTACCGGGAAATTTGCTGAAACAATCAAAAAAATAGGGCGGAAACGGAGAAGGAGTGAGGGTAAAATGAGAGTGATTTTTACGGATATGGACGGCACATTGATGAATGCAGAGCATCGTATTTCGGAGCGGACGGAGCGGGCTTTAAAAAAGTGGACAGAGGAAGGCAATCATTTGGTGCTGAGTTCTTCCAGAGGGGTTTCCGGTATTATGCCGGTTATAGAGAGATATCATCTTGATGCGGCAGTCATTGCTCTTGGCGGAGCCGTGATTTTAGACCATTCGAGAAAGCTGATTTATGAGAGAGGGATGTCTCGTGAGGAAATGCAGGAAGTCGTTCAATTTGCAGAGGCAAATTTTCCGGATGCAACTTGGAATGTCTATACGGCAAGTCATTGGATTGTCAAAGACTTGACTGATTCCCGGGTAGTAAAGGAAGCATCGATTGTGGAAGTGGATCCGACAGGAACGGATCTTTCTGTTCTTCCGGAAGCGGTGCAAATTGGGAAAGTGCTTCTGATTTGTGATTCCGATCAAATTGACAGTATAGAAAACGCCTTAAAAGAACAGTTTCCAAAGTTGAATATCTGTAAGTCGGCAAAGACAATGCTTGAAGTCAATGCCTGTGGAACTTCGAAAGGGCAGGCAGCTGAGGTTTACTGCAAAGAAAATCATTTCGAATTGAAAGAGGCCATTGCTTTTGGGGATAATTTTAATGACCTGTCTATGCTTAAGGCGGTGGGGAGACCGATTCTGATGGGAAACGCTCCGGAGGAGCTGAAGAAGCAGTTTACAAGATTAACATCGGATAATAACCATGACGGACTGGCCGAGGCGTTGGAGAAAATTCTATGAAAAAATTACTTTTAACGGCATTTACGCCCTTTGACGGGGAGAGAATCAATCCTGCCTTAGAAGCGGTGAAGCTTGTTAAGGATAAGATAGGGAAGCTTAAGATTGTAAAGCTCGAAGTACCGACAGTATTCGGAAAATCTATTGATACTGTGAGAGAAGCGATAGAGCGGGAGAGGCCGGACTTTGTTCTTTCTATCGGACAGGCGGGCGGAAGAGCCGAGATTACACCGGAAAGAGTCGCAATCAATCTTAATGATGCAAGGATTCCGGATAATGAAGGGAATGAACCGATTGACGAGCCGATTTTCCCCGATGGGGAAAATGCGTACTTTTCCACACTTCCGGTGAAAGCAATGGTGGAGGCAATCAGGAAGGAAGGACTGCCTTCTTCTTTATCGAACTCGGCCGGTACTTATGTTTGCAATCATCTGATGTACGGGGTTTTATATTATCTTGATAAAAACTACAGTTTGAAAAAGAAAAGCTTTACGCAGCGGGATACTTCAAGTCTTTTATTTTCAGAAGAAGAAAGTAGTTCTGTCGTTAAAGCCGGTTTTATTCATGTCCCCTATATTCCGGAGCAAGTGAAAGATAAAAAAGAGATGCCGGCTCTTCCGCTTTCGGATATCGTAAGAGGGCTGGAAGCGGCTATTCAGTCTGTGGAAGAAAATGAGCTGGATTTGAAAAAAGCCTTTGGAAGAGAGTGTTAAATGGAAAGAGATGTCGAATAAGGACGATTTTCCATCGGAATAAATACAAGAAAATCTTCTCTACTAATGATAAGATACTACAGTATGATTGAAGGATTGAACAACGAAATAGCGAGAATGATTTGATTAAGACGGAGAAAGAAAATGCAGAATCCTGATCGAAGAGATCAAAAAGAAATGCAGAATATCGATGAACTGGAGACAGTGCTTTATGCCGGAAATCTCTTGCTGAGCAGTGGAGCGGAGATTTATAGAGCCGAGGAGACGATGTCTCGTATTGCGGAATCCATGAACATCAAAGATTTGGATGCCTATGTGACAAACCGCGGAATCTTTGCCAGCGGAAATGTGCCCGGGAAGGGAATTGAAACCCGGATTATGAGTATTCCGGATAAAGAACTGAACATTGATAAAATCGAAGCGGTAAATGAATTATCCCGTGAATTTTGCAGCGGCACTGTGGGATTACAGTATCTTCGTACTTCCTTACAGAAAATCGCAAATATGGGAGAACAAAAAGTCTCAGAGAGGATTCTATCCTATTTTCTCGGGGCAGGATGCTTTAGCTATGCCATAGGAACTTCCTTCCGGGATTCGCTTTGCGCCGCCATTATCGGAAGTTTGGTCGGTTTCTATATGATTTGGTCAAAATACAGAATTAAATCCAGAGTACTGATTACCATCATTGCCAGTGTATTAACAGCACTTCTCAGCAATTTATTTGTAGCAGTCGGGCTGGGGTCACAGCTTTCTTTTATTATTATCGGAGCTATGATGGATTTGGTTCCGGGAGGAGCCTTTGTGAACGCCGTGCGAGAATTTAGCCAGAATAACTTTGCAACGGGACAGACTTTACTCACCAGTGCCCTGCTTAGCTGTGTTTCCATGGCTTCCGGTGTTGCTTTAGTGGAGCTGATGGTGTCCGGAACCATTATGACGCCGAGTGTGATTTATGATATTCCGGAAATCTCCTATACGGTTCTTCTTATTCGGAGTCTTGCGGCAGGCCTTGGCACCATTGCCTTTGCTCTGCTGTTTCGCGTAAGAAGACGACATTTTGTGGATTGTGGAGTGATGGGAACCATTACTTGGCTTATGTATATGCTTTGTATCAGAACCTGGAACAATGAAGCCGTTGCGGTTTTTGTTAGCGGCTTTTCCGCAGTTTTGGCTTCCAGAGTGCTTGCGGTACTCAGAAGATGTCCGGCTACGGTATTTTTGATGACCAGTTTGATTCCTCTTCTACCCGGAATCAGCTTATACAGATCCATTTATTATCTCTTAATGGGGAGTGCACAGATTTCCATGCATTTTGGCAAACTCTGCTTCTTAACGGCTTTTACCATAGCGGTGTCCATTGCCATTGTGCAGCAGATTCCGAGGAATTGGAAGTTACCGATAGGGAAATAAAAAAAGTTTTGCTTATGGAGATTACATGTAAAAGTACAAGTATATATGCATTATTATTTATAAGATTTGGCATTCTGCCAAATCTTATTTTTGAATAATCCAAGAAAATTATACAAAAAACTCGGATTTCTGCATAGACTTTATTGTTAAAGAAGAATATATTCAGGACAAAGATAGATAGAAGTGATCGTGCTATTGATTTGATAATTATTTTAACTTTCATGAGGAAAATATGGATAAGTATTTGCTTGAAATGCAGAACATAGAAAAAAGTTTTGGCGGAGTTAAGGCTTTAAAGTCTGCTTCCTTAAATTTGAAAAAGGGTGAAGTCTTATCTTTAATGGGGGAAAATGGTGCCGGAAAATCAACCCTCATGAATATTTTGAGCGGATCCTTACATGCAGATAGTGGAGCAATCTTAATTGAAGGTAATGAATGTAGTATCAGAAGTCCGATTCAAGCCAGAAATCTTGGAATTGTTAAGATTCATCAAGAACTTCAAATTGTTCCCGAGTTAAATATTGCAGAAAATATTTATCTGGGAAGATGGCAGACTGATAAATTAGGGTTGATAAAAAAGAAGAAGATGCATGAATTGGCTAAGGCATGTCTCTCTATGCTGGAATGGGATGTAGATACCAGAATCAAGGTAAAAGATCTACGAATAGGTGAGCAACAGCTGGTTGAAATTGCTAAAGCCATCTCCTGTGATGCAAGAATTATTATCATGGATGAGCCGACTTCTGCATTAAGTGAGCCGGAATCTAAGAAACTTTTTCATGTTATTGAAAAACTGAAAGCAAATGGCTGTTCGATTATTTACATAACGCATCGCATGGAAGAAGTGTTTTTGATTTCAGACAGACTAACAGTAATGCGAGATGGGGAATATATCGGAACGAAAAATGCGAAGGAAACTTCGGTTGAAGAAATAATTTCCATGATGGTGGGAAGGTCCGTGGAGGAGCAATATCCGGAAAGGAGTGTACAAAAAGGGAAAATTCTATTCGAAGTGAACAACCTTTGCTTTAATCCTCCTAAATATAGTTTTAAAAGATCCTTAAAAAATATCTCGTTTAAAGTGAGAGAAGGGGAAGTTCTCGGTATTGCAGGCTTAGCGGGGGCAGGAAGATCTGAGATTTTTGAATCTATTTTCGGAAAAGACGCTAAGCATGTAAGTGGCGAGATAAAGGTCGATTCGCAGGTTGTGAAAATCAATTCACCGGATGATGCTATACGGGCAGGGATCTCATTTGCAACGGAAGATAGGAAGGGAACCGGGCTGATTCTAGGGAGAAGTATAGGAGACAATATATCTCTACCTTTATTTGATAAGTTTGCCAAATTAGGAATTATGCGTGAAAAAGTTCAGCGAAATTCGTGGAAGGAATACATGAGCAAGCTGAAAGTAAAAGCATCTTCACCCAATGTTCCTGTTAGTTCTTTGTCGGGAGGAAACCAGCAAAAGGTTATTTTAGCAAGATGGTTATTGACAAAACCGAAGGTTCTTCTTCTTGATGAACCTACTAGAGGAATTGATGTAGGAGCAAAAGAGGAAATATATCTTCTTATCAATGAGCTTGCCGCATCCGGTTTGGCCGTAGTTGTTATTTCTTCAGAGTTGCCTGAACTTATGGGGATTTCGGATAGAATTATCACCATATGCGAGGGGGTACTTACAGGGGAAATCAGCAAAGAAGAGGCAACACAGGAAAAATTGCTTACAGCTGCAACAAATAGTAATTCAAGGCGAAATTGAGCCGGAGGAGGAGATTGTGTCCGAACAAAAGTGGAAAAAAACAGAAGCTTTTTTAAAGCAATTCCAAAGTTATATTGCATTGATTGTGATTATTGTAGTGGCTTCCCTAATTAGTGTAAAAGACGGAGAGAATATATTTCTTAGTGTACCGAATATCATGAATGTGCTAAGAGCGGTGTCTGAAACCGGGATTATAGCCATAGGCATGACTATGATACTCATTTTAGGAGATATTGATCTCTCTGTAGGATCTATCGTGGGACTGGTTTCTACCGGATGTGCTTCTCTTATGGTAAGAAATGGACTGGGAATGCTCCCTGCAGTGCTGTTAAGTCTTTTAATCGGAGCATTATATGGACTTTTTAACGGATTATGCATCACTAAGTTGAAATTGCAGGCATTTATTGTAACTTTGGCCAGTATGAATATTGCCAGAGGTCTGGCAAGATTCTGGTCGAATGGAGTAGGGATTCCTCTTGCGTATGGTGAAGGAGAGGGATTTGCGCCGCCGGCTTTCGGGCTTCTTTCGGCAAAAGCTTTTAATATAATCCCTGCACCGGTCATTATCTTTATCAGCTTACTGCTAGTCTTTCAATTTGTTTTATCTAAAACATCTTTTGGAAGAAAGGTCTATGCAATTGGAGGAAACAAGAAAGCTTCCTATTTAGCCGGTATAAAAGTGGATAGAATCAAAATTATTGCTTTTATGCTATGCAGTATGCTTTCAGCAGTAGCTGCAATGGTACATGCGGCGCAGATAAGTCAGGGGGGGCCAAATGAAGGTCTAGGATATGAGTTAAATGCGGTTGCTGCCTGTGCAATCGGAGGAACTTCTCTTGCTGGGGGAAAGGGAACCATGATAGGAACTCTGGTTGGAGCAGTCATACTTGGTCTTTTGGACAATATCCTCGGTCTTAAAGGGGTAAATTCCAATCTGCAGCTTATGGTAAAGGGATTAATAATAATTATAGCTGTATTTATGCAATCGGAAAAACAAACGGATTAAAACCAATGCTTTAAAAAGCTAAAAACATGGAAGGAGAACATGGATATGAAAAAAAGTATTAAACGATTATTAGGTGTGGGAATGGCTTCTCTTTGCCTAATGGCTTTACTTTCAGCTTGTGGGGGTAAAGCTACGGAGACTAAAGCGGACAAGCAGGAGGGACAGTCTTCCGTTGCGGAGGAAAGCAAGAAAGAAGCTGAGCAGTCAGGGGAAAAGAAGCAGTTTGTCATCGGGATGTCACAGTGTAATCTGGGAGAGCCTTGGCGTGTTGCGATGAATGACCAGATTAAAATGGCTGCAGAAAAACATCCGGAGTTTAAAGTGATTTATGCTGATGCTGCACAGGATAATTCAAAACAGATTGCCGATATTCAAAACTTTATTCAACAGAAGGTGGATTTGATTATTACTTCTCCCAATGAGGCAACACCGCTTACTAATGTGGTAAAGGAAGCATATGAAGCAGGAATTCCGGTGATTCTTTTAGATAGAAAGATAGACGGGGATACCTATACGCAGTTTATTGGCGCAGATAATGTAGATATGGGAAAAGTTGCAGGAGAATATGTCGCCAATACCTTGTTAAAAGACGGTGGAAAAGTATGTGAAATCAAGGGACTCGAAGGTACATCCGGAGGAATTGACAGAGACAATGGTTTTAGAGAGGGAATTAAGGCCAATCCGAAGGTAGAGATTGTTTCTGTAAATAATGCCGATTGGTTACGTGAGAAGGCAATCACCGTTGCGGAAGAAATGCTGCAGACCAATAAAGAGATTGACTTGTTTATCGCGTTAAACGATCCAATGGCTGAGGGAGCATATATTGCCGCAAAGCAGGCAGGAAGAGAAAAAGATATCCTCTTTGTCGGTTTTGATGGACTTCCCACACCGGATGGCGGTATTAAGAGCGTAATTGACGGAAGACTCAGTATGACACAGGTGTATCCAACAGGAGGAGCTGAAGCGATTCAAAGTGCTTATGAACTCCTTGTGGAAGGAAAAGAGCTGGAAAAGACAATTACGTTAAAGTCGGAAATAGTAGTTCCTGAAAATGCTGAAGAATTATTAAAGAAGTATGGCGGTAAATAGAGTATAGAATATAGACGGGCGATTGTATATTAAGCTCACAAAAAAGGGGCGAGTAGCCTCTTTTTTGTGAGCTTAATAAGTGGCGCAGACAAAGCTTGAGACATTTTGTTGGATAAACACGGAAAAGAAGTAATCTTATTCATATAAAGACTTGAAAATCCTTAGGGGTAGACATCTTATATGCTATAATTTTAAAATAGGAATCAAGATTTTAAAATAGGAGTCAAGAAAATTTTGCATTCATTTAAAGGGCAGCTGTATGAGAAGAAAGCTTTTGTTATTTAATCTTACCATGATTTTGCTGGTGGTTTTTATACTGGCGATATCCGGGGTATATATATACAGGCAGAATCTTATGAAGTCCAGAATGAGTTATATTACGGAGCTCCAACGTCAGCTTGCGGCTTCTTTTGATTTAAAAATAAAATCCGTTGAAAATACACTGGATATACTTGCTGATACAGGTGCAATCAAGGATTGTTTAATGTATGACGGAGAGAATCCCGCTTTAAAAATAGAGGATGAACAGGCGGTAAGATCGCTTTTTACAGATTACGAAAAAGTAAATTCAGATTATCTAAATATGATTTTGGTATTTGGTAATGGAAAAGAGTACATATCCAATGACACCTATCGCCTTGTAAATGAGAGCTTTTTTAAAGAACAATGGTTTAAAGAAGCAGTGGAAAATGACTATTCTTATCAGTTTTATAATGCTTTACGTAATCTTGAAAGCTGGAAAAAATATGATGACGGATCTTATATCTCTATTGCAAAATCAGTACAAGCTAATCATAAAAGTATTGGGGTTATTATGATAGATGTCTCTTTGGAAGAATTCAAAAAATTATATAGGGATATAGAGGAAGATACCGGAAGCTTCTTCTTTCTTATGAATGATGCAGGGAAAATCATTCTGAGCCCGGTGAACAATATAGTATATAGAGTTAATTCGACTTGGTTTTCTGAAAAGGAAGGAATTATAGTATCGAATATCTTAGGTAAGAATTATAAGTTTGTTTACAATAAGTTCAGGGATGAAAATCTGCTTATTGTAGGTG
>ERZ773196.1721-NODE-1721-length-12018-cov-3.450723_pt1 | contig 12018 bp, 10 predicted proteins | sample MGYA00581009_ERZ773196 | MGnify/ENA primary metagenome ERZ773196 (study PRJEB29015, sample SAMEA2738162) | human oral metagenome | biome: human oral; feature: human-associated habitat; material: saliva | place: China | collected 2243 ...
ATTTTGATTCAAGGCTTCTCCTGCGGAATAAACAAGCTTTTTTGCCGCAATCCTGTCTTTCAACTTCTGATAGTTTTTCCCGGAAAGGGTTTCTACATTTTGTAAATCCTCTTCCGCTTCCGAAAGTTTTCCAAGATGAATCTCCGCCTCCGCCTTGTAAGAAAGAATATCAAATTGCAGGCTGCCGACACTTCCCTTACTTTTTTCCAAGGCAAGAGTAAAGTCTTCAAGAGCTTTTTTGGCATCTCCCTTTTCTAAAGCGCTGATTCCTTCCATACGATACTCTTTTACCTCACTTTTACAGGAACTTAAACAGAGCATGAGTAGCAGAAGGACAAGTGATTTTTTCTTCATATCTTAGGCCTTTCCAGTAGTTCCGAATCCTCCCCGGTTACTGTTTCCGAGATGCTCCACTTCCACAAACTGTACTACAGGCTGATGCGGCATAATACGGAATTGTCCGATGCGATCATTGACATGAATTTCCGTATCTCGCATGGCAAGAATCGGCATATGGATGATATCCTCATCCCCGCAAAAGGACTCATCCACAACCCCCATAGCATTCGTTTGGATGATTCCGAAGTTCTTAAAAGCGGAACTTCTGGGTAAAATCCACATCTCATAGCCCTTAGGCAATTCCACGGAGATTCCCATACTGATAAGACGAAATTCTCCGGCTTTCATTTTTACTTCTTCCGCAACCCTTAAATCTATCCAATCGCTTTTTCCGTCAATATAGCGAAGCTTTTCCAGTCCTTCCACATGATACTTAATCTTTATCTTTTCTTCCATTTCCATTTCCTCTTCTTCCAGGCATTTCTCTGTCTTCCGACTTCTTCCCTGTACCCCTCTGTTCGGCAACTTCTTTTTCGAGTATAGATAAGGCCGATGGCGCTTTCGCCTTCATCGAGAGGCGACTCCGTATCGTCTTCCCACTCCTCGGGCGGTGCTTCCGGCTCCTCGGGCGGCGCTTCCGGCTCCTCGTCCAAAGGTGTCTCCGCCTCGTACTCCGGCTCTTCGGGCGGTGCTTCCGACTCCTCCAGATAGGCTTCGACGAACCTATCGCTCTCCTCATCCTCGGAAACGAAGTTGCCTAAGTTTCCGGGCTTTCTGCATTCGCTTCCTCCTTAACTTCTTCTCTGCTTTCCGTATCCTCTTCCTCTACCTCTCTACTGTCTGTATCTTCTTCCTCTGTTTCCCTATCTTCCGATTCCGGCTCCACTCCCGCAATCTCTTCTTCCGAAGCCATGCTGTTTTCTTCCGCGTCCGTTTCTTCCTCTTCCGGATTCGTCCTCTCCGTCTCCTCTTCCGCATCCATGCTGTTCTCCTCCGCGTCCGTGTCTTCTTCCGCCTCCAAGCCGAAGCCGTCCTTCAGCTCCTCTGCTACCTCTTCCTTAAGAAGCTTTTCCGCACCTTCCGGAAGTTTGGGCAGGTCTTTCAGAGAATCCACGCCGAAACGGTTTAAGAATTCCTCCGTTGTGGCAAAAAGCATCGGTCTTCCGGGCGCATCCAGTCTCCCTACCTCTTCTATCAGACCGAATTCCACCAGTCGATTCACGGCGTGATCCGACTTCACTCCGCGAATCCTCTCAATTTCCACCTTCGTAATCGGCTGACAATAGGCGATAATGGATAAAGTTTCCAAAGCTACATCGGAAAGGGCAGGCTTCCTCGGGCTTTTCACAACTCGAATCAGGCCTTCATAAGTCTTAGGGTGACTCATCATCTGATAACGGTCTTCGAGCTTCTTAATAATCAGTCCCTCCTGCCTCTCCTCATACCTTTCCCGTAAACGCTCCGCGGCAAGGGTCGCTCCGTCCTTTCCCATATTCAGGCATACGGCAATTTCCTCCACGGAAACGGAACGCCCGAGAGAAAAGAGCAGAGCCTCTACCATATTTTCCTCTTCTTTAAGTCGAATCTTATCCTCTTCCAATATTTCTTTTTCAAGATCAATCGACAAAGAAATCTGTCCTACATCCTCCAAAATCAGCCCTCCATCTTCTCCCCATCAGGGTAAAATAAATCTAATCAAACTCTTCAATATCCGTCAAATCCAAACCTTCGTTCTCTTTCCCGTCTTTCTCGGAAAGCACCTCTATATCCAAGTCGGAAAAAGCCTTTTCCTGGGTGAGGCAAATCTTTCCCATTTTCATTAATTCTAAAATAGCGAGAAAACTGACCACTGTTTCGCTTCTTCCTTTAGCATTCTTCAGCATCTGGCGGAAAGAAAACCGACCATGCTTTCTTGCATAGGCAAGGACATCCCTGATTTTCCCCTCTAAGCTGATTTTTTCTCTCTTAATCTTTCCAAAATTGGAACGAAGCGTATCTTTTCGATCCTCCTTCCTTCGAAGAATTTCCTTCATCGTTTCCCGAAGACGAAGTAAATCAATTCCTCTAAGGAGAGCGCTAAGGTCGAGAGGCGGACTATACCGTTCCACCTCCTCCGGAACACTGGCTTCTTTCCGGATACTGAGCGGTGCGGATTCCTCTTTTTTACTGAGAAGCTTGCTCATTTTCTTATACTTTTTATATTCCAAAAGTCTTTCAACAAGCTCTTCCCTTGGGTCGACCTCCTCCTCTTCCCCTTCCTCTTTCGGAAGAAGCATCTTGGCCTTCATTTCAAGAAGCGTAACCGCCATAATCAGAAAATCGGAAACAATCTCCAGATCCTCTTCCTCCAAGTGATTGACATATTCCAAGTACTGCTCCGTAATTTCCGCAATAGGGATATCATAAATATTGATTTTATTTTTTTCAATCAAATGCAAAAGGAGATCCAAAGGTCCCTCAAACGCATCCAATTTATAAGAAATAATTTTATCCCTCTCCGTAAGCATTTTCTCTCCTCATAGCACTTAGACAAGTGCTTTTTCCCTTCCCGCGAGTACTGATTCTTCCGTATTTACTCTTCCTCCGGACACTTATCTGCTTGATTTTACTCTTCCTCCGGGCACAAGTCAAAGCAGGAAAGCTCCGGGAAATTGTTAAGTCTTAGGTTGATTGTATGGGTTCCGAGTCCTCTGCTGATGAAATAATACTGCTGTCCCTTTCTAAAGAGGCCTCTCGGCTCTCTTACAAAAAAACGATACTGCGGTGTCATCAAAGCAAAAAAAGGAATCCCTATTGCACCTCCATGAAAATGTCCGCATAAAAGAAGATCCTCCCCAAAAGACAAGGCCTCTTCCTTATAAAAAGGACTGTGCAAAAGAACGATTCGAAAAGCGGAGGAATCCGCACGCTTCTCTCCCGCTAAACTCTCTTCTTCCTCTCCCTCTATCTTCTCTTCCTCTATCTTCTCTCCACTCGTATTCGTTTCCTCTTCCGAAATCGCCTTCTTCCACTTCTCCTTTACGGCATCCTCTAAGGGCTTTTTCTCCTTAAAAAGCAGAGGCTGATAATACGAAATATCCAAAGGAAAACCGGCAAGAAAGAGGCCTTCCGGTAAGAAGATTCCTCTTCCGTCCACAAGCTCGACTCCCTCTAACGCCTTCTTAAAAGTCGAAACCTGCCCCCTTTCCTCCTTCTTGGAAAGAAGCTTTTCCTCATGATTTCCAAAAGAATAATAGACTTTATACTTTCTTTTCAGACTATCCAGTAAAGAAATCCCCTTCTCCGCCTCATCCCGGATATCCGTATCTTCCGAAGAATGGCTGATGGGAAAGTCACCGCCAATGAGAATAAAATCCGGTTTCAGTTCTTGAATTCGCTGAAGAAGAAGCGCATTTCCCTCTCCGAACTCCTTCTCGTGTAAATCACTTAAGAAAACAAAACGACATTTCTTTTTGATTTTCCCGGAATATATCCTGTAATACTCCGTTTTCAGCTGATTTCTTTCCCAGCGGGAATAGATATATACCGGTATTAAAATACCGCACAATGTTAGGAGAATTAACATTTCCTTCCTTCCTTCGAAAATAAAAATCGTCCATGTTACTCTAAATCTGAAGTAGAAGTTTCCTTGTTGTCCAAAGTAGAGAGGCAGGTTATATGATTAGTTATGCCCCCTTTTGGCAACTGATGAAGAAGAAAAGAGTAAGCCAATATCGCCTTATCCATGAACGAAAGCTTTCAGCCGGTCTTCTTAATCGACTAAGGAAGAATCAGCCGGTCTCTACGGAAAGCTTAAGACAAATCTGCATGCTTTTCTCCTGCGGTATATCCGATATTGTGGAATGCCTGCTCTAAAAAAGCAGTCGTATTCCGTACTTAGGGAATCGTTCTCCTTGCAATACAATAGGCTTCGCAGGCAACACTCGTTTAAAACAAAATACGGTAAGCTTCGCGGGCAACGCTCCCTTAGAATGTTAAAAGGTCTGATAGATCATCCTCTACCGGACCTTTTTCTTTTTTATATAGAGCAAATATCCTCTTCGGACGTCTGCCCTTCCACTCCTGCCGTCTCCCGCTTTTCCGGAAGTTCCTTTCCTTCTTCCGCTGAAGAAGCAGCCTTTTCTCCTCTTACATCGGAAAGAATCTCCATAAATTCCTTACCGGTAATCGTTTCCTTTTCGATAAGGAACTTCGCAATTTCGTCTAAGGCAGTACGATTGTCCGAAAGAATCTTCTTCGCTTCCTCATAACATTCCTTTAAAATGCGGGAAACCTCCGCATCCACCTCTGTCGCCGTATCGTCACCGCATTCCAGAACCGCTCTTCCCGAAAGATACATATTTTCCTGACGAGCAAGCCCCATAAGACCGAACTTCTCGGACATCCCGTACTGCGTAACCATAGCCCTCGCAATCTTCGTTGCCTTTTCAATATCGTTGCTTGCTCCCGTAGTCACCGTCTCAAAAACAAGCTCCTCCGCCGCTCTTCCCGCTAAAAATTCCACAATCATAGCATGCAATTCCGACTTGGTATTTAAATATTTCTCTTCCTCCGGAACCTGCATCACATAACCGAGAGCCCCCATAGTTCTCGGCACAATGGTTATCTTTTGTACCGGCTCGGAATCTTTCTGAATCGCCGCAACAAGCGCATGCCCCACCTCATGATAGGAAACGATTCTCCGTTCCTCCTTGGAAAGAATTCTGTCCTTCTTTTCCTTTCCGACCAGGACAACTTCCACCGCTTCAAAAAGATCCTTCTGGCTCACCTTTTCTCTTCCGTGCTTTACCGCGGTAATGGCGGACTCGTTCATCATATTGGCAAGATCCGCTCCCACCGCCCCGCTCGTTGCGAGGGCGATTTCATCAAAGTCCACCGTGTCGTCCAGCTTTACGTCCTTTGCATGAACCTTAAGGATATTCACTCTTCCCTTTAAATCCGGTTTTTCCACGATGACTCTTCGATCAAAACGTCCCGGACGAAGGAGAGCCGGATCCAAAATCTCGGGACGGTTGGTTGCTCCCATCACCATGATACCCTTTGCCGCATCAAAACCGTCCATCTCGGAAAGGAGCTGGTTCAAGGTCTGCTCTCTCTCATCGTTTCCGCCGTAACGGTTATCTCTGCTCTTTCCGATGGCATCAATTTCATCAATGAAAATAATACAGGGAGCCGTCTGATTGGCCTGTTTAAAAAGGTCTCTCACTCGACTTGCTCCAACACCCACGAACATCTCCACAAAGTCAGAGCCGGAAAGAGAATAAAACGGCACCTGCGCCTCTCCGGCAACCGCCTTCGCAAGAAGTGTCTTTCCCGTTCCGGGAGGCCCTACAAGAAGAGCGCCCTTCGGAAGCTTCGCCCCGATTGCGGTATACTTCGCGGGATTATGCAGAAAGTCCACAATCTCCACAAGACTTTCCTTAGCTTCGTCCTCACCGGCAACATCTTTGAAGCTGATTCCGGTCTCCTTTTGCATATACATCTTGGCATTGGACTTTCCGACACCCATGATGCCGCCTCCACCGCCGCCCATCCGCTTTGCCATACCGTTCATAAACCAGAAAAGAAGCACAAAGGGCAGAACCACGCTAAGCACGATTTGTAAAATAAAGCCGGAGTTATCCGGTCTCTTCCTGATAATCGTTACATTATGAAGATAAAGTCTTTCCACAAGCTTCTCCGCATCCGCATTGACCGGGACAACAAAATACACTCTCTCCTGCCCGCTGAACGGAAACAGACTGCTCTCCGCATTTTCTTTACCTTCCGTACCTGCGCTACCTTCGCCTTCGGCAGCACCGTCCACATTTTTCGAGGCGGACTTAGGGTAGACGGTAATCTGCCCGTCTCCCCACTCTACCTTATCCACGAGGTTCCGATCCACCATAGAAAGGAATCGGCTATAGCTCAGCTCCTGATTCATTCCCCTGCCGGTAAAACGCTGCGCCAGAGAATATATAAAAAACGTCACTGTCGCCGCTATTAAAATGATGAGTACGGTCTGCCCCATATTGGAGAAGCCGCCATTATCCCCATCTTTAAAATCTTTATTGTCCATTCCACTCTCCTTCAGAATTCGAAAGAAAAACTTCCGATTTTCGGCACAAAAAAGACTCCCTTTTCCGCCGAAGAGAAAAACTCTGTTCCGAAGGAAATCTCATCTGTTATCCATGCCTTTCATTATACGGAAGGGGCGAGAATCAGGCAAGCGCAATTTCCCTGCATACCGCGTCTCCCATTTCCGAGCAGGAAAGAAGACTAAGCCCCTTTTCTTCTTTTTTCGGGAAAATGTCTTTGGTTCGAAAACCTTTTTTCAGCACAGTTTCTACGGCTCTCTCCACTCTGTCGGCTGCCCTTTTCTCCTTTAAAGAATAGCGAAGAAGCATGGACGCCGATAAAATGGTTGCGAGCGGATTCGCTATATTTTTTCCCGCAATATCCGGTGCGGAGCCGCCGCTCGGCTCATACAGTCCAAAATCATTTTCCCCTAAAGACGCGGAAGGAAGCATACCGAGGGAACCGGTAATCTCCGCCATTTCATCGGAAAGAATGTCCCCGAACATATTTTCCGTAGCAATAACGGAGAAGCTTCCGGGATTACGAACCAGCTGCATTGCCATAGAGTCCACCAGAGCATGGCTAAGCTTTATCTCGGGCTCCTGCTCTCCCCTCGCAGTAAAAATCTTTCTCCAAAGTCGAGAGCTTTCCAGAACATTGGCCTTATCCACGGAAACCAGCTCCCCTCCTCTTTCTTTTGCGAGAGAAAATGCGATTTTAGCAATTCTTTCAATCTCGTGCGCGCGGTAAATCAGCTCGTCTCTAGCCACCTCTTCTCCATTTTCCACGGAAAGAGACTTCTTCCCGAAATAAAGACCTCCCGTAAGCTCGCGAATCATCATGATGGAAAAGCCTTCCCCGATGATTTCCTCTTTCAGGGGAGACGCCGCTCTTAACTCCGGATAAAGCTTCGCAGGACGAAGATTGCAAAAAAGCCCGAGCTCCTTTCTTAATCGAAGAAGTCCCGCTTCCGGACGCTTTTCTACGGGAAGCTTGTACCAAGGAGAAACCCCCACTACGCCCCCGATACTCCCCATCAGTACCGCATCACTTCTTTTACAAGTCGTAAGAGTCTTCTCCGGAAGAGGCTCTCCAACTGCATCGATCGCCGCTCCGCCGAAAAGCTCTTCCTGAAAATCAATAGAAAAGCTCTCCGATTCCGAGAGCTTCTCCATCACCTTCCTTGCCTCCCGTACAATTTCCGGACCGATGCCGTCACCGGATAGAACCGCTATCTTATATCCCATACCTTACCCCCTTCTTTTCTAAGCTCTTTTTTTTCGTAAAAACCATCGACATAAGCTCTTTTCTATGGAAAAACCATAACCATAAGCTTTTTCCCGAAAAACCTTGTGCATAAGCTCTTTTTTCCGAAAAATCGCTCAGCTGTCGTGTTCTTCCTTTCCTGCAAACCATTGTACAGGAGTTTTATTTTTTTTCTTATGCTTTTTTGCTATACTAGCCATACTGCAAAAAGGAATCGAAAAACTTGATATCGTATTCCTCTCGGGAAAAAAGGTGTAGAATTACGGATAAACTATTCTATGCATAAAATGAAGAATAGCAGAAAAAAATGGCAAAAAAATAATGGAAAAAATAGTGGAAAAAGGAGAAGAAATGGAATTCAAACTGCATTCGGACTACAGCCCGACCGGTGACCAGCCGGAGGCCATAGAAAGCTTAGTTCAGGGACTAAAGGAAGGGAACCAGTTCGAGACGCTTCTCGGCGTAACCGGCTCGGGAAAGACCTTTACCATGGCAAACGTGATAGAACGCCTGCAAAAGCCGACCCTCATCATTTCCCATAACAAAACCCTCGCGGCACAGCTCTATTCCGAAATGAAAGAATTTTTTCCGGAAAATGCAGTCGAATACTTTGTTTCCTACTACGACTACTACCAGCCGGAGGCCTATGTTCCGAGCACCGATACCTATATCGAAAAGGACTCGGATATCAACGATGAAATCGATAAGCTCCGAAACTCCGCTATGGCCTCCCTCTCCGAAAGAAAGGATGTGGTTGTCGTTGCCTCCGTTTCCTGTATCTACGGCTTGGGCGCACCTACCGAATACATGAACATGGCGCTTTCTCTTCGTCCCGGACAGGAAAGAGAAAGAGATGATTTACTGCGAAAGCTCATCGAAATCCAATATACAAGAAACGACATGGACTTTCGGAGAGGCTGTTTTCGTGTAAAGGGAGACACCGTAGACATCTTTCCGGCTTCCGAAGGAGAACAGGCCATCCGTGTGATTTTTTTCGGAGACGAAATAGAAGAAATCCAATTAATCGATGTTTTAACAGGAAAGGCCAAGGCCAAGCTTGAACACACGATGATTTTCCCGGCAAGCCCCTATGTTATTCCCATGGATAAGCTGCGTCTTGCCTGCAAAAATATCCTTTCGGAACTCGATGAGCGGGTGCAGTATTTTAAAGAAGAAGACAAGCTTTTAGAAGCGCAGAGAATCTCGGAGCGAACGAACTTCGATGTGGAAATGATTCGGGAAACCGGCGTCTGCTCCGGAATAGAAAACTATACCAGGCACTTGAACTTTGCCGCCCCGGGAGAGCCTCCCTATACCCTGATTGACTATTTTCCCGATGATTTCCTGATTATCGTGGACGAAAGCCACATCAGTCTCCCTCAGATTCGCGGCATGTATAACGGAAACCTCTCACGAAAAACCACCCTCGTGGACTATGGCTTCCGTCTTCCCTCCGCTCTGGATAACCGCCCCTTAAGCTTTTCCGAATTTGAAGGGAAAATCAATCAGATGCTCTTTGTTTCCGCAACCCCGGGAGAGTACGAAGCGGAACACGAGCTCCTTCGGGCAGAGCAAATCATCCGACCGACAGGACTCCTCGATCCTGAAATCGAGGTTCGTCCGACAAAGGGACAGATTGACGATCTTCTCGTAGAAATCAACAAGGAAACGGAGAAAAAGCATAAGATTCTGGTCACGACTCTGACCAAGAAAATGGCGGAGGATCTCACAAAATATCTCAAAGAAAATCATGTCCGGGTAAAATACCTGCACTCCGATATCGACACACTGGAGCGTGCCGCCATCATTCGGGATATGCGACTGGATAAATTCGATGTACTGGTTGGAATCAATCTCTTACGAGAGGGACTGGATATCCCGGAAATTACGCTGGTAGCTATTCTAGACGCGGATAAGGAGGGATTCCTTCGTTCTGAAACTTCCCTTATTCAGACCGTCGGGCGTGCTGCAAGAAATGCGGAAGGCCATGTCATCATGTATGCGGACAACATTACGGATTCCATGGAACGCACCATATCCGAGACCATGAGGAGGAGAAGCCTGCAAAAGGCCTACAATGAAGCGCACGGTATTACGCCCACAACCATTAAGAAGGCTGTACGAGATTTGATTGCGATTTCCAAAGCCTTGGACGAAGACGAAAAAGGACTCTTAAAAGATACGGAATCCATGTCCAAGGCGGAAATAGAAAAAATGATTCGGGAGCTTTCCAAGAAGATGCGCGCCGCCGCTACAGAACTGAATTTCGAGGACGCGGCAAAGTACCGGGATAAGATTGCAGAGCTAAGAAAAGGCTTAAATAAATAAGTTAATGCACAGAAGGCAAGTACAGCTTTAATTTCGATCCGAAATCGCTTTGCTCGTCTTCTCCAAAACCTGACTGCAGTTCTCAAAGTGCCTCCGATAGTACTCGGTATACATAATATCCACGAGGAAAAGCTGAGAAATCTCCGCCGAAGTGGAACCTTGCTGAAGAGAACCTACATTGGCACCGCAAAGAAGAAGAATATCCGTATACTCCGTGAGAGCGGACTTTTGGAAGCGTGTAATAGAAATGACCGTAGCACCGCTCTCTTTTGCGAGCTTGGCAATCTCCACGATATCCCGTGTCGCTCCGGAATACGAAAAAATGACCGCCGCATCACCCTTTTCCATGGTAGCTGCGCTCATGAGCTGCTGGCTGACCATCTCCGAGCAATACACCTTCGGCTCTATCCTATGAAACTTGTTCATAGCCTTCATCGCCGTAAGCATCGAGGCACCGACTCCGAAAAAAAGAATCCGCTTTGCTTTAGACATCGCGTCTATTGCCCTCCCCACCTCTTTAATATCCAGAAGAGTGAAACTCTCCTGAATAGAGGAAAGCGTATCCTTTAAAACCTTGTTTGCCATTTCGGAAATGCTGTCTCTTAAACTGATTTCCCCGTTATCCGATAAACCGCCCTCTTTTTCATTCTCCCGCATAGAAAGAGAAAGGGTCATCTTAAACTCCTGATACCCCTTCACATTCATGGTTTTGCAAAAGCGAAAGACCGAAGTATCTCCGACATTGCAGGTTTCCGCGAGATCCGAAATCGACATAAACAAGACCTTATTCGGATTTTGTAAAATAAAATCCGCCACTCTTCGCTCTGCCTTAGTAAACTGATTATAAGAGGAGCGTATCCTCGTCAAAAAATCTTCCTGCATAAAATTCCGGCCCTCCAAAATTGATAGATTAGCTTTCATTATAGCAAAATGAAAAGAATTTTCAAGGCGATACCCTCTTTGAAAATCTCGTTTTTCTTGAAAAAGCTCCTTCTTTTTCTTGAAAAAAATCCTGCCGTCTTGCAATGCGGAAGATTTTGTTTTATACTTTTTTCTATGCTTCCGTAGCTTAAGGGATAGAGCCCCGGCCTCCGACGCCGGTAGTGGCGGTTCGAGTCCGTTCGGAAGCATTTTTTATTGCAGAAAAACATAGAACACAAGCCTCGCCATACCCTTTCGCGAAAGCACGCTCTCGCTCGGCTCCGGCCTAGCGGCGGTTCGAGTTCGTTTGGAAGAAGATTTTATCGTCTATTTTCAAAAACATAACGTTTAAAGCCCATTGCATTCTTTTCGAAAGCACGCTCTCGCTCGGCTCCGGCCTAGCGGTACTAAGCATCAAACTTCGCTTCGCTCGTTTTCTGCAAGTACCGAGGCCTCCGAACGGCTTTCTCAAAGAATACAATGGGCTTTTTAAACTCCGTTATATTTATTATTTAAGTATATCAGACAGAGGTTTCTTCCAATCGAACTCTCACTGTCCCGTTTTCAGGATATTTCTTTTTTATAAAATTGTTCCGAATCTACTTTTTCTGTCCTATCACCAGGGATATTTCGCTTAAAAAATCTCACCGAATGGACTCCTCTTATCAAATTATTATCTGCCTTTTTAGTAGTTAATGACATCCGGCTTATTAGCCTCTCTTCCGGGGAAGTGGAAGCCGGGAATCAGCTGATCCCAAGAATCAATGCCGATGACCGCTCTGGCAAAATCCGCCGTACCTTCCGTCGCACTGGCATTGTCGATGTACTTAAACACCTCATGTGCACGTTTCGGAACGAGCTTATTGTTCACAATCTTGGAAAGACCGAAGGCGAGTCCATTCTTCGTCTCGTCTACCGAGTCCTCCTGCCGGCTCATCAGATACGCCGTAATATACGGATTGTTGTCTGCGATGAAGTAGGAGTATGCTACCGCAGCTGCCTGATCAATCGATTTGTCCTTTCCTCCCTGCGTGCTGGTGAAACCTTCCTCGGTAAGGAAAATCTTTCGAACCTGTCCTTTTTGGTTTCGCATACTATCCATCTGCA
>ERZ773196.1724-NODE-1724-length-12003-cov-30.379561_pt1 | contig 12003 bp, 4 predicted proteins | sample MGYA00581009_ERZ773196 | MGnify/ENA primary metagenome ERZ773196 (study PRJEB29015, sample SAMEA2738162) | human oral metagenome | biome: human oral; feature: human-associated habitat; material: saliva | place: China | collected 2243 ...
AGTCAAGATCTTTTGGTCCATAATTAGCAGGATCTACAAAGGCAGCCTTGGCAATTTTGTGTTCAGGACCCTTGCTAGCATCGTCACTATTCCAAGCAGCCAGAGATTTTGCATAAGGATCAAGAACAATTACTGACTGATCACCACGTTTAATGCGGTATTGATAGAAATAGCCTGTTAAGTTTTCAAGACCAAAATCAGTCGCAAGTAGGTCAGCTTGCCAAGTACCTCGAGGGCCTTTGCTTAAAGTACGTTCAGCAAGCACCTTGTCTTGATTATTCTTATCATAGACAATAATGTCTACTTGATCAGCACTTGGTGACCAAAGTGTCACATGTGCCTTAGTACCATTTTCTTCTAGTCGAGCACCCAACTCACCATTATAACTGTAGAGGGCATCCTTTAATTGCCAGCTCTCAGATGTTTTAAAACTATCACTGCCCAAAGTGACCTTGTAAGGCAGATTTTCTGCAGCAAAATCACCTGTTAATGTAGCTTTTTTGAGTTTAGCATTCAAGTCAAGCTGTTTAAGAGTGACACTGTTACCATCCTTATCCGTCACCTTAAGGTCTTTAAGAATATCCTCAGATGAGACCTCGTCTAAGTTGGTGAAGCTAAGTTCGATTTTGCTTGGACTAAGCTGCTGAGCCCCAGTCAAACGCACATCCTTGACAAAGTAAGGGTTGGTGTAGACTGTCGGATCAGTATCTCGTACGAAAAGTTGACGAGATTTTTTCAAGTCACTAAATTTATAATCATTTGCCTGAATTTTCACATCATCTCCTGTTTTGCTCTCATCTAAGAGTAAAAATCCTATCGATTTTGCCGCTTGTGTTAGTGGAATATCTAAGTAGGCACCATACTTACCATTCGGTTGGAAATTGACACCATCAGGCCAATTGCTTGGAGCGTCCTTAACGTCACCCCAATACCAGACAGACTTATTGCTATAGTCGCCATCCGTACGGAAATAATTGATACGAACGTGGTCTTGAGGGATAGGTTGATAGCTGTAAACTTGGAAATCTTTGTCAATCCAGGCCTCATTCATTTGAGGGCTAAGAATTTCCACTGCTTTATCCCCTGAAAGGTTCGTTCCAGCAGCATTATTAATCAAGAAGCTAAGTTTTTTAGGTGTTGAAGACAACTTCACATCTAAATAGACACCATAATCATCCTGTTTGGCTTCAGCAAATGAGGTTGCCCCTGTCGGCCAGGCACCCTTCTGAGATGATGGTGTCTCAACATCATCCCAAGTCCAAAGACCAAGAGATGACTTGTCTTGACTTGGCAACTCTTGGAAATGCAAGCGAATAGTCCCCTCAGCAATAGGATCCTCAGATGCATTCGTAAGAGCTTGACTATTATTAGAGCTTACTGCTTTTGGCGTGTTTTCGCTAGTTTCAGTTAGCTTGGGAATCTCAGTACGGCCAGTATTTTCTTCTGGAAGAGAAACTGGCTCATTTTCCTTGGACACCGTGGCATTCTCAGCTGTTACAGGAGCTGCTGGCGTTTCAGTTACTAGACCACTGGTAGTAAGACTCGAATCAGCTGGTTCTACCTGTGTGCTTGATTCGGTCGTTGATACTGCTTCATCTGCCTTGACGACTTGAACAGCAGAAAAGCTCAAAAAAATAGCTCCAATGGTTACAGAAGCCAAACCTAACTTGTACTTGCGAAGGCTATAACGAAGGACTTTTTCATCATTAGCTTGAGTATTTCTTTTCATGTAAACTCCTTTTTGTTAACGTTTTCATGTTTTTTAATATACCATTTAGCTTTCGTTTATGCAAGCGTTTTCTCTCTTTAAAAATTAAAAAAGAGAGAACCATAAGATTCTCTCAATCTATTAATTATAAATAGAATAGTAACGCTTAATCCCTGCTACAATTGCGTTAGCTAAAGTCTCCTGATAAGCAGAGGTATTCAAACGGGCTGCTTCTTGAGGATTTGACAAGAAACCAAGTTCAAGAAGGACTGCTGGAGCGGTTGTCTCACGCAAGACCGCAAAAGTTTGACGTTTCACGCCTTGGTTTTGAGCGCCAGTCGCATTAATCAGGCTGGACTGGATAGCATTGGCCAAGGTATCACTCATGCTCAATCGAGTTGGATTAGCATGGTAGGTTGCATTAATACGTGATGGGTATTCTGCATAAGGTTGGTAATAATAAGTCTCGATTCCCTGTGCTGCTGAACTTCCTGAAGCATTGATGTGAATACTTACGAAGATATCAGATTCAGAGGCATTGGCTGCACGTGAACGGTCCGTCAAGTCAACATAGGTATCACTTGTGCGTGTGGTCACAACTTGATACCCTTCTGCTTCTAGTTTAGCTTTCACGCGGCTTTGGATAGCCAAAGTCAAGCTCTTTTCAGAGATACCAAAGTAAGAAGCACCTGGATCATAGCCACCATGCCCAGCATCGAGATAGACAACCTTATTTAAAACATCGTAGTTTCCTCTTGATGCCGAACCGATTTTCTTAGGGGCTACCACATCAGCTGAAGTTGCCCCTAAGCCAATATTCTTACCTGAAGCATCAACCATATAGCCATGAACGATGTACTTGCCTGAATTCCACTTGTGTTGGCTTGCTGAAATAGTCACCTTGTAAGAACCATCATCCTGTTTAGTGGCATTATGCCAAACAAGATCATCCTGGCCATTTTGCTCAGACCAGACTGGGATAAGGACACCTGAAATACCACTTGGATTCGTCAGATTGGTGATAAGAACATCAAAGGTTCCACGATTTTTATCATTATTGGCAATAGTTAAGGTTCCTTGAGTCTTAGTAATATCAAGTGTCACTTGTTTCCCACCTAGGCCAATGTATTTACCATCATTGTCAACCAAATAGACATGAGAGTTATAAAGGCCGCTATCACCCTTATGATTGCTTGAACGAACGGTTACCTTATAGGCTCCATTAGCTTGCTTAGCTGCCTTGTACCAGATGATATCATCTTGACCATTCTTTTCTGACCAGGTTGGAACCAAGACTTCTTTGAAACCTCGTGGCGCAACTAAATTAGAAATGACAACATCATAGCTACCCGTAGCATTGTTGAGACCAGTGATGGCAAGGTCGGCTTTAGGTTCTGACAAAGTAACTTTTGTTTGTGTCCCTCCCACACCGATTTGTGAACCGTCGTTTTGGACATAGTAAAGATGAACATTGTAAAGACCAGTTACGTTTTTGTGGTTAGCTACTTGAACAGTAACCTTGTAATTGCCATCTGTATGACGTGTCGCTTCATACCAACGAATATCATCTTGACCATCATCCTCAGACCAGATAGGCACTTGAACCGTTCGAACCCCCTTAGGGCTATAGACATCACTGATGACCACATCAAAACTTCCAGCGCCATTGTTATTTAAGATAGAAATACTACCACTTGGCTTAGTTTCATTGACATCAACCACGGTCTCAGTCAAATACTGACGATTGTCATCCTTATCGACGAGATAAACATCTGCTCTGTATTTACCAGTTGAATGTTTATGGTCTGAAGCCTTAATCGTCACACGATAGCTACCGTCTGCTTGTTTACTTGCCTTATGCCAAACCAAATCATCTTGACCATTAACAAGACTCCATGATGGGACCAAGACTTCCTTCAAGCCATTTGGTGCAACAATATTACGAACCACTGCATCAAAAGTGCCTGTTGTTGCATTATTATTTTCAATCGTTAGGCTTGCACTTGGTCGAGATTGGCTAACTTCCACAACTTTTTCAGTCAAGTAGAAACGCTTGTTAAAATTATCTACGATATAAGCATCTGCACGATATTTACCAGTTGAATTTTTGTGATCACTTGCCTTAATGGTAGCTCGGTAAGAACCATCTGCTTGCTTCGTCGCCTTATGCCAAATCAAATCATCTTGACCACCAACGAGACTCCATGACGGTACTAAGATTTCTTTCACACCTGTAGGGGAAATGATATTTTTCACCACAGCGTCAAAAGTGCCTGTAGCTGCATTATTATTTTCAATCGTTAGGCTTGCACTTGGACGAGCGTAATTAACAGATACTACTTTCTCAGAAATATAATGTCTCTTATTTGTTCGGTCAACAACATAGGCATCTGCACGGTAATTGCCAGCCTCACCCTTGTGATCTACCGCCTTAATGGTTACACGATAAGAGCCGTCCATTTGCTTGGCTGCCTTATGCCAAATCAAGTCATCTTGACCATTGGCTAGACTCCATGATGGGACAAGAACCTCTTTAACACCCAAGGGTGCCACAATATCTCGAACCACTGCATCAAATGTACCAGTGACCTTGTTGTTGTTCTCAATTGAGAAGCTTGCCCTAGGTTTTAGAACATCCGTATCATGAGAATGAGTCAACTTAGCAGGTTCAGCCACGGTATTGCTTGAAACCTCAGAAGCAGTCGGTACCGTCGCATTTTCTGAACTCGCTACTGTGTTAGCCTGAACTACAGATTCAGAGGCAACGACTCTTGATTCAGATGCTGCAATCTTTGTTGAGCTTGCTTGGCTAACTTGTGGAGTACTTGAGTTTGCCACCTCACTTGTTGCTGTAGATGCTGTCGCCACAGTTGAACTTGGTCTTGCTGATGGCGTTTCTTGTGCAAGGACTGCTCCACCACCAAAAATTTCTGCTGCGGTCGCAGGCTGATACTGGTTCCCTTCTGTAACCGTAGGCATTTGAGTAGCCACCTCATCAGCACTGGCCACCTGAGTGGTCACCGCCATGAGCACAGCTGCACTGGCATAGTAGATAAAATCTTTTGTTCGCATTTAACTTTCCTTTGACACTTTTTAATACGTCACCCATTTTACCATAGAAAATGTCTTACGAATAGAGTAAAAGTGATAATTCTCTAAAAAAACTATAAAAATGATAAAAAAATAAGTAATTTCCATACTAAAAGCATCAATGTCATCCAAATAAAGAACCTAAAAGCCCATAAATATGAGATTTCAAACATGTATATAATATTCTGAAAATAGATAAATAAAAAATATGACTATCAAAAATGAACACCAAAAAAGCCCTTAGAAGTTTCCTTCCAAAGACCTTTCATTAATAGATTAAGCAAAGATTGAGAAGAATGGTGCACCAAGCTTAGTATCCATTGCATCTCGACTCTGAACACCATGAATGTAATCCAATGAATACCAACCATTGTTATTGGCATTAAATGGATCACGAACATAAGTTTTACCATTATCATAGCCATGAAGTACGATTTCATGCGTGTAAGGATAATTGATAAATTGGCTTGCTCCTACTGCTGCCAGAACATGTTGGCCTGACATCAAAGCTGAAGCAATGTTAGCAATGCTTGAAAGCACGTTGCTCTTGAGACCCCAATTTTTACTTGCTAATACAATACCATCCGCGTCTGTACCAGCAACTGATGTTTTATTGAATGAATTTGTATTGTAGTACAAATAATCCGCAACTGTCGTTGGTGCAATTACAGTTCCCAAGATATCTGTAAAGGTCATGGCAAGTGATGTTGGAACACAGCCTGACTGGTCCATATTGCTGACACCATACCACTTAGAAGCCCAACGAGGATCACGTTGAGAATAATAAGTCGTCTGAGGTTCAACACGACGATTACGTGGAGCAAGAGCTGTCTCACCAAGGTTAAATCCGTCTACAGTATTGTCTACATAGTCTACATAAACATGAGTCGTATAGTTACCAATGAGATTCTTATGATTAACAGTCGATACATTGATTTCAGTATGTGTTCCAGTAGGTGCCGTATTGTACCAAGAAAGGTTTCCTTGGTTGCTTTCTGACCATACAGCTACACGGATATTCTTAATCTGACGTCCTTGTGGCGCTTGATCAACTACAACTGTAAAACTACCTGCTTCTGAATTAACATTAGTGATATAGGTTTGCGTTTTAGTCTTAGCATTACGGAATTCAAGAGTTGTCGTTGTGCCACCAACACCAACTTGTGACCCATCATTCAAAATGTAGTACAAATGAATATTGTACAAGCCTGTTGAGTTTTTATGGTTAGTAGCTTGAACATTTACTGTATAAGTGCCATTTGCTTGGCGTGTCGCTTCATACCAACGAATGTCATCTTGTCCATCTTTTTCAGACCAAATAGGTACTTGAACAGTACGAACACCTTTAGGACTATAAACATCACTGATAATGACATCAAAAGTTCCAGTGTCTTTATTGTTATTAACTACTGAAATAGTGCCGACTGGTTTATTATGTTTCACATCCACAATTGTTTCAGTGACATAATGACGTTGGTTGGCATTATCTACGATATAAACGTCCGCACGGTAATTGCCTAGAGAATTCTTATGCTCACTTGCCTTAATAGTAACACGATAGCTACCATCAGATTGGCGACTAGCTTTGTGCCAAACCAGATCATCTTGTCCGTTAACCAAGCTCCATGATGGAACTAAGACTTCCTTAACCCCATTTGGTGCTACGATATTGCGGATAACAGCGTCAAAAGTACCTAAATCAGCATTATTATTTTCAATAACGAGACTTGCGCTAGGGCGAGTTTGAGTAACTTCTACCACTTTTTCAGTGAGATAGAAACGTTTGTTAGAGTCATCTACAATGTAGGCATCAGCACGGTATTTACCTGTTGAATTCTTATGATCCGTTGCCTTGATAGTCACTCGGTAAGAACCATCAGCTTGACGAGTTGCCTTATGCCAGATAAGGTCATCTTGACCACCAGCTAAACTCCACGAAGGAACAAGAACCTCTTTCAAACCTGTAGGAGCAACAATATTACGAACAACGGCATCAAAAGTACCTGCTGCAGTATTGTTGTTTTCAATTGTAAGGACACCACTTGGTCGAGCATAATCAACAGACACTACTTTTTCGGCAATATAATGACGATTGTTAGCGTTGTCCACGATGTAGGCATCAGCACGGTAATTCCCTTTATTGCCCTTATGCTCACTTGCCTTAATTGTTACACGATAGCTACCATCATTTTGCTTAGTTGCCTTGTGCCAAATAAGGTCGTCTTGACCATTTTCAAGACTCCATGATGGGACTAACACTTCTTTAACACCTAGTGGTGCTGAGATATTAGTGATAACGGCGTCAAAAGTTCCTGCCTTAGCATTATTATTTTCAATAGCAAAACTTGCTTTAGGTTTCAACTGCTCTGGTGTCTTACCAATGAAGACCTGCGTAGTTGTTCCACCAACACCCGTCATTTGACCATCTTTTTGAATATAATAAAGATGGATGTTATAAAGACCGGTTGAGTTTTTATGAGCTGAAGCCTTAACGTTTACTGTATAAGTTCCATTATTTTGACGGTTAGCCGTATACCAGATAATGTCATCTTGGCCATTAATTTCTGACCAAATTGGAACAGAGACAGTTTCAACACCGTTTGGTGCCTTAACATTAGAGATGACAACATCAAAGCTACCAAGAGTTGGATTGTTATTGACAATAGAAATGGTTCCACTCAAATCGCCTTGGGTGGCATCAACCTCAGCACTGGCATTAGCTGTGAAACGTCCTGTATAGTCCACGCTGTGGTCAAAGACATGTTTACCTGGCAAGAGATTAGCCGTAGCTGAAAACTGCCATGCTCCAGTTTTGGCATTATAGCGCATGTTCTTAGCACTTGTTGCTGTAAGAGTTGTTGATGGATACTGGGCAACCCAGAAATTCTCAATCCCAAATTGAGAGGTTGATACAGGTCCACGGTAGCCTAGATTGTTCTCATCCAACCAGCTGGCACTTGTATAGAACATCAAGTTGTTGTATCCATGCTTACGCATTTCGTTAACCCAAGCTTGGGTGTTACGGTTGATATTTGGAAGCATCTTAGGGTCTTCGAAATCATTAACCATAACAGTACTTTTTGGAAGGTTTAGTTTTTGTGCAGCTTGGATGTAGAAACGAGCTTCTGCACGTGCTTCTTCCTCAGTTGTGTATCGAGAAAAATGATAGGTTGATACTTGAAGACCAGCAATTTGAGCATTGCGAACTTGTGAGGGTGCTTTAGGGTTGTTGTACCAAGTGTCCTCAGTCAACTTTACAACGACACCACCCACACCTTGGCGTGCAAGTGCACGATAGTCATCTACACTGATCTCACCATTATGGCTGCTGACATCGATAAAAGTCTTTGGTTGCACCTTAAGCGTTGGCGAAGGAACATCCGTAGAATTCGTCAATTTAGCAGGTGTTGCTACAGCACTGTTTGACGTTTCAGAATTTGTCGCACTTGAAGAAGCTGTTGCACTTTCTGAACTAACAACTGAAGATGTTACTGAATTTGATGACACAGCAACAGTAGAGTTAGCTACTGAAGTTGATGCCACAGTTGTTACAGCCTCTGAACTTTGTGCTGCAAGTGACGTAGATACCGCAGAAGCACTAGGTTTTGCCACCTCACTCGTAGCTACGGGTGCTGAAACAGTTGAACTAGGAGTTGCAGGTAAGGCTGCTTCTCCACCAAAAATCTCAGCCGCTGTCGCAGGTTGATACTGATTTCCTTCAGTAACAGAAGGTGTTTGTGTCGCCACTTCATCTGCCTGAGCAACCTGAGTTGTCACGGCTAAAAGAACAGCCGCACTAGCATAGTAGATAAAATCTTTAGTTCGCATTTAACTTTCCTTTTGCATTTTTATAATACTTTAACCATTTTACCATAGATAAACTCTCATGGAAAGGTCATTATTAAAAGTTTTCTAAATAAGGCAGAAATATTATAAAATTCTAAACGCTCCAAAATTGCGATTTATCTTATTTGAAAACCCTTTAACTACCTATTCGTATTTAACACTAAAAATGCAAAGATATTTACAAGATATAGATAAAGATGAAAATGTGTGACAAAAGAAAAAATCCCCGAACTTCCGTCCGAGAATTTTATCAGCTTTATTTACGTTTTGGTGGGTTATGGATAGCTTCTCCAAGTACGTCAGCAAAGGCTTCATACATGTTTTCAGAGAAGGTTGGGTGACCGTGGATAGATTGCAAGAGTTCATCTACAGTCAATTCATTTTCCATAATTGTTGATGCTTCGTTAATCAATTCAGCTGCGGCTGGACCGATAATATGAACACCAAGGATTTCATGGTACTTCGCATCTGCAACGACTTTAACAAAACCTTGAGCTTCGTTTGAAGCAATAGCACGTCCATTACCAGCAAAGCTTGATTTACCAATGAGAACATCACCATATTTAGCGCGTGCATCTTCTTCAGTAAGACCACACATTGCGACTTCTGGGTGTGTGTAGACAGCAGCTGGTGTGTAGTCAAGGTGAGCCTTACGAACGTTACCATGCATAGCATTCTCAGCTGCAACTTCACCCATACGGTAAGCAGCGTGAGCAAGCATCTTAGTTCCGTTTACATCACCCGGTGCATAGATACCAGGGATTGATGTTTCTTGATAAGCATTCACTTTGATACGACCACGGTCTAATTCAAGGTTAAGATTTTCAAGACCATCCAACTGAGGAACACGACCGATTGAAAGAAGGGCGCGATCAGCTACAATCTCTTCACCATTATTGAGTTTAAGGGTCAATTGGTTGTTAGCTTCTACAATCTCAGAAACTCCGACAGATGTCATGATCTTCATACCCTTCTTAGCAAGGATTTTTTGAAGTTCAAGTGACACTTCTTTATCCATAGCAGGAATAATGCGGTCAGCCATCTCAACAACAGTCACTTCTACACCGTATGAGGCATAAACAAGACCAAGCTCGATACCAACGACACCACCACCCATAACAGCAAGTGATTTAGGCAATTCACGTAAGTCAAGAATATCATCTGATGTCATCACAAGTTGTGACTCAATACCAGGAATATTTATACGAGATACTTTTGATCCAGTCGCAAGGATGATATTGCGTCCCTTGATTGTTTCTGAACCAATAGTAACTGTCTTATCTGGGTTAACTTGACCAAGACCGTTGAAAATAGTGACCTTGTTAGCCTTCAAAAGACCTTGAACACCACCAGTAAGGGTCTTAACGACAGAGTTCTTAAAGTCAACTGTCTTATCCATATCGATAGTGTAGTTTGTTGACGCTAGGTTGATACCACGACCTGCAGCAATCTTAAGTCCATCAAGGATTTCTGCATTTTTAAGGTAGGTCTTAGTTGGGATACATCCTTTATTCAAACATGTTCCACCAAATTCAGATTTTTCAACGATAGCAACCTTACCACCAAGTTGTGCACCACGAATGGCAGAATAGTATCCAGCTGGACCACCACCGACAACGATAATATCGTACTCATTGTCAGCAAGCGGTGCTGTTTCTGCAGCGGCTGCCGGAGCAGCTTGGGCAGGAGTTTTAGGAACTTCAAGACCAGCTGATTCCAACTGAGCAGTTGCTTCTGCAACAGGTGCGCTAGCTGCCTTATCAGCCACAACTTCACCTTCTGCTCCAATATAACCAATAACCTCAGTAACTGGTACAGTTTCACCAGCCTGACGCGTAATCTTCAAAAGAACACCAGAATCTTCTGCTTCAAGTTCCATGTTCGTTTTATCTGACATGATTTCAAGAAGGATATCTCCCTCATTAACCACATCACCCTCTTGTTTCTTCCACTCGATGATTTCGCCTTCCTGCATATCAACACCAAGCTTAGGCATAATAATCTCAAAAGCCATATTTTATGATACTAAGAACGCTAAAATGCGACAGAATTTTAGGAGTTTTACGTTAGTGTGCTTGCACACAAGTAAAACTATATAAATTCCGAAGCATTTCGTTCGAGTTCAAATCGACTCAAACGCTTTAACGCCCTCTCCTTTCTACTTTAAATTATAATTTCCGATACTCCCACAGTTAAAACAAGAAACACATTTTACTAGCGAGAAATATCACTTAACCATCGCTAGAAAGTTAGTTTCCTTTATTGGCCATCTTGATAATAGCAGCCTTGATCTTTTCAACATCTGGAAGAACCGCTTGTTCCAAGACACGCGCATAAGGTACAGGCACATCTTCACTTGCCAAACGTACAATTGGGTGGTCAAGGTAATCAAATGCTTCACTTTCTGTAACCATAGCAGCAATTTCACCGATGAATCCACCAGTCTTATAAGCATCATTGACCAACATAAGTTTACCAGTCTTCTTAACTGACTCGAAAATCAATTCCTTATCAAGTGGGATAAGCGTACGTGGGTCGACAACCTCAACATTGATACCTTGTTCAGCTACTTCTTCAGCAGCCTTAAGAACACGTTCCAACATACGACCATATGTGACAATAGTAAGGTCAGTTCCTTCACGCTTGATTTCACCTTTTCCAAGTGGAATGTAGAAATCAGAATCTTGTGTTACTTCCTCTTTTTTACCGTAAAGTGCTTTTGGTTCCATGAAAATAACAATATTATTGTCTTGAATAGCAGATTTCAAAAGACCTTTAGCATCGTTAGCATTACCTGGAGCAACCACTTTAATTCCTGGAATGTGAGTCAACCATGACTCAAGAGATTGTGAGTGCTGTGCAGCAGAACCAATCCCTGAACCAGAGGCTACACGGAAGGTTACAGGAGTCTTCAAACCACCACCAAACATGTAGTTGTTTTTTGCACCATTATTAACGATAGCGTCAAGGGCAATCGTGATGAAGTCCATGAAAGTCAAGTCAACGATTGGACGAAGACCTGTAATGGCAGACCCAACAGCTGCACCAGCGATAGCTGCCTCTGAAATTGGTGTATCTCTAACACGTTTTTCACCAAACTCTGCCAACATACCAACTGATGTACCGAAGTCACCACCATAGATACCAACATCTTCACCCATAAGGAAGATATTTTCGTCTTTACGCATTTCCTCGCTCATAGCAAGGTTTACTGCCTCACGCAAGGCCATCAATTTTGTTTCACTCATACTTGTATTCCTCAACCTTTCTCTTTAGTCTACCCATACATCTTCAAAGGCAACTGAAAGTTCTGGATCTGGGCTATTTTGGGCGAACTCATAAGCTGCATCAACCTCTGC
>ERZ773196.1726-NODE-1726-length-11991-cov-38.340734_pt1 | contig 11991 bp, 12 predicted proteins | sample MGYA00581009_ERZ773196 | MGnify/ENA primary metagenome ERZ773196 (study PRJEB29015, sample SAMEA2738162) | human oral metagenome | biome: human oral; feature: human-associated habitat; material: saliva | place: China | collected 2243 ...
GCACAAAACGCTTGGAATTTAATGAGTAGTGGAGTTTCAGCACTTGTATCAAGTGTTACTAGATTCTTCAACCAATTATGGAATATCGATCTATATGGAGCTGGGCAAGCAATTTTACAAGGTTTCTTGAACGGTTTGCAGTCTATGTGGTCTTCTGTAACTGACTTTGTCGGTGGAATCGCTAGTTGGATTCGTGACCACAAAGGACCGATTGAATATGACCGTAAGTTGCTTATTCCAGCAGGTAATGCAATCATGCAAGGTTTAGATGGTGGGTTAAGAGACCGATTCAAAGATGTGAAGAAAACAGTTAATGGTGTAGCTGGAGAAATTGCTGATGTTTTTTCAGGGGATAATTTAGATCTTGATTCGACTTCATCTGTTTCAAAAAATCTTGAAGCACAGCTATCTATGCCGTCTGCTCAGCTTGAAGTAAAAGAGGATAAAACAGTGTCTGAGATAGCGATTCTGAGAGCAAGTATGGAAGATATCCTTACTGCTATCCTTGAAAAACCAACAGATACTTATCTAGACGGTGAGAAAATTTCATGGAACAGCTATCAAAGACAAGGCACATTCTTTGCAAGGGAGGGAATCTAATGGATTATATAATCATTAATGGTTTTAATACATCAACCCTTCCTGGCTGTGTTGTGACGGATTTTGGAGAAGTATCAGGAGCAAAACCAAGAGGTGAAGTAGCTTCTCTTCATGGAGTAAATGGTTCGTATCGGATACTAGATGGTTCATATGAGAGTTATGAAAGAACATTTAAGTTCTACATTAAAAAATTAATCGATATTTCAGTTATTGTTGATAAATTTCAACCGAATGATAATATCCTTGAATTTAGTTATCATCCTGACTCAGTGTTTTATGCAAACTTCTTGACAGCAACTTACAAACCTGCTGGAAACCATGCGTGGGAACTCACCATTAAGTTGACGATGCAGCCGTTTAGATATCAAAAAAATGTGAATCCAGAAGTATTTTCTGCTCCTGGAACAATTACGAATCCTGGTACAGTCTATTCTGAGCCTATCATTGAATTAGAAGGAGATGGAGATGTTTCGATTACAGTTGGTAACAAAACAATGTATCTATCACTGAAAAATAAGGCAACAATAGACTGTCGACAAGGAAAACAAAATATCTATAATGCAACAGGTTCGATACAAAATACTCTTCGAAAACGAGGTGGTTTCTTAGAAATTCCTACTGGTAGAACAGGTATCACGTATAGTGGAAATGTTCGTAAGTTGACGATTAGACCGAATTGGAGGTACAAAATTTGATTTATTTATCAGATGGAAACATATCTCTTAATGCAGCATATGATGATAACATCACACAAGAAGCAAACAGCACCTACCAATTAACGTTTAAATTTCCTACAAACAATATCTTGTGGCAAAGGCTGAGAGAGGAAACATTCCTGACAGCTGATGATTTACATGGCGAGCAAGACTTTGTGATTTTCGAGGTTGAAAAACACCATGGATATATTCAAGTCTATGCTAATCAGGTCATGACTCTACTAAATAATTATGTGATTGGTTCACTTGCTCTTGATCGTGTATCAGGTTCAACTGCTTTGAGTCAATTTGCTGGAAGCATCACTAGAGAAAATCCATTTTCTTTTTTTTCTGATATTGATGATCGCCATACTTTTAATACTGATAGCATTAATGCAATGGCTGCACTTACAAAAGATAAACACTCAATTTTGGGACAATGGGGCGGAGATTTAGTCCGTCATGGATACCAAGTACGGCTTTTAAAAAATGGCGGTTCAGAAAATGAATCGCTTTTCATGTACAAAAAAAATCTTTCAAGCTACAAACAGAAGACATCAACCAAATCATTAAAAACTAGAATCACTTTTAAAAAAACAATTAAGAGTTCAAGCGAAAATAATGATGAACATAAAATTGCAGTTGTAGTTGATAGTCCATTGATTAACAAATACAGTCAGATTTACGAGGATGTTATAGAAGTCAATGACCAAGATGTCAAGGATGAAGCAAGCCTTAGAGAATATGGTAAACAATATTTCAGAACAACTTTGTGCGATATGCTAGAAGATAGCATAGAGATTGATGTTATTGGTCAGAGTGATGTGCCCGTCCAGATATTTGATATTGTGGGTTTCTACTACGAATTCTACGATCTGGATGTAAGGAAGAAAATCACTAAATACAGCTACTCACCAATGGCTAAGAAATTGAAGTCTATTGGTTTTGGTGAATTTAAGTCTGGTCTTGCAAACGCAATCGGTAATGCGGTAAGTGATGCAGTCAAAAACGAAACTCAACACTTAGATGGAATCTTTGAAGCAAAACTGGCTAAAGAAATCCAAAACGCTGATTTAGCTTTTGAACGTAAAGTTGAAGAAATCAAAAATCAGTTTGAAGATGAAGTCAACGCTGCTAAAGCCAAAGCAGAAGAGAACAAGCGTGAGCTATCCGATAAAATAGACAGACGATTTCAAGATTTCAGTCCAACAGGATTTGAAGAAGCCAAAGCGAAAGCAGAGGAAGCTTTGCGAAAAGCTGGAGCGATACCAGATTTACAAAATATGTTTCAAAATCTTGATCGCGAACAAAATGAGCAAGGTATGAAGCTGTATCGAATGACGAACGATTTTCAGCGTATCAAGGAAACAGCTCAACTCTACGAGAGAATTCTCGGAAATACCCAAAACGGTATCTCTGATAGCATTTCTCGTATGGTGATGACTAACCAAATCTTCCAAACCGAAGTCAAGAAATACGTTGAAGATAATTCAAACCTTGTTTTCGACCCAACAAATTTCAGCAAGTGGACTAAAAAACAACCAGAAGCGAATGTTATCGAGGTTCAAGCTGGCACTAAGTTGCTAAGAATTACTAATGTTGGTAAAAATCAACCTGTATATCATGGGTTTGCATTACCTCTTACTACATCTACTTTTAGACAGGGTGAGAAGCTTAGCTATCGCATGGAGGTCTGGGTTGATGTATTGCCAGATGAACAGCTTGGAATTGAGTTATGGGCTTCTGACGGTGGACTAGCATCTGACAGAGTTACGTTAACAAAGACAGGCATTCAAATTATCACAGGTACGATGACTGTTCAGAAATCAACAACCAAGACAAGAGATTTTCCTCTTGAAATATGGTTGTTGAAAAACGGTACGGTTGCCATTGGTAAAGTATCGCTTATTCGTGGTGAAACACCTCCGCAAGATTTCAAGGATGATACATCGGCTCAAGACCTTGTAACTCAAACAAAGGTGTCACAACTCTTTGATTCGTACGCAATACAGACCTTGACTAACGCTGGAGCAATCGCTTCACAAATCAATACGAACGCTAACAATATCTTGATTGAAGCTGCTAAAATCCGCCTCAAAGGGAAGACTCTTCTAGATGAAATCACAGCGATAGACGGTTATTTCAAGCGTTTGTTTGTCGGTGATGCCAGAATAGGAACTCTGAACACTGATATCATTCGCTCAAATTCGATTGCAGCAGATAAGTTGATATTTGATACTGCTCTAGCGAAGAAACTTGTAGCTAGTGATGTGTTCACGGATACGTTAGCTGCTAAAACTGCATTCATCAATAAGCTACGTTCAGTAGTAGTTTCTGCTACCTTACTTGAAGGGTACAAAGGCAAAATCGGAGGGTTCCAAATCGGTACTCACGATAAAGACTCAACGACCTTCTGGCTGACTGGCTCAAACAGTTTCAGAGTAGGTATGTCAGACGGTGGATGGCGAGTAAATCAAACGTGTCTTTGGGTAAATTGGGGTAATGACTGGGGTAAACCTGGTGATAACGCTTGGTATGTTACGAACTCTGGCGAGATGAATTGTAGAGGCGCAGCAAACTTTTATAAAAAAACCGACTTCTCAGCTAGTAGTTCTGTCAATTTTTATGGGCGAAACACGTTTTACTCAGACCTTCACATGACCAATAAGGAGATTCTTGGTGATGGTGGAAATCCTAAAGGTGGTAAAAATGCAGTCGTTTGGTGGAACCAGGTCGGAAGTGGAAGTGTCAAATATTGGATCGACAAGGCATCTGATAAGCGATTAAAAGAAAACATCGCACCAGCAACCATCAATGCACTTGATGCTATCAACAAACTTAATATGGTTGAGTTTGACTTCATCAAAGACAAGAAACATGAGAAAGTCGGACTTATCGCTCAAGAAGTCGAGAAAGTCATTCCACAAGCGATTTCAAGAAATCCAGAGAATGAAGATGATTTCTTGCACATTGACTATACCGCATTCGTGCCTTATCTCATTAAGTCGATTCAAGAATTAAATCAAAAAGTTGAAAGGTTAGAACAAATAACATGAACGAACAAGACCAACAAATCAGTCGTCTAGTAGTAAACTCTCTATCAGAGAAGTTAAGTCAAGAAGCTACTAAATCAGCAACATTCGAGGCTCTATACACAACTACGGCTTTAGAACTCGAACAAATCAATAAAATCATCGAATCAGATGAAGAACTTAAAACTAAATTTGAACAAGTGAAAGGACAAATGACAAATGGCAATCAACAACTACACCCTAGCAACTAAACCTTATATTCGTGGTTTTGGAGACAAAACTACAACTGTTGTAGAAATTCGCTTGCAAGACGGAAATCGTTACAGCACCAATCAACGCGAACTGGTCGGAGACCGCACTCAAGATAATGAAGAAACGCTTATCCAAGCGGTTCTTGACATCCTTAAAGCTGAACTAGACCCAGGTTCAGCAATCGTTCAAGCCCAATCTAAAATCGAGCAAGCTGAACAAAAGCTCACTCAGACTGAAATCAAACAGAACCAACTACTTGAAATTACTGAGAAAATCAATAAGGTAGTTCGTGTTATGGCTCAAGATTCCATTATGGGTGAGAAAATCGCTTATGGTACTACATACAAGGAACTCGTTGAGCTATTCCCTCTTGTTAAAACTGGCGAGAGCTATGCTCCTGGTTCAATGTTTGCAATCGAAGACCCAGGGCATGTTGAATTGAACGGGGAAGGCAAACGAATCCTTATTCAAACTAACCAACAATTCATCTACCAAGGCGAATCACTTCAACAGCTAGAAGGTTCACCATCTCAAAATGGAATCCTTGCAGTTTGGAAATGGCAAGTACCTAAATCTGAACTAGAAACACAACCTGTTCAATAACAAGGAGGTGTTTATGCAAGATTTAGCATTTCACGAACTAGCAGAACATTTAAAAAATCTATCATATAGTCCGTATATCCACTTCTTTTTTTGGTTGATGGTATTAGATATTGCAACAGGCTACATCAAGGCCTTTAAGACTAAGCGTTTTGATAGCAAGGTAGGCACAATGGGCTTAATCAGACACTTCATTGTATTTGTCGTCATCTTGCTTGTAGCTATGTATGCACGTTCATTGGGTTTTCGTAGTTTTGGTATAGCGTGGACTATGTTTTTCTCTTTCAATTATCTGTTTTCAGTGATTGAAAATTGGGAGATGATAGGACTAGCATTTCCAGAGTTCCTGAAACCGTATATCAATCAAATCAAGAAAGATAATGCTCGTAAGATAGGTCAGTTATTGGTCAATATTGACCAAAAAGACAAAATTGAAGTCGAAGTAAAGGAGAAAGAAGACGATGCAACAGATCAATGAAATTTTAATTAATGGAGCTATCAGCATTCTAGTTATCCTTGTAGGTATCTCAGTTAAAGCTGTTAAAGAATATCTGATCCAAAAGGGTGGAGAGAAAACAATCAAGATTGTTGAAATCTTGGCTAAGAATGCAGTTAATGCAGTTGAGCAAGTGTCCACAGAAACTGGCTACAAGGGAGAGGAAAAGTTGGAACAAGCACGAGCAAAAATCCGAGCAGAACTTAGAAAGTACAATATCAGCATGACTGATAGTGATCTCGATACATTCGTTGAGTCAGCAGTCAAGCAGATGAATGACGCTTGGTCTGAAAAATAAATCAAGAGAACCTGAAAAGGTTCTCTTTTTAATATTAAAGAAAGGAGCAAGATTTGAAGAAAACCATCGAAAAAAAGCTTGAAATCACATCAAATAATAGAGATGTTGATAGGCTTTATCAAGAATTCTTCAGTATGGATAAGAACATCGCTGAATTCAAATTCACTCTTGACAATCTATCCGCTAACAAGGTAATTTGTTTATTCTATTTCAAGAAATCTAAACGATATTCAACAGTTGATGCGACAATCGAAGACAATACCTTTACTGTTAAATTTGATGTATCGTTGATCACAATGGACGAGCCTGTGGTAGGATACATCTACTTTGAAGAAGTGGAAAAATCTGCTGACGTGTACAGCTTTAGGTTCAATGTTCGAGTTAGTGAGCTTGATAAATCTAAGACTGCGCCAATCATCGAACAGAAAACAGGTCGCATCGTAGACATCGATAGCATTGTCACAAGAGCAGAATTAGAAGAAATTCTCAAGACTGTTCATGTTAATAGTTCAGCATACGATGATTCAGAAATCATTAAACGTTTAGCAGCATTAGAAGCTAAACCTGGAATTGATACGAGTCAGTTTGCTACAAAAGAAGAACTAGCAAACAAAGTAGAACGTAGCGAATTCAGCCATATTTCAGCCGATATTGAAGCGTTAAAGACAAAGACGGATAAAAATATCGTGTATGACGATAGCGCCTTAAAACAGCGTATATCTACTCTAGAGAGCAGACAAGATAATGATACTGTATATAACGATACAGAAATCAAACAACGCTTAGAAAACTTGGAAAATAAGCCAAATGTAGATACCAGTGGGTTGGTTACTAAACAAGAGCTTGAAAGTAAAGGTTATCTCACACAGCATCAATCATTATCTGACTATGCGACGAAGCAAGAAATCCCTCAACCGTACAACGATACGGAATTGAAAGAACGGGTTAAGCAGTTAGAAAACAAGCCGGCTATTGATACCTCGAATTTTGTAACGAATGATGTTTTAGCTGGCAAAGGGTATCTTACCGAACATCAAAGCCTAGAGGGTTATGCTAAGAAGTCAGAACTACCTCAACCATATAATGATGCAGAACTCAAGCAAAGACTTGCATCTATACCTAAAACCCCTCAGAGAATCAGCATCAACGGGAACATTGTAACCCTATCGGATGGCGGTGGGAGTATTATCTTACCAGCTTCGGGTCAAAATGGATCGTCTACATCAACCTCATCTAGTGAACTTGTAGGTGAGGGAATACCGAACGGTAAGGTCGATGGTACTCTTGGACAGACATATGTCGATACTCGTAAAACAAACGGTGCTTTGAAATGGATTAAACGTACTGCTTCAGGAAACCAAGGCTGGGCCGTGTTAGACGGTGATACCGGTTGGAAAACCCTAAATGCGTCTTCAAAACTTGGAAATTCTTATGTAAAAGCACGAAGGGTTAACGACACTGTATATTTACAATTTGGTGGTTTACAATGGGGTTGGTTCGGTATTGTTCGCCGTAATGGACTTGGATTCGTGGCACATCCTGGAAATCGTGACAAGAAATGTTTCATCTTAACAAATGGTCAAGTACCTTATGGTTACCGAACAAGTACTTCGTTAATCGGTCCAATTTATAATGACGATGGTATACCGTACGGTACGTGGTACCTTGGGGGTTACGGAGACGCAAACCACTTACGTTTCCAATTCTTAGACCCTATACCAATTGATAAAGACATCGGAGATATCAGGGTTTCTAATATAAGTTATGTTACAGACGACCCTTGGCCAACAACATAAGGAGGAATATATAAATGGATATTGACACAAGTAGATTAAGAACTGACTTACCGCAAGTAGGAATTCAGCCATATAGACAAGTTCACGCCCACTCAACAGGAAACCGAAACTCGACTGCTCAAAATGAAGCAGATTATCACATGCGTAGGCCTGCTGAGTCAGGCTTCTTTTCACATGTTGTGGGGAATGGTCGAGTAATGCAGACATGGCTCACAGACCGTGGAGCTTGGGATGTTGGTGGTGGTTGGAACGTAGAGGGATATGGCCAAGTAGAGCTTATTGAGAGTCACGAAAGCAAGGAAGAATTTATGCGTGATTACAGACTTTATGTTCAATTACTACGTGAGCTTGCAGATGAAGCTGGTATCCCTAAAACTCTAGATTCTGACAGCCTAGCTGGAATTAAGACACATCAGTATTGCACATACAACCAACCCAACAACGCAAGTGACCATGTAGACCCATATCCATATTTAGCAAAATGGGGAATTAGCCGTGAACAATTTAAAAAAGATGTCGAAGGTGGCATCTCTACTGAAGCTGGTTGGCGCCAAGATGAATATGGTTGGTGGTGGGAAGAGTCAGATGGTTCTTACCCAACAAATGATTGGAAGCAGATCAATGGAGAATGGTTCAGATTTGACGACAAGGGTTATTGCCTAATTAATAAATGGTTCTTCGATGGCAAATACTGGTTCTACTTCGATAAGCGTGGTGCGACCGTAACAGGTTGGGTATTCATCAACCATCGCTGGTATTACTTCGATAATGACGGTGGCATGGTTAAAGGATGGGTTAAGTATCGTGAAACATGGTACTACCTTGACGATAAAGATGGATATATGTTATCTAAACAATTCGTTAAATCGGGTGATGGCTGGTACTATTTGAAAGCTAACGGTGAACTCCACACAGAACCAGCATTCAAAGTAGAGCCAGATGGGCTAATTACGACAGGTTAAAATATAAATAGAAAGGATTTCAAAAATTTAATTACACTTCAACCGCTAGCAAATCGCTAGCGGTTTTTTTGTTTGATTTGAAAACACTATTGCCCCAAATTCGCCCCTAAAAAAATATTTTTTAATATTTTTTAATAGTTTTTATTTTTATAAAATCCATAAATAACAACAAATCAGAAAGAATGATATATACTATTATGTCTGCAGGGGGCAGTACTAGTCACAAAAACACTGGATAACCAGTGTTTTTTTTTTGTTAGTTTTTAACTAGCAAACCCCTCATATCAAGCGCTTGTATGGTATAATAATGGAAAACGTTAACATTGATTTTTAAGGTAGTTCTATCATGTTGGAATACCAAATAAAAAAGTTATGAGTGCTCTACTAGTTTAGTCTGAAAGGGTTATAAGAAAAGGGAGAAAAATGAAAATTTCTGGTACAAGGTCTATCATCACATTTGACTATGAAAATGGTTATGTTTTAAAAGCAAAGGGAGAATTGTTGACCGATGGAAGTTTTACTGTATATAGGTCAAGTATACAGAATTGGGAGCCACCGTACAACCACATTCGCATCACACAGAACGAGATAGATAAACTTGTCGAGGAAGTGTATTCCATGATGACTGAGCAAACAATACAGATCGAATTTATCTGAGTTAGAGTAGGAGAATAACATGACACAATTTGAAGATAAATTTATGGAAGTTCAGGCTAGCATGATTTCGTTAGCGCTGGAATATGTCCAAAATCAAGCAGATAAAATTTTTATTTATGCGATAGCGGACAGTTTGTATAGTTTTAATGTATTTTATAAGATTAAAGGAAATATTGTACACAAACACTTAGTAAATGATTATTTACCTAAAGACTCTCATGTTGATATTAGTTTACAAACTGCCTTGTTGAAGGAAGGTATCAAGGATGTAGAGGCAATGATTGATATTTGCAAAGAATATGACCGTGAACACCCAACTGAGATGTGGTTGATTTATGATGCCAAGAAAAACAGTCTTGATAGTCGCTATAGCTACGAAGGAAGATATGACAAGGATGAGGAATTGATTCCACGACTAGAGTTTGAGAAATGGTTTGAGGAAGTAAAAGACAAGTAGCTGTGGGAGAAGAAGATGACACAATTTGAAGATAAATTTATGGAAGTTCAAGCTAGCATGATTTCACTAGCAATGGAATATGTCCAAAATCAAGCAGAAAAAGTATACATTTATTGCATCTCTGAAGAAGCATTGCACTCATATAAAGTTTTTTATAAGATTAATGGTATTGTAATCGAAATGGACAAAGTTAATGAAGTTGCGACAAATAAAATAGATGATTCCGATAATATGGCATTCGCTTTATTGGAATACGGAGCTGAAGACGTACAAAAATTGATTGATGTCTGCCAAGAATACAAACGTGAACATCCAACTGAAATGTGGTTGATTTATGATGCACAGAAAAACAGCCTTGATAGTCGCTATAGCTATGAAGGGCGTTATGATAAGGATGAGGAATTACTTCCACGTTTAGAGTTTGAAAAATGGTTAGAGGAAGTAAAAGGCGAGCAACTGTAGGAGAAAAAGATATGACCCAACAAGATCAATCAGTCATCTATCCCTTTGCCAACTGACGCGCTATTACAGGAAAGAGAAGTTGCGTGGAAAGTTCTACTACCTGAAGATTATAAGGAATTAATAATAAGAAAAAATGGTTTTCGTCCTTCTAAACATTTATTTTCTTTCGTATCACACAGAATGAGATAGATAAACTTGTCGAGGAAGTGGATTACATGATGGCTGAGCAAACAATAGAGTAGGAGAAGGCTATGAGATTAAGAGATAAATGGGAAGATGATTCAAATCAGTATAGAAGATATAATCTTAAACAAAAGATAAATTCGGTTATCTTTGGTCTAGCTATAGGTGATGCACTGGGAGCCCCTGTAGAGTTCAGAGATAGAGATACCTATCATATTTCAGATATGGTGGGATATGGAACCTATAATCAACCAGCTGGTACCTGGTCAGATGATACTTCTTTGTCCTTAGCACTTATTGAACACCTATGTGAGGATTCTGATTTGAATGGGTTGATGGATAAATTTGTAGATTATCGTCAGGGCTACCTCACACCTTTTGGATATTGTTTTGATATTGGTGTTTCGACTAATCAGGCGATAGAACGGTATTTGGCGGGAGTTTCTCCAGAGAAATGTGGAGGGAGTAGTGAGAGAGACAATGGCAATGGAGCTTTGATGAGGATATCTCCCTTAGCTTTGCTCTTATATGAAAATTTTGATTTCAGTTATCGATCAAAAATAATTGAGCAATATACTAAGCTGACCCATGCTCATCCAAGGTCTATCGTGGCATCTATTCTTTATGTCCAGCTTTTAATCGGTTTTCTTCTTAACATTCGTTTAGAAAAATTTCTTTGTCAATCAAAACCTTATTTTGAAGATTATTTCAAGAAAAATCCAGAATACTGGGAAGAGTATCAAGAACATTTTAGTGAAATATTTGATAGAGAATTTTATCAAAAATCTAGGGAAGATATTGCTTCTTCAGGCTATGTTGTTGATACCTTGAAGGCTTGTCTCTGGTGTTTGGGTACAACAGAGAGTTTTGAAGAAGCTGTTCTAAAAGCTGTTAATCTTGGGGATGATACGGATACCATCGGTGCCATTACAGGTACCTTGGCTGGAGCCCACTATCAATTGGAAGGCATCCCAGAAAAATGGATTCAACAGCTGGCTAATAGAGAATTGATTGACGAAAAATGTCGACAATTACTGGAACACTTATATAAACAATCATAATAGTTCTTATTATTGGGCAACAATCAGAACAACTCCCCATTTTATGACAGAATAAATGAAACAAGAGTTTACTAATGTTTTATTGGTAAACTCTTGCTTTAAATAGAATTCTCTTCAAAGCAAAGTGAATCAACACTACTCCAGCATCTCATCTGCGCAATCACGGGTTACGACTATCGATGCGCAGTTAAAACGTCTTCGCACGGTCTAGAAGTCTGTAGGGGAAATTCAAAAAAGGTTCATGATACTAAAAAAAGATTATAAAGATAAGGTAAAATTAGTAGATGTTTGGTAAAAGACAAAGGGGATAAGAATGGAATCAATTTATGTAAGTCAAAAAGATATGTTGGAAATTTGTCAAGATGGTGATAAGTATTTCTTGCGTTATCCAACTTTTAATATTACCTGCCCAGAAGTGATTAGAGAAATTCCCAAAGAAG
>ERZ773196.1732-NODE-1732-length-11943-cov-4.386777_pt1 | contig 11943 bp, 19 predicted proteins | sample MGYA00581009_ERZ773196 | MGnify/ENA primary metagenome ERZ773196 (study PRJEB29015, sample SAMEA2738162) | human oral metagenome | biome: human oral; feature: human-associated habitat; material: saliva | place: China | collected 2243 ...
ATATATAAATAAAGTATATATAAGTAGAACTTACAAAGGTAACTGTAACAAATTGACTAAAAAACAGTCGAAACCGTTGGTATCATTGAGTTTTAGACGGTTACTGTTCAAAAAATAAGAAAGGTAACTATTTTAAGTGAGTTCTGAACATAGTATTCAAAACCAAATTCGAGTGGAATTATCGAGAGCTGGGTACATGGTATTTCGAATTAACGTTGGTAAGGTCAGAATGGCTGATGGGCGTTGGTTCGATACTGGAGCACCAAAGGGTTTTTGTGACCTATTTGGATTTAGACCAGACGGACAGATATTTTTCATCGAGGTAAAGAACGAAAAAGGTCGAGTGAGAGACGACCAACAAAAATTTATGGATGCCATGCGAAAACGAGGAGCACTCGTTGGCGTGGCAAGAAGTGTTAAGGAGGCTATGGATATAGTCAATGGTAAAACGGTGGAATGACCGTATGGCTGGCATTAAATACGCACTACGGCCATACGAACCGGTAACGGTATTAGAATATGTAGAGTTTTTTAGACTCTGGTTTTATACCACGCATCAAAAGAAAGGCGCAGTGGCAATGAAATTAGGTATTGGGAATAAGAAACTCAACCGGATTCTAACGTTGGAGCAATTGCCGGATGAAGAACTATTGAAAGGAATGATGGAGCTATGCGAAAAGTAAAATTTTTTAGCAAACTATATGACTGTGACACGCTTGACGAAGAAATTAATACGTGGATTGAAAGTCAAAATAAAGAACTGATAGATGTGAAGTTGTCTGTGGATTGGGAGGATGATGGCGTTTATGTAAAATACACAGCAACAGTAATCTACATAGATAAAAGCGAGGAATGACATGAAATATAAAGTTATAGTTTACTACGACAACATGGAAGACAGTGAGCAAGTCTTCGGCAACAAGAACGACGCTATCAACGAAATGCACAGATTAGGTGTGAAATATCGCAACGCACGAAAATATAAGGTTGAAATGGTGGAGGTGAGCAATGGCTAAATTTATTAGAGTCACAAACATCTCACAAGGAATTGACGTGGACACGATTTTAAATGTCGATGATATCGGACATATCTCTATTGGACCTAATATCATTTTTGTAAAAACGCCGTTCGCAGACGGGACGAACAGAATTAATGTAAGGTCCAAAGAGATTGAGAAGTTAGAAAAGATTTTGCTAGGAGAGGAAAATGATGAATAGAAATGAAGCAGTACAGAAATTAGCAACAGTAGGGCACCTTTCAATAGCCCATGCTGAGGACCTATATGATTCGTTCTTTGAAAAACCAGTAGTGAAACAGTACGTGGCGGATTGGTATGAGGGACATAAGGATAATATTGATTACGAAATATGGAACTATTTTCGTGGATGGGAGTTTCAAGAAAAAGATGATTTTTATCATTGGGTAGATAATTCTAAAAAATCCGTTCTAACCCTCGTCAACATGCACCAGTTTGGTTATGAGGTCGAGAAGGAGCCTAGGTATACGGTTGAAATCAAAGGGTTTGACGATGATGACACCTTTTTGAATTACAATACAGCTTGGGACTTTTGGTTTCTTGACGACGATGGCAGGACGGAGGAGGTAAGAGTAGCCCACACCCGCAAAGAGCTAGAAGCGAACGGCTTCGGTTGGGTGTTCGATTGCCCAGGCGTGGAAGTTGAGGAGGTGGAATGATGAGCTTATTTGATGAAGTGAATAAATTAGGAAACGAAAGCCATGAGAAATGGTTTAATCGGTATTTCGATAAACACAGCCTTGAAGCAGAAATCAAAAAAGCAGCTATGCAAGGGGACGGTGCCTATCGTATCAATATCGAAAAAGAACCAGATAAATATCTTGCAAAAAGATTAAGTGATAAAAGGACAATTGATTTGATTAAAAATCGGCTTGGTGAAGGTTTTAAAGTTGAAAAAATAAAAACAGAGTCTATGTATACTATTTTCGGTAATCGTATGATTTTAGATAGATTTATTCTTATTTCGTGGCAGTCAGGAAATGGGGGGATAGAGGATGCCTGAATTAATTAACACCGAAGATTTTCAATTACCATTAGAGTCGTTAGAGTCTAAAGCAAAGGACGGTATCGCTGAACTAATCGACAAGGTTAATGTTTGGGCAGACGAACGCAATTTAAAGCAAGCTGACCCAAAGATTCAGTGGATGCGTATCACTGAGGAAGTGGGAGAAATTCGGGATGTACTCTTGAAACCGACTAAATTCACGGAACCGCAAGCAGCACTCAAAGACGCTATCGGTGACACGCTAGTAACGATTATCGTGCTGGTACATCAATTAGACCTAGATGTGACTGAGTGTCTAAGCGTTGCTTATGAGGAAATCAAAAACAGAAAGGGAAAAATGGTAAATGGAACATTCGTTAAGGAAGAAGACCTCAAAACGAGAGAATCAGCTAATAGTAGCGACGATTCTGCTAGTGCTATCGCTGGCGATTAACATCGGTACAGTGGTCTGGGTAGTCAACCGACCTATCGAGATGGTACTTATCCACAAGGCTGACAATGCCGTTGAACTACACGGCAAGGTGACTGGAAAATCAATGGTCGGGAAACTCTACACGCTCGATTGTGGGGCGTATGGCAAGTTTCTGGTAAGCAAGGAGCAGTATGACAGTGTGCAGATCGGGGATGATATCCCTAGCTATTTGAAAGGGAGAGGGCAATGATACCAAGATTTAGAGCGTGGTTAAAACAAGAAAAACGTTTGATTCTTTCAGAAAATATTCTTGTTATTGATTACGAGAATGAAGAAATTGTCACACAAAAAATCTATTTTGAAGATGGATTGCCGGTTGAAAGGGATGTAGAATGCTGCGATTTCGATGACATTGTTTTAATGCAATCAACTGGACTGAACGATAAAAATGGAAAAGAAATCTTTGAAGGGGATATTCTTAGCATTGAAACCGATGAAGAAAATGTAAAAGTAGAGGTTTCTTGGGATAGCAAACATGCTTTGTTTGCGTTTGAATCAAAAAAATACAACGAGAAGGAACCTCTGGCTGAATTGTTTGAAGATAATTCTTATCCGTTTAAAATCATCGGGAATATATGGGAGAATCCAGAACTATTAGAGGTGAGGACATGACTATCTACGAATACGCAGGACTTACTCAGAAACTGCACCAACAACTAGTGGACGAATTTAACAGGCTGAAATCGGAGCATAATAGAACGCTTACCAAGCACATCCAAGAGGTAAAAAAGTGCGACCGTCATCAAGCTAGGAAATATTCTCAGAGATTCGCCAACGTGGTTAAAGAACGCTCGAGACTGTCGCCCGCAACTTTAAACGATATGCGAGAGTTCATCTCAGACAATCTACTCGACGACTTGCACGCTTATCTGTCAGAGCACTATTCTGGTAAGCCTGGCACAGGTCGTCAAGAAGTCGATAAGACGAATGCTGGACTTACTAAGGAACTATTCCAGCGATATCGTGAGGAAGTGGAAGAACTGAGAGCTACTTATCCAAACAGTATCGTGGCACATATCATGGAAATTAAGGGCTGCTCGAAGAGAGAAGCTAAGAACATCGACAGTGCTATCAGTGTACTCTATGTAGAACATGTTAATCTGACACCTCGTAAGGTGATTCAGTTAGAAGGATTGCTATCCAGAGAGCTATTCAGTGAGATAGCTAAGTATGTATTCAATCACTACGAATGGCCGGAGAGTCTAGATAGTGAAGTTGACCGTATCACTCTTGAATATCGGACACAGGGGGAGTTGGGACGCAATAAAACTAGTGTCAAACGTGCACTGTACACGGCACTAGCTATGGGCTTGTAGCTAGTTGAGGGTTCAACTCCTTCGCCCGTCTAATTTACGGATTTCAAATCCGATTATTCCGTAGCTTTCAAAATCAGCAAATAAGGTATAAAAAAAGACCGACGCAATGGCCGGCACTCTTTGGAACACGATACAACTATTATATCATACAAGAGGGGTGCTATGGCAAGTATCAATCTATTTGCGGAAGTAGATAAAACCGCAACCAAAAACAAAGCTATAAAGGTGCTAAGAAGGTATCGTATGCTAACACGAATAGCGGGCTTGGAATACGCCCCTAAAGTGACAGCTTCATTCTCGTTAGAACCCAAATCATTCGACGGCATGATCCATAGTCAGACCGAAAGCATGGTAACACGCAAGGTGGCCGCTGAGCAAGACTTACAAGCTATTGTCAGAGCTATCAACGCTTTATCAGATAGGCATTACAGTCAGATATTGATAGAGTGTTATTGCAGAAACAGAAAGCAGTACAACATTGAAGTCTATATGGACCTTGGATATTCTGAAAGCGAATATTATCGAATGAGGGAACTAGCCATTTTAGAGTTTGCTGAGAACTACAGGAACGGTGAATGTCTGGTATTCTCAGGAGATTATTGCGAAGAAAATACTTGATAAATGTTAGAATTTGAACGTTTATTAGCGATATAATATTAGTATTGATAATTATAGCTAGACAGCTCATTTTGTGGGTTGTCTTTTTTATGCACAAAAATCTAGCAGTGAAGGAGGTGGACATATTGGGCTAAATCAACGACAAAAACTATTTGCGGATGAATACTTGATATCTGGTATAGCTTATAATGCAGCTCTAAAAGCTGGTTATTCCGAAAAATACGCTAAAGCAAGAAGTCATGATTTGTTGGAAAATGTCGGAATCAAAACTTATATTGAAGAACGACTGAAAGATCTTGAAAAGAAAAAGATTGCAAAGCAAGATGAAGTTATGCAAGTCTTTACCTCAATCCTTCGTCAAGAACTGACAGAGGAAGTCGTTGAGCTTAATTCTGTGACTGGCCAATTTGTCAAGACTAAGAAGCCCCCGTCCATTGCCGAAGTTATCAAAGCTGGCAGTGAGCTTATGAGACGCTATCCAACGGCTAAACAGTCCGAGAAATTGGAGCTTGAGATCAGAAAGCTAAGAGAACAGTTAGACAGTGGTGTCGAAGGCACAATGAACGTCAATATCATCAACGCATGGGAGGAAATCCCAAATGGTGACGATTGATATTCAAAAAAACGTCAACCCACATTTCAAATCGGTTTGGCAGTCTAACAAGCCTTACAACGTGCTAAAGGGTGGACGGAACTCTTTCAAGTCCTCGGTTATCGTTCTAAAACTCGTCTATATGATGATTAAGTACATCATGAGAGGCGATAAGGCTAACGTTGTTGTTATCCGTAAGGTGGCCAGAACAATCCGTGACAGCGTGTTTAATAAGATTCTGTGGGCCATTAGTGTATTTGGTCTGGACAATCATTTCAGAGCCACTGTAAGCCCGTTTAAGATTGTTCACAAGCGTACTGGCTCGACCTTCTATTTCTACGGACAAGACGATTTCCAGAAACTGAAATCAAATGACATCGGGAACATTATCGCAGTTTGGTATGAAGAAGCAGCTGAGTTTGACAGCGCTGAAGACTTTGACCAGTCAAATGTCACTTTCATGCGTCAGAAACATGATAAAGCTCCCTTTGTGCAATTCTTTTGGTCGTATAACCCACCTAGAAATCCCTATAGCTGGATAAATGAGTGGTTTGAAGAGGTTAAGACTAACGACAACTATCTAGCACATTCAAGCACGTATCTTGATGATAGGTTAGGGTTTGTTACTGAACAAATGCTGGAGGATATCGAACGTATCAAACAGAACGATTACGACTATTACCGCTATTTATATCTAGGTGAAGCGGTTGGGCTTGGTAATCAGGTCTATAACATGAGTACGTTCCACGCTATCGATAGCTTACCAACGGATGATAGGCTTATCGGGATATCGTTCGCAATGGATACAGGACACCAACAATCAGCTACGGCTTGCGGTGCTTATGGTCTGACTGCAAAGGGTAATGTGATTCTGTTAGATACATTCTATTACAGCCCCGCTGGTCAAGTCGTCAAGAAGGCACCGAGTGAGCTGACTGTAATGGTTAGCAACTTCATTGATAAGGTGCTTAAACAGTACCGAGTGCCAAAGCTACGCATGACCATTGATAGTGCCGAGGGGGCATTGAGAAACCAATATTTTAAAGATTTTGGCGAGCGATGGCATCCAGTGGCTAAGAAGAAGAATCAGACCATGATTGATATGGTTATCAGTTTGTTAGCAGAGGGGCGTTTCTATTACTTGGACATTCCAGCTAACAAAATATTCTACGAGGAACATAAGATGTATCGATACGATGAAAAAACGATACATTCTGATGATCCAAAAGTAATTAAAGAGGATGACCACACTGTCGACGAGTTTAAATATTTTGTATTAGATAATGCCAGGGACTTAGGTCTCAAGGCCTAGGAGAAGAAAGAATGGGAATCATACAGACCATTAAGAACATCTTCAAAAGGAGTAATTATGTGATGACTAATCAAAGTCTAAACAGTATCACCGACCACCCTAAAATTGCTATATCACCAGAAGAATACAATCGTGTCATGGACAATCTGCGCTATTTTGCGGGGAGTTTTGACCGTGTGAGCTACCGTGATAGCAATGGAACGGATTTAAAACGTGATTTCAATCACTTGCCTATCGGGCGTACCGCATCGAAGAAGGTTGCTAGTCTCGTATTCAATGAACAAGCTAAGATTCAAGTCGATAACGAAACGGCTAATACATTTATCAATGAGACACTGAAGACTGACCGTTTTAGCAAGAACTTTGAGCGCTATTTAGAGTCTTGTCTTGCTCTTGGTGGTTTGGCTATGCGTCCATACGTTGACGATGACCGTGTCAGAGTGTCATTCGTGCAAGCCCCAGTGTTTTTGCCGTTACAGTCAAATACACAAGATGTATCAAGTGCTGCAATCGTGACTAAAACACTTAAGACAGAAGGTCAGAAGACTAAATACTACAGTCTTATCGAATTTCATGAGTGGAGCAAAGAGACTTACACAATCAGCAATGAGCTATACGAGTCTGAGTCTAAAACTCGTATCGGTCAACGTGTACCTCTATCAATGCTCTACGATGATTTAGAAGAAACTGTCACGCTCAACGGACTTACAAGACCGCTATTTACGTACCTAAAACCGCCTGGCATGAATAACAAGGACATCAACAGCCCTCTCGGTTTATCTATCTTTGACAACGCTAAAACTACCATGGACTTCATCAATACCACATACGATGAATTTATGTGGGAGGTCAAGATGGGGCAGCGTAGGATTGCAGTGCCTACTCAAATGATTAAGACCGAATACGATACCAGTGGTGAGAAAGTGACAGTCAAGCGTGAGTTCGAGACTGGCCACAATGTTTATGAGCAATTCGACAGCGGTGACATGGATAAGGGTATCGGTATTACTGACCTTACTACTGACATTCGCTCGGACGATTATATCAAGGCAATCAACAAGGGATTGAGTCTATTTGAAATGCAACTAGGCGTGTCTGCTGGTATGTTTAGTTTCGATGGTAAGAGTATGAAGACTGCCACTGAGGTCGTCTCAGAGCGATCAGACACGTATCAAATGCGGAACTCTATCGCTACTCTAGTAGAGCAATCATTGAAAGAGTTAGTTATTTCAATCCTAGAGCTTGCTAAAGTTTACAATCTATACACTGGTGAGATTCCAACAATGGATGAAATCAGTGTCGATTTAGACGATGGTGTTTTTACTGACCGTAACGCTGAGTTTGATTACTGGTCTAAGATGGTAGCGTCTGGACTTGCTCCGAAAGTGATGGCAATCGAGAAAACTCTTAACGTAACCGAGGAACAAGCTCAAGAGATTTACCAAGCAATCAACGACGAAATTATGGTAAGCGCTGATAGTTTTAGGACGGATGACGAGGTTGATATTTACGGGGAGTGATAGGCCATGGCTAAGAAGAAACGTATCAAGTTAAACGACCAGCAACTAATGTTGATGGCTGATAATGTTTCAGACATCTACCGACAACTATGTAACGACCTGTTTGATAATGTTGTGGAGCGACTGCACGACCGTGGGACTTATTACCTCGATCAACAGCCTTATCTATGGCAATTAGAGAAGATGGCCGATGTCGGTATGTTGAACGACCACAATATTAAACTCATTGCTGAATATTCTGGGATTGCTGAAAAGCAAATAAGATACATTATTGAGAATGAAGGGTATCAAGTCTATAAGGACACTCACGCTCAATTAAATTCTAACGCTTACGATTACAAGGTAATGAAAGACCTTATCAGCTACTCTAATCAAGCAATTAATGATGTTCATAACCTTATCAATACGACACTGCCAAAGAGTGTGCAAGCTACTTACAAGGATATTATTGAGACTACGGTAGCTAAAGTAATCACTGGCATGGCAACACCTCAGAAAGCCCTAGATGAAACGATAATGAAGTTTCAAGAGCGTGGATTCTATGGCTACACTGATAGAGCAGGACGCAGGCAGAGAGCTGACGCTTACGCTAGGACGGTTATTAAAACGACTGCTAGACGTACATTCAATGAAATGCGAATGAGACCAGCTCAAGAGTTGGGTATTGATACGTTCTATTACTCTATCAAGGCGGCAGCTAGGGAAATGTGTGCACCTCTCCAAAATCAGATAGTAACTACTGGTCAAGCTAGGACGGAAGAAGGCATTAAAATCTTCGCCCTCGATGATTATGGCTATGGTAAGCCCGGAGGATGTCAAGGTATTAACTGCGGCCATACTATGACCCCTTTTATTCCAGGGGTCAACTATATGCCAGATATTGACGATGACTTGAAAGGCTTAACGCCAGAGCAAGCAATAGAAAACGCCAATGTCCAATCTAAGCAGAGAGCCCTAGAGCGGTCTATCAGACAGTCTAAGGAGTTTCTGCATGTAGCGGAAAAGCTAGGTGATCAGGAGCTGATAGACAAGTATAAGAGCAAGGTTAGAATCCAACAGGGAGCCATGAGAGACTATCTCAAACAACATCCGTTTCTACATCGTGATTACGCTAGAGAGAAATACTATGATGATCCGTTTTCTCAAGCACAAAAAGAAATAAAACTCAGGAAGAAGATGTCCGAATATCACTACATCAAAGAGGATAAAATACCTGGATTTAAGAAAGTCGGTGGTAAAATCACTAAAGCAGAGCGTAAGGTTATCTATGCAGATGAAAACCCTCAAGGTTTGGGATATATTGGTACACCTCATAGTTTTGCTATCAATAAATACTTGAGAGATAAAAATGTAATGCCGTCTGAGTATCAGAATATAGTTGATACTTTGGATGGGGTCATCAAGAAAAATAGAGCTCTAAAAAATATCAAAGTCAATAGATTTGACGATGAGGAGTACTTTAATTCTATCCTTAAAAAGAACGCTAGTCTTTTGGGAAAACATGATAGTATTGAGTCTGCTCTTAATTCTGGACAAGCTACTTTCGATAATGATGGCTATACATCTACTAGTTATATTCCTAAATACAATTTCTTTCAGGACAGACCTATTAAAACCATTATCAACATTCCTAAAAATGCTGAAATTTATTTCACCGATAACGATATAGAGAGCGAGATTATTCTTCCAAAAGGTTCGAAATATGATATAATTAACATGAAACGAAAAGGGGATAATGTTATTATTGAAATGAATCTAAGAGAGGAGTAAAGTCTATGAATTTGGAAGAAGCATTAAAACAAGTAAGCAGCTGGAATCTTAAAAAGCCTGCTCCTTTAATCCCTTCTGAAATGACTGACGAAGAGCTCGCTCGTTTGCGTTTTACATGGGTTTCTCCAGAAGATGAAGATCTTGTCATGAATGAACTCAAAAGACGCGGTCTAGTTTTGTAAACAATTAGCGCTTAGAACAATCTAGGCGCTTTTTTCATGCCACTATAAACCGAATGGAAATCCATACGGTTTTTTATTTTGCCCTGGAGCATGGCGTAAAACTGTCTAATTCAGTCCCTTGGACGTAAAACAAAGGAGTTTTAAGCATGAGTTTAAAACGTGACATGTTAGTTGAAGCTGGTATCGAAGACAAGGCAGTGATTGATTCCTTAATGAATGCGTACGGTTCTGGGATTGAGAACGCCAAAGCACAAGCTAAGTCTGAATTACAAGCTGAAAACGACAGTCTTAAACAACAACTTGAGCAACAAAGCCAAGCACTTAGCGACTTGCAGGCCAAAGAGGGAGCGAGTGAGGAAGTCAAACAACAATTGACTGACTTACAAGCTAAATTTGAAGCTTACAAGTCTGATAGTGAAGCTAATCTTGCGAAAGTTACAAAATCAAACGCTATTCGTCTAGCTTTGAAAGATGTGGACGCTCACAATTCGGATGACCTTGCTAAATTTATCAATTTTGACGAAATCGAACTTGATGAAGCTGGTAAACCTAAACTAGACAAGGTTATTAAAGGATTGAAAGAGACAAGCCCATATCTTTTCAAGCAAGAGGAACAAGCGGCACAGCCAAAAATCTCTGTAGGTGGTAACCCGTCAGCTAATGCTAACGGAATCACTAAGGAAGATTTCAAACGTATGGGTATCAATGAGCGTCAAGAGCTTTTTGATAAAGACCCAGAACTATACCAACAATTGAAAGGATGAATAATCTATGGTTCTAGGAACTACTACGACTGCTCAAGTCATTAATCCGCAGGTTATGGCTGACATGGTATCAGCCAAATTGCGCTGCTTCTTGAAGATCGTGACTTCTTCTATTTATCTTGTCCAAATCTTGCTCATCAACAGAGTGCTCAAGCCTTGATTTTCTTGACTTGTAGCCATCTTTTATGGTAAAATGTAACGGACGAGGGGATGTCGTAGGACGACTGGTAACAGAGCGTTCAAAGGTATCGGAGCTTTCTGATACGGGTGTGGTGCTTCCTTCAGCTTCGGGCTGTAAAGAACCCATGTGTAAAGAAGTCCTCTCTTTTAAGTTATGACTTTACAATTATTTAAAAGAGTAATACAAGCCATAGCTTAAAAGAGAGGAAAGAAGAATTGGCAAAAATTGTTAAAGTTACAGGTACGGAAGTTATAATCACAAATAATGAAGAGTATTTGAAAATAAATCCATCTGAATTGAATTTCGTTCCAAAATTCCAAAATTAGGTGATGAAGTAGAAGCTCATAAAGTAGATGATGAAATTATTATCATAAAAGCTGAAGAGAAAAAAAGATGACAATATTAAGATTAACATTGTTAATGAAAACAACTCTTCAAAAAATCAGTCACAAGTCGTTTACACACAAGCAACTACTCCAGGTTTGCATTATGTAAACAAATGGGTTTATATTTTTCTCGCTATTTTTCTTGGTGGATTAGGTGTCCATCATTTTTACGCAGGGTATTACGGAACAGGTATCCTATTTCGGATTTTATCTTTTACGGGTATCCCAATTATCATCGGATTTATCCAAGGTGTTATTGCCGTATTCAAGACGCCTGATATGTACGGTAGGATTGTTGTTTAACTAAAAATTTATTACAAATTAAATTTTTTAAAAGCTCAAGTCTAGTATCTCAAGATGGAAAAGAGTTTAGTTTTTTTAATTTAGATAAGTAATATAACTCTGTGGTATTTAATTGGGATTTGATTAGCTTGTACATAGAATTAGATGAACAAGTGTAATGAAATGCTCCAAATATGACTTGAGAGTAAAAATAAAATTATGATTTGCTTCTTGTTTTATTGTGAATTGCACCTCAAAAGTAGATTTCTAACTTCTGTGGCGTTTTTTTGCTTTCTCTGAAGAATCTTAGATTGTGTTATGCATTGTCTCTAAATAATATAAACTCTAAACATAAAAAGTCCCCTCAATCAATAGGATTGAGGGGGCCTCGTCTTAGAATAGACCTTTAATCTTGTCTAAAGCTCCACTGACCATTTCGTTGCCTGACAAAAGAGATTTAGCTTGGTCGAAGTACTCGCCCAAATCATCTTTGTTTTCATCGACA
>ERZ773196.1734-NODE-1734-length-11939-cov-35.326489_pt1 | contig 11939 bp, 9 predicted proteins | sample MGYA00581009_ERZ773196 | MGnify/ENA primary metagenome ERZ773196 (study PRJEB29015, sample SAMEA2738162) | human oral metagenome | biome: human oral; feature: human-associated habitat; material: saliva | place: China | collected 2243 ...
TTGAATGGAGAGATTCTATGGAAGTACCAACAGTAAGTGTAAAAGACATGTTGCCGTTTCAACGGCCCCGAGAAAAGTTTCTTACCCTAGGGCCATCCCATATGGCGATGGAGGAACTATTAGCTATTTTATTGCGTACAGGGGTTAAGGGGCAGTCGGCCATTTCCTTAGCTAGCGATATCGTGCAATCCTTTGATGATGGCGTATATGGTTTGAATCGAATGACCGTTGAAGAGCTTATTAAAATCAAGGGTATTGGTACAGATAAAGCGGTAACCTTATGTGCAGCTCTTGAGATGGGGCGGCGATTAGGGGAACTTAAAATTAAGGAAACTTACGAAGATTTTTCTCAACCTTTTGTGATAGCCCAATATGTAATGGAGCGTTTACGCCACGAAGAGGTAGAGCATGTGTGGGCGGCTATGTTGACGTCTCGAAATAAATTGATTCAGTTAGAACATATTTCTAATGGCGGTCTAGTATCTAGTCTCGTAGAGCAACGTGCTGTTTTTAAGAAGGCCATAGCTTGTAATGCGGCGGCCATTATCTTAATACATAATCATCCATCCGGTGATAGCCGGCCTAGTGATGAAGATGTACGCCTTACAAAGCTATTTGTTAGCGCAGGTCAGTTTATGGGGATACCCGTGTTAGATCATATCGTCATAGGTGATAATGAATTCACTAGCCTTAGTGAAATCGGTAAACTTAGTTAAGTTGTCCTCATATGATTAGTTTTAAAACCGTATAATAATGGCTTTATAGTTTGTTATTAGTAAATAAGCACTCATAATGATGCATTTCCTTATTATGTTTAGTAAATTGGGAACATCAGAATATGGGTGCTTTTTCTATTTTGCTCGACCGATAGGTGGCTTTGAACTGTATCACTCGTGAGTGTATAAATTATGTATGACTTAAGGGTACTTGAATTATGCATTTTCTGTGCTTTTAACAATGGTAAAAGCCTTGATATTAATAGAAAAAGTCGCATTATATGTGGTAAAATGAAATGATGATGTAATGAAGGAGATTTTACTATGAGTTCCATTTTACCTACTCTAGGAAAAGATGTAAGTATAGATATTGGGTCCATACAGACGCGCCTCATGGGGGGGACGCGAGGAACCGTTATAAGCGAGCCATCTATTATAGCCACTGATACGAAACAAGAAAAAGTAGTAGCCGTTGGGGATGAAGCTGCTCGCCTTGTATTGCGTATGCCAGATATGTGGCGACCTTTGACACCGTTGAAAGATGGATTTATTGTGGATTATCGCGTTATGCATACGATGCTTAACTATTTTCTGAATAAGGTGTCTAATGCATTGCGTCGTGCTCGAGTTCTTGTTGGTGTTCCGTGCGGGATGACTGATGTTGAGCAAAGAGCTATGATGGATGCCGTTATTCAGGCGGGAGCCCGCGAAGTATTTTTAATTGAACGTCCTGTAGCTGCAGCTATTGGTTGCGGTGCACCTATCTTTGAAGCTCGTGGATCCATGGTCATTGATATTGGTGGTGGCACTGTAGATATGGGTATTGTTTCATTGGGCGGTATTGTAGATAGCAAAACTATACGCTTTGGTGGTTCAGATATTAACAATGCGTTGCTACGCTATGTACGCGAGTGCTTTGGTGTTATCGTTTCTGATGAAATTATAGAGGATATTAAACATACTGTAGGTACTGCTGTGGCACCACTAGAAGATGCGGAATATGCCTTTCAAGGCCGTGATATGATGAATGGTTTAGGTAGACGTTGTGTCATTCATCAGTCTGAAGTATACCAAGTTGTTAATGACTGTATCGGAGGCCTTTTGGATGAATTAAAACAAATGATTCGTTCCGCTGAACCTGAAATTGTAGCCGATATTATGCAATATGGAATCTACCTCACTGGTGGTACAGCGCAACTGTCTGGCCTGGCAGAGCGTATTGGTGGCGAATTAGGTGTGCCTGTACACGTTCCCGATGCACCTGAGACGAAAGTTGTTGTAGGCCTTAATGGGGCTTCATCGGACTTAGTGAGCTTATCGCGATTTATTGTAAATTCTAAAAATAGAAAGGGCCAAGACTAATATGATACAGTCAGATAAAAAGTTAATTATCGTCGTTGTTATTAGCTGTATCCTATTGGCTTTGCTCGGATTTGCATGGAAACAACGAACTAGTATTCCTTTTGTTACTGTTACTCTTGAAGGTATTACAACACCATTTGCCTATGGCTCTGCACGCTTACTTGACGGTGTGCAAACAGGTTTCACAGTGCTTAATAATGCTATTTCTGCAACTATTGAAAGTGATGAGGAAGCATCTCGTAAAGCTGCCTTAGAACAAAAGGTAGTTAACTATGATGAGGTAGTGGCAGAAAATATTCGACTTCGCCAGCTTCTTAACTATAAGAGTAGTCATCCGGAATTTTCCATGACATTGGCTGGCATTATTACAAAGGATTACGGTACATGGACAAATACTTTCACTATCGATAAGGGCAGTGAAGATGGAATGGCCGTTAATATGGCTGTCGTTGTACCAAGTGGGGTAGTTGGTTTTATTACCGATGTGTACCCTCATTCCTCTCGTGTGCAAACCATTCTTGACCCGCGTAGTGCAATCGGTGTTATTGTACAGCGTCCTGAATCCCGTTTATCTGGTGTTGTAAAGGGGGATGGAGATTCACCTCGTACACCATCAATGGTAAATATTGCCCGTGATGGCGATGTATTAGTAGGGGATAAATTAATAACCTCTGGGTACGGTGGTATCTATCCAAAAGGATTACCTGTTGGCAATGTACAGTCTATCGAAAATGATACAGAAGGCTTTGTTAAGAATGCCGTTATCACACCTAGCGTAGACTTTTACCGTTTGGAAGAGGTGTTTGTTCTTACATCATCTTCTGTTAGTGCACCACAAAAACCAGGCCTTGAGCCTAAGCTTGTACCTCAAACACAACGAGATCAAGTAGAAGGGGCAAAGGGGGCCGTTAAACCATGACGCGTCTAGCTTTAGTCCTCTGTGGATTCTTAATTTATTTTATACAGGCTCAATTATTGCCTGCTATTTTTCATACGAATTGGTTACCCAATTTAATCTTGACCATCATTGTTATGGTCACTCTTTTTAAAGGGCGTCGTATGGGAATAATGGCCGCTGTTATAGGTGGTATCGTCCATGATGTATTGATATCTAATTTCTTTGGGCTCCATTTATTTCCTTACGTTCTTGTGGTTTACCTATTATCCGCTGTAAAACATAGACTCTATGAAGAACGTTGGTATTGGTCTAGTGCTATTGTAGCTATATGTACCTTGCTAGATGGTTTTATCCGTAGCCTTATGATCTTGGCTAGTGGTGGGGATTTGCATATTGGCTTATATATGTGGCATATGGTTATACCTGTACTGTTTTGGAACGGCGTATTGGCGGCCATCGTACATGGCTTGTTGTGGCGTAAGGATGAACAACAAGATTATATTTGGTAATAATTTGGTAAGGGGGTGAAAGAGTGCTTGAAGGCCTCTATAAACGAAGAAAAACGAGTCGCTTTGATGTACTCTTTTACATTGTAGCGGGCATATTCATAGTGTTGGCATTGCGTTTATTTATGCTACAAATCTTGGCTGGCGGTTATTATCAAGCTAAGGCGGAAGGTAACCGTCTACGCATGGTACCGATGACTGCAGCACGGGGCATTATGTATGATCGCAATGGTCAAATTCTTGTAGGCTCTAGACCTGCTTATACAATATCTATCATGCCTACAGGAAAGGCTTTGGACGATGGTGAAGTGGCTAAATTAGCAGCTTTATTGAAAATGAAGCCTGAAGATATTAAAAAGAAGGTTAATGATCACAAGTATGGCTATGAGCCAATACGTATCGCTAATGATATTTCAATGGACGTAGTAACAACCATTGAAGAGCATCGACATGAATTGCCGGGGGTAACGATTGATGTTGAACCACTTCGATATTATCCATATGAAACAATGGCTTCTCAACTATTTGGTTATGTTGGTGAAGTAAGCGAAGAGGAATTAGAAGAGTTAAAACAGCAAGATCCTAATACACTCGTAAGTGGTGGTACTATCCTAGGTCGTTCTGGCCTTGAGAAATTATATGATTCTATCTTGCGTGGCACTGATGGTGGTAAGCAAGTTGAAGTAGATGCTACAGGTCGTCCTGTAGCCGAGGTAGATAGAAAGCATACGGTACCAGGCTCTAATATTCATTTAACCATTGATGTAAACCTTCAAAAGGCTGCAGAAGAGGCTGTTAAGAACCAGCTTAATCAGTTGCGTGCTCAAGGTATTCCCGCACAAGGGGCCGCAGTGGTAGCAATGGATCCTAATACAGGGGCTATTTTAGCTATGGTCAGCGCTCCTGAATTCAATCCAAACTGGTTTGCGAAAGGCATTACAACGGCTCAATGGAATCAGTTAAACAATGATAAAAATCATCCATTTGATAATAAGGTTATTTCTGGTGAATATCCTCCAGGTTCACCGTTTAAGATTATTACTGGTACGGCCGCATTAGACCTTAAAAAGGTTACTCCTGAAGAGATGATCTTTGATAGTGGTAAGCACTGGTTGATCGATAAACGAAATGCGGAAGGTGAAGCATTAGGTTGGCTTAATTTTAATAAAGCACTTGCTAAGTCTGACAATGTTTACTTCTATGAAATGGGTAATCGTGTAGGCATAGAAAATCTCGATAAATATGCTGCGTATTTTGGCATAGGTGAAAAGACTGGTATTAATTTACCGGGTGAGGCCGCTGGCATTATGGCAAGCCCTGAGTATAAACGAAAAGTATATGATGAAGATTGGTACTTAGGGGAAACCTTTGATGCCGCAATTGGTCAATCTTTCACATTGGTTACGCCATTACAAATGGCCGTAATGCTCAGTGAAGTGGCTAATGGAGGTATTAAATATAGACCATATGTGGTAAGCCGCATCGATAATAAAGATGGCACGCCAAAAGAAATTTTTGGACCTGATAAATTAGGGATTCTACCAGTTCCTAAAAATATTATGGATCTCATTCGAGAAGGCTTGCGTGATGTAACGAATGAGGGTGGTACAGCAGGGGATTTATTTAAAGGCTTCCCTATAAATGTAGCTGGTAAAACTGGTACTGCGGAAAACGCACATGGCCGAGATCATGGCTGGTTCGTAGCCTATGCACCATATGATAAACCGCAAATTGTTGTGGTTGCACTCGTTGAACAAGGTAGCTTTGGTGCCGGTTCTGCAGGCCCAATCGTACGAGATGTGTTAGCTGCATATTTCAATGTACCGTTGAATAAAAAAACGAATGATACAAATACTAAAAGTAATAAAGATGCTGCCACTGTAGGCAATACGACGAATGGTCAAAAACCGGAGAAGGCAGTAACTAGTGGGCAACCAAGAAAGGATTAGTATGGGCGAAATCATTGGTGTTGTATCCGGCAAGGGTGGCGTAGGTAAAACGACTGTCACTGCATGCTTGGGTGCAGCCTTAAGTCATGCAGGGCATCGCGTATTGCTCTGTGATGGGGACTTTGGATTGCGCGATTTGGATCTTGTGTTAGGTGTAGCAGATGAAATCATCTATGATGCACTAGATGCGAGTGAAGATAAAGAATATACAGATGATGCTATCGTATCAATTGCAGAAAATCTAGATTTCTTACCAGCTAGTCAAAGTGCGCGCTGGGAAGATATAGGCCGTAAGAAGTATAAGAAATTAGTTCGTCGACTTTGTGATGTATATGATTATATTTTGATTGATGCTCCAGCCGGTATTGGTAAGGGCATAGAGTCTATTTTAGACTTGGTAAATCGCTGTATTGTTGTAACACATCCGTTGTGGGTATCCTTACGTAATGGTGCTCGTATGATTCAAGTGTGTGAGGAACATAATATTCGTGATTTTGCTATTGCATTTAATGCAGTACCTATAGATGGGGAAGACATAGACTTATATGATATGCTAGAAGTTCTTCGCGCCGAATATGTAGGGGCTATGATTCCTTATGATGAAGATGTGTTAACCTATACACAAGATGGACATCTGTTAGATCTGGCTTCTCATGAATTCCGCAATGTATTAGCACCTCTTGTAGACTATGTTGTAACTGGTGATTGCTGGGAAGATTATGATGTACAAAAGCAATTTGATGCTTATGTAGCGAAGAAAAAGGCTGCTACAGAAAAACAAGGTACACCTACACTTGCTACAGCTGGTGAGTCTATCTTTGAAGACTCGAATAATGTTCTCTATATTAATCGCGGCGGTTGGACTACTCAGCGCTTATTAGTGCAAGGTAAGCAAAGCTTATGGCGCCGTCGTAAATTGAAATAGGTGATATGATGTGGCAGAAACTATGGAACGATAGCGACTGGGCTATTATCATATGTACTTTCTTACTTGTTTGTATTGGTTTAGCAGCCATTGGCAGTGCAACCCATGTTAATCAAGAGCCTATTGGATTTGGTAGTTTAGTAGTAAAACAACTTATATTTTTCCTAGCTAATGTAGCCGTTGTGATAGGTATGCAGTTTCTTAACTACCATCGCCTAAAGGATTGGGGTAATATCATTTACGCCATTACCCTTTTGATGTTGATTGCCGTTATGGCCGTTGGTACCTCTGCATTGGGGGCCCAACGCTGGATTCAATTGGGACCTATTACGATTCAACCATCAGAGTTTTCTAAATTGCTCATGATTATTTGCATGGCTAAAATGCTAGAGCCTCGTATTGGCAAGTTAGATACATTTAAATCATTAATATTGCCTGTATTATATGTTGGGGTACCTATTGCACTCGTATTCTTACAGCCTGACCTAGGTACATCTCTTGTGTATATTGCTATTTTTGTGGGCATGTTATTTATTTCTGGTATTAGAACAAGACTTATAAAAATTATTGCCGGTACTGGTTTATTATTGATGCCTTTAGGTTGGTTTGTACTGAAAGAATACCAAAAACAACGTATTCTCGTATTTTTAAATCCAGATATTGATCCTTTTGGATCTGGCTATCATATTATTCAGTCTAAGATTGCCATTGGTTCAGGTTTGATTTTTGGTAAAGGTATCTTTAATGGTACGCAAAGTCAGTTGAACTTCTTACCAGAAAACCATACGGACTTTATTTTCTCCGTTATTGGTGAAGAATTTGGTTTTGTAGGTTGTATCATTGTATTGTTCTTGCTCTTTATGCTCATTTATCGGAGCATTAAAGTAGCCTATATGTGTAATGATAATTTTGGTATGTTATTAGCTACAGGTATTGCTACCATGTTTACCTTTGAGGTACTCGTTAATGTAGGTATGACTATTGGTATTATGCCTGTTACAGGGATTCCATTGCCATTCCTTAGCTATGGTGTCAGTGCGTTGACTACTAATATGTTGAGTATCGGTATTTTGTTAAATATTGCTATGCAACGGACGAAATATATTTTTTAAAACCCTATTTTTAGGATTGATTGTGAAAGAAGTCTTTCAGAAAAGACGGAGGATGTATGATTCAATTAGATACGTCATGGTTACAACATGTCCAAAAGCCTGCTCGTTATACGGGCGGTGAATATAACAGTATTGTAAAAGATCACAGTACGGTTGATGTAACAATGGCTTTAGCTTTTCCAGATGTATACGAAGTGGCTATGAGCCATTTGGGCATCAAAATTTTATATGGTCTTGTAAACCGTCGTGAAGATGCAGCAGCGGAACGTGTGTTTGCTCCGTGGCACGATATGGAAGAGGAAATGCGTAAGCGTAACATCCCTTTATTCTCTTTGGAAACTCGTACGCCTATCAAAGATTTTGATGTGTTAGCCTTTACACTCCAATATGAGATGAGCTTTACTAATATTTTAAACATGCTCGATTTGGCTGGTATTCCAATGTACGCTAAAGACCGGGATATGGAGTTTCCATTACTCGTTTGTGGTGGTCCATGTGCATTTAATGTAGAGCCTATTGCCGATTTCTTTGATATTGTCTCCCTTGGTGAGTCCGAAGAATGGGGAGATGAATTCATCGATCTCTACAAGGCTGAAAAGGCAAAAGGATTCCCAGGCGGCAAGGAAGCATTCTTGCGTAAAGTGGCTCAAATCCCTGGTACGTATTGTCCAGCATTATACGATGTGGAATATACCGAGCAAGGCGATTTTAAATCTATTACACCGCGCTTTGAAGACGTACCTGCAGCTGTTGAAAAACGCATTGTTGAAGATGTAGAAAATGTTTTCTACCCAACAAAACCTGTTGTACCATTCTTAGATATAGTTCATGACCGTGCGGTACTCGAATTATTCCGTGGTTGTACACGTGGTTGTCGTTTCTGCCAAGCCGGTATGCTATATCGTCCTGTACGTGAAAAGACTCCGGAACGTTTGTTACAAATTGCTAGAGATACGATTGCTAATACCGGGTACAACGAAATCTCTTTAATGAGCTTGAGCTCTGCGGACTATTCTAAATTACCGGAATTAGTAGATATGCTCATGGAAGAGTTCAAAGATAAACAAGTGAGCGTAAGCTTACCATCCTTGCGTATTGATAGTTTCTCCATCGATATCGCTAAAAAGGTGCAACAAGTTCGTAAGAGTGGTCTTACCTTTGCACCTGAAGCAGGTACACAACGTATGCGCGATGTTATCAATAAAGGTGTTAGTGAAGAGGACTTGTTGGCGGCATGTACAAATGCCTTTAAATCCGGTTGGAATACAGTTAAATTGTACTTTATGATGGGCCTTCCAACTGAAACAGATGAAGATTTGGCAGGCATTGCTGATTTGGCGTATAAGGTGCTCGATTTACACCGAGATATTACAGGTAAACGAAATGGCTCTGTCACAGTCAGTGTATCCTTCTTCGTGCCAAAAACACATTCTCCATACCAATGGTACGGTCAACAAGATGTAGAGGAAATCCATCGTAAGCAACGTTACTTGAAATCCCTCATCAATAACCGCAATATTTCCTACCATTACCATGATGGCTATACTGGCTATATGGAGGCCGCATTTGCTCGTGGGGACCGTAGATTATCTAAAGTTCTTGTGAAAGCATGGGAAGCAGGTTGTAAATTTGATGGTTGGACTGAGTACTTTAACTATGAAACTTGGTTGAAAGCATTCGCTGATTGTGGTTTGGATCCAGCATACTTCGCAAGACGTACACGTGACTTTGATGAACCATTACCTTGGGACCATTTAGATTGCACTGTAAGTAAAGCTTTCTTAAAACGGGAGTGGGAACAAGCGGTAGAGGCAAACTTAACAAGTGATTGTCGTCGCGGTCCATGTAAAGGCTGTAATGTATGTCCAGAGCTAAATACTGCAATTATTGACTATAAGGAGGGTGGCAGAGTTGAAAAAGTTACGTTTGGCCTTAAATAAAGGCGAAAAATTGCGATTCTTGTCGCACCTTGATTATGCACAAGCAGTAGAACGTATGATTCGCCGCGCAGAAATTAAAATGGCTTATTCTGAAGGCTTTAATCCACATATGAAAATTAGCTTTTCCTCTGCACTTGCTCTAGGTGTAACAGCGGCGGCTGAATATATCGATATGGATGTGCTAGAAGAGGACTCTTTAGAGTCCATTATGGAGCGTTTGAACCGCGTAGCACCGCCAGGTCTTGAGGTGCTAGGTGGCAAGGAAATGCCTGAAAAGGTTAAAAAGATGATGGCTATCTGTAACTTTGCTATTTACGAAGTAACAGGTCCTGTAACGGATGAACATGCGGATTGGGATGCTTTGCTCAAATCTTTCAATGAAGCTACGGAGATTTCTTATGAAAAGGTAACGCCTAAGAAAACTCGCACTATTGATGTGAAAGAATTTGTAAAAGAACCTATCGTAGCATCTGTTAAGGACGGTATGGTAACCCTTACTATGGGCATCGGCATCTATCCGCAAGGTACTATTAAACCTAGTGAGGTATGGAACCTTGGTAAAGATCAATATAACTGGCCTATTACGACGGGATATGAAATTCACCGTAAAGCCATTATGGTGGAAAATGAAGAAGGTCGTTACACTCCATTGGAAATTAACTACTAATACTCTTTATAAAAATCTTAAATCTTTATATAAGCTTTAGTGTTTTAAAAAATCTATATATTTTAAATTGAACGAAGGGAGGGATAGGATGCATAAAATTTTGGTCAATGTTATGCGAGAAGAAATTCGCATGGCTGTTATTGACGAAGATGGGCAGTTAGTAGACTTTGTCTTAGAGCGTACTGATGAGTCTCATATGGCAAATCATATGTACAAAGGTACTGTTAAGAACGTATTAAACGGTATGCAAGCGGCCTTTGTTGATATAGGGGGTTCTCAAAATGCATATTTGAACCTTCAACAAGGGAAAGAACAGAAAATCTTGCCACGCCTATCTGTGGGACAGCAAATTCTTGTACAAGTGGTAAAAGAGGAAATGCTTGGTAAAGGAGCTCGCGTTACAGCTGATGTGAGTTTGGCAGGACGTTTTATGGTGCTTTTACCATATTCTGAAGGCATGCATATTTCTAAGAAAATTACTGATGAAGCAGTACGTGCTAAATTACAAGAATTAGCAGCGCCTTATGTACAGGAAGGCTGTGGATTTATTATTCGTACCGCAGCCGCTAAGGCTAGTGCTGATGAAATCGGTCGTGATATGGAATATCTATGGCGTACATGGCAACATGTGTTAAAACGATTTAAGGTGGCTAAGAGTGGTACTGATCTCTATAGTGATGCGGATTTTTGGTTCCGCCTTGTGCGAGACTATGCGCATCGCAATGTAGGAGAGATTATTGTAGATTCTGATATGGGCGAGTCTCGGTTGCTGGATCTCTTAGGTCATGGGCCTACATCACAGCAAATTAAAGTGACACGTCACCGTGGTAGTACACCTATCTTTAAAGCCAATCATATTGAACCACAATTAGAAGATCTTATCTCTCGTGATATCAATCTACCTTCCGGTGGCTCTATCCGTATCGATCATACGGAGGCTCTCACCGTATTTGATGTAAACTCGGCTCATTACACAGGTAAGTCTAATAAGTTAGAAGATCTAGCTTTTACAGTCAATAAAGAGGCGGCAAAGGAAATTTGTCGACAATTGCGATTGCGCGATATTGGTGGTATTATCGTCGTCGATTTTATCGATATGAAGGATAAGTCCCATCAACAAGAGTTGTTAAAATTGTTGAGCGCACAGGCCAAGTTAGATAAGATGAAAACTGTAGTATGTGGTATTAGTTCGCTTGGTCTTGTGGAGATGACAAGAAAGCGTGCCCGTCAAGGTTTGCAAACTTTGATGTTTGATACATGTCCTCAATGTGGGGGCACTGGATACATGTTGTCAGGCAGAACTGTATACATGCAAATTATCCGTCGTATACGTGAGCTGTTTAAATCAGGTCGCATTAAATCGAATCTAGAAATCGAAGTACATCCAGAGGTAGCCCAATACTTAACTAAGGCTGTCCTTGAGGAGTTAGGTGATTCTATAGGGCGTAAGATTTCGATTGTAGTGAATTCACAAATTAGCCGAGAAGGATATTCTTTGATGGCAGTAGCAGAATAAGTAAGTAGTTTTTATAGGTGAGTTTCGTGTCTGTATTTGAAATTATATTAATTAGTATTGGTCTAGCCATGGATGCCTTTGGTGTATCGATTGGTAAAGGTTTATCAATGCCGGTAGGTGAAAATGGCCGAAAGGTTACATTGGTATTCTTATTTGGGTTATTCCAGTTTCTCATGCCTGTTATGGGATGGCTTATTGGGCGTCAGTTTATAGATATTATATCTGAATGGGATCATTGGATTATCTTCGGTCTTCTCGGCTATTTAGGTATTGCTATGATACGAGAAGGGCTTAGCGATGAAACTGATGAAGACGATGATAAGCAGTTTTTAGGCGCTTGGGAAATGA
>ERZ773196.1735-NODE-1735-length-11936-cov-3.552142_pt1 | contig 11936 bp, 10 predicted proteins | sample MGYA00581009_ERZ773196 | MGnify/ENA primary metagenome ERZ773196 (study PRJEB29015, sample SAMEA2738162) | human oral metagenome | biome: human oral; feature: human-associated habitat; material: saliva | place: China | collected 2243 ...
CACGGAGGATCATCGGCTGGCAGACCTCCACCAGCCTGTACACCGACCTGGCCCTGGACGCCCTGGAGATGGCCGTCTAGCAACGAAAGCGAACCGGGGCCGACCTGACGGGCCTGGTGCACCACTCCGACCGCGGCGTGCAGTACAGGTCTATTCGCCACGGGGCTGCCCTGGCCGATTGCGAGACGGTCGCCTCGGTGGGGGGGAGGGCGATTCCTATGACAACGCTCTGGCCGAGGCGCTCAACTCGCGGTACAAGGCCGAGCTGATCCGCAACCAGGGCCCTTGGGAGGACATCGACGCCGCCCGTGCTCGCCACCGCCGAGTGGGTGCACTGGTTCAACACCATTCGCCCTCACTCCGCCATCGGGATGCGAACCCCTGCCGAGCACGAAGCCGCCTGGGCGCCCGACCGCCACCGCCAGGAACAATCACAACCAGCAACCACCGGAACCAGTCAAACCAGCCTCCACAAAACCCGAGGCTTGACACTTCGCAGCTCTCGGACCTCTTTCTCTAGCTCCTTGATCCGCTGTGCCTCGTCGGTGGTGGTGCCGGGCCGGGTGCCCTGGTCGATCTGGGTCTTCTTGACCCAGGTGCGTAGAGCCTCGGGGTGGACACCCAGCTCGTCGGCGATCCTGCGGATCGCGCCCTTGGCCCGAGTCGGGTCAGCCAACGTGTCCAACGTCATCCTCGTGGCTCGCTCGCGCAGCTCATCGGGGTACTTCTTCTGTCCCATGACAGTGATCCTTCCGTGTCATCACTGCCTCCATCAAACCCGGAGCGATTCAGTCCCGGCCGCAGCCGTCCTTGCTGGCCGAGACCCTGGGCAAGATCTCCAGGCACCGGCGCCCAGCTGGCCTCCTACGCCGGGCTCGCTCCCGTCTCCCGGGCCTATTACCAGCGCAAACGAGATCAAGGCAAGCGTCATAACCAGGCCGATCTCGCTCTGGCCCACCGCCGCATCCTGACCCTGCACGCCATGATCCGAGATGGAGCCCTCTACGACCCACAACCAGCTACGAAACTACCCGCCGCCGCTTGACACACCACATAGGGCCAACCCCGAACGCCACCCATGCTCGGAGACATCACACAGAAGATGGACTAGCAAAGCTAGCAGACTTCATCCGAAAGATGGATGCACCCACAACACTCTATCCCTTTGGCGTATTCCGATTCATCTACGCATGCAATAGTGTAATCACACATTCAGCCTTGCAGGCAGGGCGGCTGATCGTCCCATGATTTCAGGTAGAAAGGAAGCACATCCAGACCACGCAGAAGAATGCTCCCATTAGCGACGTTTATGCTCGCATCTATCGTTAGATATGGTTCAACTAAATTGTTAAAATTCCCCAAAAGCAGCGGGAGCGCAAAAGTTGTGCACCCAACCTAAAGTCTGTCACCCACACTCAGGAAGGATTCCGTGACATGAACAGGTTCATTCGTCGCAGCAACAAGTTGACCAGCATCTCATTCAATCAGTCTCTATGGTCGGAAAATCATCCTCCACTCGAGGGTGGGGAAGGTTTCGGATGTCCAGGAAAAGAATATCTGTGCGACGGACACTGCAGAGCCAATGGCTTCCAGTACGGCAATTGTGACGCTCTCTTTTGGCGCCGATGCCATTGCCACTGAGCATCTGAGACGTGACTCATACACCATTCATTGAACTAATTTGTGAGGCCATTCGGCTGCGCTCGCGCCCGCACACGAAGGATTGTTGTGGCGGTAGGTAGTTCACGTTGGCCAACATCTAAGTGATGTCGTCGAAATTCAAATCTGAAAGGCACATATCATGAACAGATTCATTCGTCGCAGTAGAAATCTATCTGATGCGAACTTCTCGCACACTCTTCAAAATGAGATGCAGCCACCTCTCGAGGCGAACAGCTTTGGATGTCCCAACGAATGGGCATGTGATGGTCACTGCCGTGCAGATGGAGCGCGAGGCGGATATTGCGACGCTTGGACGCTCTGGAGTACCTGCAGGTGCTACTAATCGCTCTCATACTCTTGCAGAGCTAGGCTGACCCATAACGCTGTAACCATAACGTTATGGGTCAGCCTTAGTTCTCTCAAAAAGACGTAGAATAATGAAACTCATTCATTAGGTAACAGTTCACTCTTCCTTCAGTAAACCACAAGGTACGCCACTCTACACAATCTTTTTCACTGTATGATTTGGCGACATGAACCAAAAAATGGCGCCTACCGAAATTAATAGAGTGTTGACGCTCATCCATGTCGACGCAGTCTGGCATATAGATATTGTGTGCCCTGCTCACTGTACCTAAAATCCATTATCAGTCGATAACTGAGTTAAAATCGCAACTAACAAACTGGAGAATATAGTCCTCAAGATTGTATTCACTGACGACCCCTTGCGCCGATCAACCTTTTAGGTTCCACAAAGTGGCAACATGTACTGCATTCACCATTCTCCCTTCGGGTATGAGTTCGCATACCCATCCCGATGTCACTGATGGGAAAGTTAGTATAACGCCGCCCATTTTGGCCACTCAAGCAACTCCAGAAACATCCATACATGAGCGTCACTACACAATCTGCCTGACCACAATAATGCCTTCAAGCCCTAGATTAAAAGGTCAATGTAAATGAGTATCCATGATACCCCTTGGTGCAACGGCAACCAACTTCTCGTCAACAGCGCAGGAGCCTGGGAGCGGGTCGATGAGAGGGTACTCGCTGAAAAACATGTGTCCGCTTCCCTTCGGTTTATTCTTGCCCGGATCGCAGGCGTCAGGCCGCCGTTCGGGCAGTCGCTCTTCGCTGAAGTAATTCATAGGATTCCTGGAACGCAACTCACCAAAGACTCGGTTCAGCCACTGCAGTCCGATCAGTACGGTCTCAACGACACAATCAGCCTTGAGGATGCCGAAGAGGAGCTTGCTCACGCCCTAAGACGGAACTCCTCTGATGCCGTCTCTTTCACCTCCACGTCATCACCTGTCGATGACATTATCTTGTGCTATCTCAATGTTCTGGCAGCATCCGCCGCGGACGAGGCGTCTGTACCATCCGAGACTGAGGCGACGAGTATCGATGCGCGGGGCATTCGGGACCTCGTTGGCTCCATTCCGAGCGAAACGAAAAAAAATACCCAAGGCCGAGGAGTCTTCCGCCGACTCTTGTCCAAGAAGGACAAGTCGGACTCACATGAGCACGAACACCCCTCACAGGGGTTGGAACCAATCATCATGGAGCCCGACCCTCAGTGGCTCAGCATTGACGCACTTCAGGCAATCGACGTAGCGCGAATAGTGTCTCTGTCTTCATGGGAGGAAGCACTCAAGGGTCTCCCGCTGCGGGTGGCGCAACTTTTGTGGACGGTATCCTACGACTCATCGACGTCATCGTGCAGGTCATACCGTCCAGCCCATGACCCCGCTGTTATCGGCGCCTTCGCGAAGGTCCCTTTTGAACAGCGCTCCATGGAAGCCCGCAACGGTATTCGTACTCACGACGCTGCACTGTTCCGCAGATTTGGGAAAGAGCCCGTCAACGACCACGCCGCAGCTCGGCTGCGCGCCGTCAAGGAGGCCGCCGAGATGTGGCCCTCCTGGCAGGAGGAGCTGGCCGACGGCTCCCTCGCCTCCCAAGGCTGCATCGACGTCGACGGAATGACCTTGATCGGGAAAGACCCCTTCCTTCGCCAAAAGTACGCACTGGACGTCAAGAAGACCGTAGAGACAGAGAGGTGGGTGACCTCATGGCTGTGCGCTGGAGGCTCGCTGACGGAATGACTTTGACGCATCTGGAGAACGGGGGCTGGGCACTCGCCGACCTCCATCGTCTCTCCGTCCACGAGCTGGATGAGGAGAACGGCGCCCTCCTTGACGAGTCCCTTCGCTGCATCAATTCGTATAGAAGTTTGCCCATTATCGAGGCTGCTATTGAGTCCGGCATCATCATCGATTCAAAATCCGCCACCAACGCTCAGGAGAGACCGTCATGAAAAGTATTTTCGTTACGCTGCTCATCGGAGGAGCGTCCGGGGTTCTTTTGGGGACCGCATGGGCGAAGATCTGGGCGGCCGCCAGAACCCGCCTTGCTTGGCCTGAGGGTGCTAATTTTTTTCGCCTCCACCTCTCAAGCAACTTCGTCATCGCCACTGAGATTGCCGTGTCCACTATTGCGCTCGTTGTTCCGAATTTTCGTCTCTCCTCCTTACTTCTTGCCATCATCTATGCCGGGTTTGTGGTCGGTGCAACTACCCTCAAGGGGCAAGAATGCGGTTGCTTCGGCATCGAGGGATTAAAGGTCGGTCCCGTCCACATCTGGGGCTGCGTCTTCACCGCTGCCGCCCTGCTGGCCAGCACTGTCAGCAGCGAGGAGATCACGAGCCCCCGGCCCCTTCGCCTGGTGATCGCCCTGGTATCGGCCGTTGTGATGACCGCCGCCATGCAGCTGTGGAACCGGCTGAGCCGCACTGTGGTAGATGACGCGCATCACGATCAGCTCCTCATCGTCCTGTCTCCGACCTGCACGGCGTGCTCGGCGCTCAAGGTGATGGAGAACCACGACGTCAACGACTCCGAGCTCGACGGGACCATTCTGTGGGTGGATCGCGACTCCGAGCAGATCGTTTCGCTTCGTAATGCCGGAGTTGATGTTTCGGCCTACCCCGCTGTCATCTCGATGAGTTCCGTCGATCCGTCCGATGCCCACGTTCAGTCGGGACTGCGTGAGTGCAGGGAGGTGCTTCATTCATGGCGCACTCAGCAAATCGCCATTCGTGCATGATATCTGCACGGCGCATACTGTCATCACCATGTGGTCATGCACTGAGAGCATCCACATTTTCCATCATTGTCACAGCGGTCCTCGTTTCCATTCAGGCAGGTCTAAGCACAGTGTCACCGTTGATGCTCCAGCGCATTATCGACGGTCTTGCCCAAAAGCCCTCAAAAGAGAATATCATCATCCCAGGCCTTCTGGCTGCTGGAGCAGCTGTTGCTAGCACGGCAGTCAGCGTGTCCGCGCAGCGCATGACAGTATTCACTGGACAGCGATTCCAGGAACGTCTGCGGGCGCTCATGCTCAACAAGTTGACCCGGTTGTCGTCGTCAACTGTCAGTGCGAAGCCAGGAGGATTCTTACTCTCAACAATCACGAACGACACTGCCCAGGCGCAAACATTCGTTTCCACCATCCTGCCACAGGCTCTCAGTCTCGTCTCCCGATTGGGAATTCTGTTGAGCCTCATGTGGACCCGATCCTTCACCATTACCTTAGCGGTCCTCGCACTGGCTTTGTTATTTGTTGTGCCCACCGAGCGGGTCTCTCGAAAACTTAGTGCCTCCACTGACCACATGCTCGATGCCATGTCCGCTTTCAGTGGCATCGTCACAGAGCGCGTCGGCGTCACCGGTCACCTCTTCTCGCGCGCGTCAGCGGACATCCCCACAGATCAGCGTCGAGCTGAGGAGGCAGCCGCTGGCGTGCGCACCTCCTACACCCGCATGATCACGCTCAACAGCGCCTTCTCTTCATCGCTAGACCTCGTCGGTGCTCTGGGAACCGTGGCTGTACTCGTCATCGGGGGACACGCCGTGGCCCAGGGCAGCATGACTCCTGGCGCTTTGGCCGCCTTGGCGGCCCTTACTCCCCAGCTCTATGCCCCACTTCAAGCGGCATCTGGGGTTGGCACAGGCATGGCGATATCGTGGGCGGCGATGTCCCGCGTGAATGACTTTCTCGAGTTGCAGGAAGAGTGGTGCGAGGCCCCCTCGAGGCCAGTCACTGTCCCCGACGGCGGAGCGCTGCTGGTCAGAGAGGTAGGCTTCTCAGTTGCCGATGATACCAGCAGTATAGTAATTCTCGAGTCTGTTAGTCTCACTGCCCGCTGCGGAGAAATCGTCGCAGTTGTCGGCCCTTCAGGGAGCGGGAAATCAACGCTTCTTAATTTGATTGCTGGAGCCAACCGGCCCACTCTCGGAAGTATCACAGTCGCTGGATTCTCCCCAAAGGCCACTGGTACTGAGGCGTGGAACAGAATCGTTCAGTACTGTCCCCAGGAGCCGTTTTTCCGCAGCGGCACTCTCAAGGAGAACTTCGAGGCGGTTTGCCCCGGCATCAGCGAGGCTAAAGTTCATGAGCTGTGCAGCAGGGTCGGACTCGATCTGTCCCGTCTGGGAGACCGTTCTGGGACAAGCACGATGCTCGGAGAACGTGGTGCACGTATCAGCGGTGGAGAGCGCGCGCGTCTGGCGATCGCACGAACCCTAGCTCTCAATCCGCGAGTGCTCTTGCTCGACGAGCCCACTGCGGCCCTCGACGACGAGTCCACTGATCGTCTCATCACCACGCTGCTCGACCTCAAACGCGATCACTGCATCGTCGTCACCACTCACGACACCCGTCTATTCACTATGACCGATCGAGCTTATCACATGGAACTTGGCAGGCTCAGAGAGGTACCGACACCGTCTCTGACCAGAGTAGCGACGAGAAGGGTCTCCACATGAGTGCATCTGTTTCCCTGCTTCCCATAGAGCATCAGCGCAAGGGATTCAACCAGCTTAGCATCCACACGCTGGTGGATCACCGCACCGGCACTCAAGCAGTACTGGAGGCGCCTATTTTCCTCACCTCTCCCAGAGTGCGTATGGACCTACTCCGTTACCGGGGGATTGCCTACGACCGACAGTCTGGCGATGTCGTGCCTTCCTCGGTACCGCGCGGATACCTGGGGATCGTCAGCGCCGGCCACCCGTTCCTCTTCTCCGAGCATGGCGACGGACTGCCCGTGCCCTTCGGCCCGCGGGACTGGGGCCTGTCCACCTGGCAGGACGATGGGCGCGTTGAGGTCAGTGCCTGCAATGAACTCGGCACTGGCCTATCCCAGTGGGGAACCAGCACGCGTTCCCTTCTGGGGCTTCGCCCCAACCCGGCTGGCTCGACCCGTCTGTGGCACTTTGGACACCACGTCGTGTGGCTGCGTCAGGAGTATCGCCGTCCCAAGGTCGCCACTCGCCACAGCAGCGATGCTGAACTGTGGCCGGACGCCCTGGTGGAGGAGTTCTTCACCTCCTCCCTGTGCACCGTCATGCTCGACGACGCACCGCTTCCCGGGGTGCCTCAGGGGGCGGTGGTCCTCCTCGAGGCTGGCTCCCCCTTCCTCATTGGAGTGGCCAGCACACCCGGGGAGCTGGCCGCCTTTATGCGGGAGGACCATGTCCCCCACTACCTCGTCGACCTCCACGACGGGAAGCACGAGGAGGACCGGGAAGTTGGATCGCCATCTTCGGTATCCCCCATCGGTGACCTGCCCCGCGGATCGGTGGCCCATCGCTCGCTGGGCGGGCGCAGCGCTGTGGTTTACACCGAGCGCCTTGTCGATGAGACGATCTCTTACTCTGCTAAGGACGGTTCGGTAGTCGCCACCGTCGCCGACGGCGTCAGCCACTACACAGGGATCCCCGGACTGACCGGGATTTGGGTCGAGCTCGGTGCACCCCAGGTCCTACGGTGGGCCGGGGGCTCCTGGACCAGCGACAGCCCGATCGACCGTATCCTTCCTGGCGGGACCGACGACAACGTCCAAGTCATCACCTCCGACGGCTCACACCGGCTGGTGGGAATCGGCGGAACCGCCGAAGCAACCGATGCTCCTCATGCCTCCTCGCCCCCCATTTTGTGGTGCCCCTCGTCGGATGATCCAGCCAGCAACGTCTCCGGAACCGTGATTACCCGAATCCTTCCCGAACGTACAGTCGACATCACCCTGACCGAGTCGACACGCAAGTCGGTCCCGCTGGTCTGGTTCGACAGCTCCTGGGCACTGCCGATCGAGGCCTGCGAGCCCGCTCCCATCGACCTGGGCTCGCTGCAGCCGGATAGCGTCCGATGGTGCCACGTGGGCTCGCGCCCCGTAGTACGGGTGGGCATCGACTACCAGGCACTGGCCGAGGTCCGCGCAGAGGACATCCTGGCCGAGCTGCACCAGGCCTGGGAGGCAGCTCTCGGGGTGATCGCCGCCGAGCTGCCGGAATCCCCAATCCCACCTTTCCTGGGAGGACACAGCTTTGGCGCGGCGCTCGCGGCAGTCTCGGTGCTGCGCGGCATGTCCTCCCCCATGGGGGTACTCCTGCGCAGCGGCGCGTACGACCGATACGCGACGCCGTCGGGATTCGAGCACGACCGGCGCACCGCCGCCTCCGATCCCAGCCTGTACAGCATGATGACCATCCTTCCCAGCACTCGCGCACACCGGGATATCCCCTTCCTGCTGACCTGCGGGGACTCCGATGAGAACTCGGCGACGACTCCCGAACAGTCGCTCCACCTGTACGAAAACCTCCTGGTCGCCGACGCCGACGTCACCCTGTCCGTCTTCCCCGGCGAGGGCCACGTCTTCAGCTCCCGGCAGTCGATCGTGGATCGCCTTCGCCTGGAGGAGAATTGGATGAGTGAGCACATCCAGTCTCCTCAGCAGTCCCATCACCAGTATCCGGCTACGACCTAAGGAACACCATCATGAGCCGCATCAAACGCTCTGACATCAGGGATTCCATCCAAACCGTCCTGTCCTCCCGGGATGAACCCGGAATGACGGGGTGGATACCCCGAACCGATCAGCCGTCCACGGAGAACTGCGACTCGGTCGAGGCCGACCTCCTCGCACTGCGCAGCCTCATGGAGAAGCACGGCGACGCTCTGTCCGGAGACATCGAGAAGGACGCAGCCCTGGTGATCGCCGCGCGCCGTCGTGGACACGTGGTCGATCTCGTCGTGGGCAGGGAACGCGCGCCGTACAACGGTGAGGCGGGCTTCCTGTCCTGGATCGAGCACAACGGCTCAGTGATCCTGACCCTCGCTCCCGTTCGCGAGCTCTACGAGGAGGTGGCCCGGTGGTGAGCGTCGCGGCACCCGCTCGTGCGCCTCGTCGCCGTAGAAGGGCACTGGCCGTCAGCGCTACACTGTTACTTCTCCTGGGCGCAGGGAGCACGACAGTCGGCGCAGCCTCGACCGACTCATCGTCTCACGGCTCACTGCTTCCGGGCGATCCCCTCCAGTCCAAGCAGTGGTACCTCAGTTGGCAGGACCGCCCGGGCTCGCCCTCCACCGGCAAAGGCGCCTCCGTGGGTGTCATCGATACCGGTATCGACGCCTCTCACCCCGATCTGGCCGCCGCATACGACTTCGCCAGCAGCAGGTCGTTCCTGTCGGGGGGCTCCTGCAACGGAGACACTGCCTGTGACGATCCCGCCCATGACGGCTTCGGTCACGGAACCTCCGTCGCAGGGATCATCGCGGCCGCCGCGGACGGGCACGGCACTGTCGGGGCCGCTCCGGGGACCAGGATCGTCAGTCTCAAGGCCGGGGACCGGACGGGCCCCTTCTCCGCCGACGCCGTCAGCCAGGCGATCCGGTACGGGGCGGACGCGCATCTCAGCGTCCTCGTCATGAGCTTCACCGTCGACCCCTGGTTCCGCTACTGCAACAACGCGCCCGCCGACACGGCTGAGCAGCGGGCACAGCAGAAGGCCGACCTGGAGAAGGTGACCTCGGCACTGAAGTACGCCGCCGATCACGGGGTGGTCCTCGTGGCCGCCGCCGGCAACGAGGCCTACGATCTCGACCACGGCACATCGGACCCGTACAGCTCGGGCTGGTCCGGTCAGGGAGAACGTCCCGTCACCGATCAGTGCGTCACCATGCCCGCCCAGTCCGATGACGTTATCACCGTTGGGGCCATCACCGAGAAGGGGGCTCGGACCAGCTACTCCAATGTGGGCGCCGCGCTCGACATCGTCACATTCGGGGGCGAGCCACCTCTGGAAGGGCCGGGCGGTGCCGTGATCCAGGGGCCGGAGTCGGGAATCCTCACCACGGCATCGGCGGACAGACTCCGTCAGCTGGGTGCGCTCAACTACGACGGCTCTCCCCGAACCGACGAGGTCCTGAGCGACTGCCCCTCAGGAGGGGATTCCTGCAGGTACTACTGGTATCAGAGCGGGACGTCATACGCAGCGCCCCAAGTAGCGGCCGCGGCGGCGGAGCTTAGGTCTCGCGGAGTACCGGTGGGTGACGTCAAAATACGGCTGACGACGTCGGCGACACCGATCTCATGCCCGGGCGAAAAGCAGGCTCTGGCATGCGAACCCCTCGCAGGTGGCGGCAACACCTGGTACGGCGCTGGAGCGCTCCGGCTTCCCAGGTGACGCAACCGACTAGAACCGGTCAACGGAGAGGAGAACCTTCATCTCTCCTGATGAGTGGCGACAACCAACTTGAGGCGTGAGGTCACGTCGTACTTTTTCATGAGGTGAGAGATATGGCTTTTGACCGTAGCCTCTGAGACAAAGAGTTGTTCCGCGATCTCAGCATTGGAGTACCCCTCGCACAGAAGATTCAACACAGTCAACTCAGCCTCGGTTACATCGGCGTGAACGCTTGGGACAGGGCGTAGATACTGGGAGACGAGGCGGTATGCAACGCTCGGAGAGAGCGTTATTCCGCCGTCGTGTGCGGCAATGACGCCTCGGATCAACTCCTCCGGCAAGGAGCTCTTGAGGAGGAAACCACTGGCCTTCCGGTCCAGTGCGGTACGCATGACTTCATCATCCTCGAAAGATGTGAAGATAACGACGGCTACTTCAGGCATCGCCTGCTTGACTTCACTAAGGAGCTGAAGCCCATCCATTCCTGGCGTCCACACGTCGGTAACGAGAACGTCTACCTGACGGTTCTGCAAGAAGCTGAAGGCATCCACTGCAGATCTGAAGGTGCCAACTACCTCAATCTCCTGAACTTCATCAAAATATTTCCTAAGAGTTTGCTGAACAAAAGGGTCGTCGTCAACAACGACGACCCTGATCCCCTCCAGATTTGAGTCACATTCCGAACCGTCCAGAGATGAATTTAAACTCATGCCCAAATTATATCGGATTCACTCCCGCATTAGAGCGTCCATCTCGCTCCGGCTCACTCCAGCCCTCGGAGGTAACGCGGGTTCCAGGGGGAGATGCAACACTCGCGTAGGGGGTCTGTCGGAGATCTGACAGTCGAACCGATCGAGACACTAGAGCCGTGAGGGGTTGGCCCTATGTGGTGTGTCAAGCGGCGGTGGGTAGTTTCGTGGCTGGTTGTGGGGTGTAGAGGGTGTCTTTCGGATCATGGCGTGCAGGGTCAGGATGCGGCGGTGGGCCAGGGCGAGGACGGCCTGGCCCAAGGCGGTTTGCCTTGGTCGCGTTTGCGCTGGTAGTAGGCCTGGGAGACGGGGTCGGAGCGCAGTGAGGCGAAGGTGGAGAAGAACATGGCGCGCTTGAGCCTCTTGTTGCCGCCGTGGGAGACGTGCTCGCCACGGATCGATGAGCCGGAGCGGCGTGTGACGGGGGCGAGCCCGGCGTAGGAGGCTAGCTGGGCGCTGGTGCCTGGAGGTCTTGCCCAGGGTCTCGGCCAGTAAGGACGGCGGCGGTCGGGACCCCTGATCCTGGGCACGTGTGGTCAGGACCTGGCACATGAGGGTGGGCCTGCACCAGGGTCACTGACCTGGGTGGCGACATCGGCTCGATGGGAGTGCAGCGCGATGAGCTACCTGGCCAGGTGGGGCAGCACCACTGCGGCGGCGTCGGTGCCGGCGACAGTGACACTCTGATGTTCCAGGGCTGAGACGATCTGGGCTGCCCAGGTGGCGTGCCGCCTGCACCCGTGCTTCTTGAGCCTGGCGTCGATCCTTGCCTTGCCTGCTCGCTTCAGGTCGGCTGGGGTGGGCCAGGCGGCGACGGGCCTCCAGGACGGCGTCATGCTCCAGCCAGGGCCCCACCACGGCCTCGAGGGCGGGGTGGATCTGGGTGTACAGGCCTCGGATCCGGTTAGCGCTCTGGTTGACCTGGCGGGCCAGGTCCAGGTCGAATCCCGTGAGCATCGACAAGGCGGCCGCGTCCTCGTTCGAGGCGTTGATG
>ERZ773196.1740-NODE-1740-length-11906-cov-24.145051_pt1 | contig 11906 bp, 4 predicted proteins | sample MGYA00581009_ERZ773196 | MGnify/ENA primary metagenome ERZ773196 (study PRJEB29015, sample SAMEA2738162) | human oral metagenome | biome: human oral; feature: human-associated habitat; material: saliva | place: China | collected 2243 ...
AAGGCCATTGTCAAACTCAATGTCATCAAGCCTTATATCGGTTATCCAGAGGAATTGCCAGAACGCTACAAGGACAAGGTAGTGGACGAAACTGCCAGTCTCTTTGAGAATGCCCTAGCCTTTGCGCGTGTGGAAATCAAGCACAGCTGGAGCAAGTGGAACCAACCGGTTGACTACAAGGAGTGGGGCATGCCTGCTCACATGGTTAATGCCTACTACAATCCTCAGAAGAACTTGATTGTCTTCCCAGCTGCTATTTTACAGGCTCCATTCTATGATTTGCATCAGTCGTCCTCTGCCAACTACGGTGGTATTGGTGCTGTTATTGCCCATGAGATTTCTCATGCCTTTGACACAAATGGTGCGTCCTTTGATGAAAATGGTAGTCTCAAGGATTGGTGGACAGAGAGTGACTATGCTGCCTTTAAGGAAAAGACTCAGAAAGTTATCGACCAGTTTGACGGGCAAGAATCTTACGGTGCCACTATAAATGGTAAGTTGACAGTTTCAGAAAACGTTGCTGACTTGGGGGGGATTGCTGCAGCCCTTGAAGCTGCTAAGAGAGAACCAGACTTCTCAGCTGAAGAATTCTTCCACAACTTTGCTCGTATCTGGCGCATGAAAGGCCGTCCAGAATTGATGAAGCTTATGGCCAGTGTCGATGTGCACGCGCCTGCCAAACTCCGTGTCAATGTGCAAGTACCAAACTTCGATGACTTCTTTACAACATACGATGTCAAAGAAGGCGACGGCATGTGGCGTTCACCAGAGGACCGTGTGATTATTTGGTAAAGTAAGTCCCTAACCAAGTATCATCTTGGAATTAATGGTTCATTTTTGAAGTTTATCAATCTGAAAATACAATGCTATCGAGGTTAACATGAAAAAATTTTTAATGATGCTATCAGCTATTCTTTCGATTTCAGTTCTAGCATCTTGTGGTCTCAATAAAAATAGGAACAATACAGAACCTTCATCTGCACTATCATCTGTCTCCAAAGACGATAAGACTAGTGTATCAACAGAAGCAAAGGCTGAAAATACTAGTGACTCGTCAACCAAGGAATCGCAATCGACTGCTGAAAATAAGAAAGAAACCAGACAAGATTTATATAAAGAAGTGATTGAACGCTATAAACACTTTACAGACCTTTTAAAACAAGGTAATAGAGAAGATTTATACAAGGAAAGTAAACAAGATAAGATTACTTCAGAAGAATATGGCCTAGTTTTCTCTCGAATGGATTATCATAATGCACCCGATTGGAAATACGCAATTGTTGATTTGAATAAGGATGGTCAAGACGAGTTGCTTATTGGCGATGAAAAATTTGTTTCAGCCATTTATTATTTGGAAAATCAAAAACCTAGCTTACTTCACACAGCATATATAGCTTCTGCAGGTGGTTTTCGCTCAGGATTTGATATTTATGAAAACGGTCAAGTCTCTTATGCAGACTGGCAGTCAACTCGTCCAGAAATGAATCTGGCTCTATATTCGTTTGATAAAAATGGAGTGCAGAAGATTAAAGAAGCAACTATTCAAATCGGTGGCAATGAAAAAGCAGAGCAAGTTTTAGATATTTCTTCTGAAAAGCTTGATTTGTCTAACATTGGTTGGAAAGAATTGAATCCGGCTAATTAGTTTTGAATTACTTTTCTAGTCAATATTGATTCTTCTGAGCAAATATTAACATAAAAATAGAAGCTACACAAAAACCAAGGATTTTTTCCTTGGTTTTTTGCTTGCTAGAAAAAGGGATTAAAAGTCATTTCGTGAGCGATAGTCGTAGCTGGACCATGCCCAGGATAGACATCGTAGTTAGGAAGAGTAAAGAGTTGCGTCTGAATGCTATGGAGGAGTTGTTCCGTGCTACCTGTAGGAAGGTCTGTCCGTCCGATGGTTTCTCGGAATAGAGCATCTCCCGTCAAGACTAGATGAGCATCAGGAAAGACCAGGGAAACACCGCCAATAGAGTGCCCTGGAGTCGGTAGAACTGTAAAACGAAATTCCTCAAGCTGGTATTCCTCATGAAAGGCAAAGGTGTGTTCTGCAGGTTTTGCGACCACATCTGCCATATCATCGTGACGAGGGAGACCAGAGAGATTATCGACTGGAGTATAAAGCCAAGATGCTTCACTCTCTGCTACATAAACTGGGGGATTTCCAAAAGTCTCACGAACCAAGTCTAGACTCATAATATGGTCGTAGTGGGTGTGGGTCAGGAGAATCGCGCAGACTGGTTTGTTGATTTTTTCGATAGTCATGCGAATAGCTTCCCAATGGCTACCTGGGTCAACCACAATCAGGTGTTGGTCCCCTTCTAGATAATAAGTGTTTTCATAAGCAACGGGATTCACGGTTTTATGGATTTTCATACTGGCTCCAATCTCAAAGAATGTACTAAACTAAGTATAGCACAGAAGAGGGAAATAAAGTGAAAAGAAAGTCCCTCTTTTGTGTTAGAGGGACAATGATCTTATTTAAACTTGAAACCTTCGTAAATGAGTTCTGCTTTGGGATTCTTTTTCTTAATTTGCTTGGCAAGGGCCTTCATCATAGGAAGAGGTCCACACATATAGACTGTAGTCTGGTCAGGGATTTCTTCTTGATCCAAAGTCAGGTATTCTTTTTCATTGCTATCGACTAGCTGCAGGTCAAAGTTAGCATTTTGACGGGCGTAGTCACGAAGTAGATCTAGGTAGACAGCATTTTCCTCTCCACGGAAACTATAGTAGAAACGAACGTTCCTGTCTAGGATAGGATGCTCCCGGATATAAGAGATGAAAGGTGTCATTCCAATTCCACCTGCGATCCAGATTTGCTGCTTTGGACCATGTTCCATAGTCATATGTCCATAGGCGCGATCAACTGCAACCTTGCTACCAACTTGAAGATTGTCATAGATATTCTTGGTGTGGTCACCAGAGTTTTTTATCGTAAAATAAAGAGTTCGTCCTTGCCCTCCTGAGATGGAGAAAGGGTGTGGAGCAGTCTCAAAACCTTTTTGGAAAATTTTTAGAAAGGCAAATTGCCCATATTCGTAAGTGAAAGGATGACTGAGTTCTATTTCAATTTCAGTCGTATTGTGGTTGAGGCGTTTGATTCCTACGATTTTTCCAAGATAGGTGAAACCGATCTTTTGATAAAGGAAAATAATATAAAATCCTGCAAGCAAGCCTAAAATAGCATAGATTCCAAAGATAAGACCTAGGAAACTAAAGGAGAGAAGGCGATTTCCCATGATCATCAAAACATGAAAGAGGCCAAAGATATAAGCTAGATAAACCAATCGATGAATCCATCTCCAAGCTTCATACTGGATATATTGTCCCAGATAGGCAACCAGAACGATGCTGATAAAGATATAGATAGCGATATTTCCAAACTGGGCGGCCAAATGCGAACCCCAGAGACCGCCCATGCTAAAGTTGTGTAGGGTTAGTAGGAGAATGGATAGAAAAGCGGTGAATTTATGAGCTAGATACATCTTTTCAAGTCCGTTAAACCAAGCCTCAAGCAGGGGTAAACGGCTAGCTAGTATAAAAGTAAGTGAGAGGGTAGTGAGAGCTAAACCAGGGATTAGAAACTGACTAACACCTGAACTGAGCCAAGCTAGGATAGTCAGAAACATACTAAGCCCGATAAATAAAATACCTTTTAATGATTTCATAGTAGAAGTCCTTTCATGGATTTATCTTATATTGGATGTAATAAGATTTGTTACATTTTAACAAAAAATGAATCTGTAGTCAAGGTTTAGGGTCTCGGCCTCTAAGTCAAATTTTCATGATAATCTATAAATAACGGTTAAGAAATATACTGTTTGATTTGTGTACTTCTTATAGAAATTTTTTTGTTATAACAATGTAAGGGTGGGAAAAATTTAACTTCTACAAAACTCTAAAAAATAAATTGATACATAAAAGTGTATTTTATTTAATTATAAGATAAATAGTTCCGGGAATTTACACGCTGTAAACCTACATGAATATTGGTTTTTTTAAAGTATTTACCATTAAATTATTTTTGTATTTTTCTAAAATAAAATTATAAAAGTTGTTGAAAAAGATAGGAAAAAGTGTTAGTATGAATATGCATATTGAATACAAGGATATAATCCTTTTAGAATAATGAAATTTAAAGACCATTTTTTGAGTAGGGAAGAAATTTCGTTTTTTTTTCTATATTTCAATATCGATATAATAAAAATAGGAAGGTTGTGTATCTTATGAAGAGTAAGCAACAGGATTTTAGAACGGAGAAGTACATTCGTTATGGCATTCGGAAGTACAGCTTTGGGGCAGCGTCGGTGGCAATTGCGGCCGGTTTGATGATGTTCCTAGGTAATGGTGCGGTATCGGCAGCGGAAGTACAAGGTGCAGATGCAACAGTGGCAACGACAACACCAGTAGCAACAAAGGAGTCGGAGTCAACTATAACGGCGGAGAAATCTGAAGCTAAGGCGTCAGAAAAAGTAGTAGAGACTAAAAAAGTTGATAAGACTGCTCTGACTAAAAAAGTAGTTGAGTTAGAAGCGAAGATTGCATCTGCAAAGAAAGCTGATGCAACAGCGATAGCTACTGCAAATGAAGTATTGACTGCGGCAAAGGCAGTTCTTGCAAACGAAACTGCAAAACAGGCTGATATCGATGCAGAGCATGCTAAAGTTGAAGCTTTGATTACAGTTGTAGTTGAGTCAGACGAAGCTGGGAAACAAGTTGAGGAAACAGCAGCAACTACAGCAGTCAAACCAGTGGCGACCACTGCTACAGAAAAAGCAGAAAAAGCAGAAGAAACAAAAGAAGCAGAAGAAACTGTCAAACCAGTCCAAGAAGCTAAAAAAGTCTTAGAACAAGTTACCTCTGAAGCTGAGGTAACCAATGTTTTAGCAACTGAAGCAATCCGGAAAAATCAGCTTGAGGCTGAAAACAAAGCGGCAATTGAGGCGGCGATAACTAATAATAAAGAAGTTATTGCGGAAGCTAAAAAAGTGTTAGTTACGGATAGCGTTACAGCTAGACAAGGCAATGAACAATTGTCACGTTTGAACGAGTCAATTCTTGCAGTATATAATGAACTAAAAAAAGCAGGAGTCGGAAAAGATGGAAACTTCGGAGTAGCTTTGGCTGCTCAAGATTTCTATGCTGAAGAGGGTTCTAACACAACTCATGCATCGGAAACAAACGCTGCAAATCATACTGGTAAAGATACCTATACAATTCCAGTACAAGAAATTAAATTAATTACGGGTACTGATGCTACAGGGTTAGAGATAGAAGTCTATTCTAATCAGCGGACTGGTGAAGATACCAATGCTGGAAATGGGATGCATACAGAACAGGGTGGAAAAACTGGTCATAACAACAAAGGACGTGTAGACTATCCATTAACCCCTGATGCCGCTAAAAAGTTAGCTGAAGAAGCACCACTTTGGAGAAATAAACTCCGTGCGGATGGGTCAAGAATTTCAAACTCTGCGACGTCAATATACTCTGCTAACGGTGGTTATGAATACCTAGCTACAGAAATTTATGGCTATGGGTATGAACAAGGAGTTGACAGAGTTTATATTAAAGGTTTGAAAGATCGTATTGCAGTTACAGAAAAAGCTAAGCAAGCTGGTTGGAGTCTTACCTCTGTAACACCAACTAACCTTGTACCAGGTGTTACTTATGATGAGGCGACAGATACCATTCAAGGTAAAGTAGTTGCTGGTATTGAAAATGGAGTGTATGACTTACGATTCAATATTACTGCAACGAATACAGATGGGCGGACTGTCACCTTCCAAATTCAGAATCTACGTGCTGGTTGGGTAGGTTGGCAAGATAGCACACCTCCTACAATTCAGTCAGATTCAGCTCGTTATGATAGAACTGTTGGTGATGATGCGAATATCAATCTTCGTTTTCATGATTCTTCGGGAGCTAGTGCGATACCTGGCAATTCAGCAGGAAACTATGACTATACAACTGCTGAAGGTAAAGTAGTTAAAGTTCGTCAAAATTCTTCTAAAGCAGTCACAGGTGTCTCAGGCTACAACACTATAGGAGCAGAATTAGATGATTCTAAAGTGTTGATTCCTGGCACCAACTATACTGTAACAAACAGTACTGCTGAAGAGCAAAAAGCTGCTGGAACCAACATGGGTAATGCTGTCATTGGAGGTAAGGTGACAGAGGCAGGTATCTATACTGTTTCAGTATTTGCTAAAGATTATGATAAATTATCTAATAATACGATATGGAATCAGTCAGGTCAAGAGGCGCACGGTTCTATTACTGTAGTTGTTAAGCCTAAAGTTGAAGTTCAAAACGTTGAAACCTATTCAACAACAGTTCCTGTTAAAATCTCGAAAGGTGCTACAAGTGCTAAGGTTACAATGCCAGATGGAACTGTAACAAACTTGAAAGCCGTTAATGGTAAATGGCTTGTGGATAGTGGTTCAACCAATACAGCGGTTACTGAAAATCAAGAACTAGGTGCTGTAGATTCAAATACCGTCTTTAATATTCCAGTCACGTCAGAGGCAACTGCAAAAGTTGGTGTTGATAATATCAAAGTAGAAGCATCAGCTGAAAATGTTAAGGGAACTTTCTTACGTGAGCGAGTTGAATTGAATGGAACTGATGGGCAAAAACACACTGCAGTTTTAAATAGTACATCTGGTCACTGGGAGCTTCCTGCTGACTATGCCGAAGTGAAAACAGCAAATGGAGATGGGACTACAACTTGGACGAAACGCCAAGTATACACTGAAGCGAAACTAGATGGCGGTATGAAATTCTTCATTTACGAATATACTCGTCAACTTGATAAAGATGGAAATGTAACAAGTGTAACGACTCCTGATCGTCCAATGACGGAATATGTTTCTCAAAATACTAACCAAGCTGGCGATGGTATGTCAGTAACTATTACTTTTGACAAACATTCAAACACATGGACATCATCAGATGGAACGGAAGTTACTGCTAAAAAGTTGGGTGATGATTCATGGGAAGTTCATACTAAATCAGGTTTTGGTGGAATCATTAGAGGAACAATCGCAACTAACTCAGATGTTGCGACTGTTGTCAATACGAAACCAATTGCAAGCTCACAAGATTATACTTCTACTAAAGGAACTGCGGTAGATCTCCGTAATGAAGCAAAAGCTGCAGTGACAATCTCTGATGCAGAAGATACTAAGTACGGAAAAACAACTTACATTACTCGTATTACAGTAACATCTCCTTCAGGAGTTCAGAAGGTTTATGACACTAAACAAGATGCAAACAACTATAATCTTGCTAGTGGTTATACACTGAGTGAAGTGGGAGTCTATACAGTAACAGTTGAAGTTATTGATAGTAATGGCAATTACACAACAGATGCTACAATAGGTGGAACTGAATCTGGTGTGGATCATGGGGCTGGCTCATCAACCGCTACAACAACTTACCACATCACAGTAACAGACACGATTGAAGGTCATAATGTAACATCCACAGATGTTCAAGGAGCGACTCAAACAGGTACTCCAACCTTTACATCTGTTGGTGATGGCTCACCTGTGGCACCAAGTGCTACTTCACCTGCTAAGTTGGTAGATCCTACCACTGGTAAGTTAGTTGACCAAGTAACAATTGATGGTCAAGGAACATACACAATTAATAATGAAACTGGTGTTGTGACATTTGTTCCGTTGAAAACATTCACAGGTACAGCAACCCCAGTGACTGTATCATTAACAGCAACTCTTGGTCAAGATAAAGATGGACAACCTATTACCGCTACAGCGACAGCAACATATACTCCAACTGTTACACCAGTTACTCCAACAGCAACTCCTGCAGAATCAACTGGTATCCAAGGCGCTACTCAAACAGGAACGGTAGCATTCAAAGAAGGACACTCTGTTGCTCCAATCAAGCCGAACTCAGCTGTTCTTCTTGATAAGAATGGTACTCCGGTAGCACCTGGAGCTTCAGTAGATGCTTTGGATGAGAATGGTAACAAAGTAGGGGAATATACAATTGACCCAACTTCAAATACTGTAACATTCAGTCCAACCGATAAGACTTACAAAGGTAAAGTCCAACCTGCAACAGTTCAGGCTGAAGATGAGAATGGTACAAAAGTTAAGACAACTTATACTCCACATATTGTAGGTGTTACTCCAACAGCAGAACCTGCTAAGTCAGTTGATGTCCAAGGAGCAACTCAAGAAAGTACAGTAACATTCAATGGTGGTACGACTACACTGGATGGTAAACAGGTGACTGTAGATATTGACCCAGCTACTTTCACTCTTTTAGATGAAACCGGAACTCCAGCAACATCTGTTCCAGCTAAAGACCCTAGTGGAAATGTTATTGGTACATATACTCTGAAAACAGTTGGTGAACAAGCCGTTGCAGTCTTTACCCCAACTGATAAGACTTATAGTGGTGAAGTTCAACCTGTGCGTGTACAGGCTAAAGATAAAAATGGTATTCCGGTTGAAACAACTTACACACCATTGATTACGCCAGTTACACCAACAGCAACTCCAGCAACTTCTGAAAATATTCAAGGAGCAACACAAACAGGCACTCCTACGTTTGTTCAAGGTGATGCAATTGCACCAATTAAACAAGGTTCAGTAAAACTTCTTGATAAAGAAGGAAATGAAGTTCCTGCAGGTCAGACAACTCCAGCTTATGCTGAAGATGGGACTACTGAAATTGGTACATTTTCTATTGATCCAACAACTGGAAAGGTAACCTTTAGTCCAACGGATAAATTGTATTCTGGTAAGGTTACTCCAGCAACTGTGCAAGCAGAAGATGAAAACGGAACTAAAGTGACGACAACTTACACGCCACAAATTATCCCAGTAAATCCTATTGGAGTTCCTGCGACTTCTGAAGATGTTCAAGGTGCAATTCAAACTGGAAAACCAGAATTCCAAGGTGGAACTGCAGTTGTCAATGGAAAAGAAGTTACTGTTGAGATGAATGACACTGTTCCAGCTAAATTGATTGATTCTAAAACTGGAAATGTTGTGGATTCTATCACTATTCCGGGTGAAGGTACTTATACTGTAGCACCGGACGGAACAGTAACCTTTGTTCCTGAAAAAACCTTTACAGGTCAAGCATCAGGCGTTGAAGTTTTACGTGAAGACAAGAATGGAACCCCCGTTACAGCAAGCTACACTCCAGTTGTTAAGGCAGCAATTCCAACAGCTACTGATGCTGTTACAGAAGACATTCAAGGTGCAACTCAAAAAGGAGTGCCTACATTCCTAGGTGGTAGGGTTACTGTTAATGGAGTGGAAAAAATTGTTCCTATTGATGAAACCAAGGGTCTTGAACTTATTGATCCAAAAACAGGAAAACCAACAGATCAACCAATTGTCATTCCAGGCGAAGGAACTTATACTGTAAATAATGGTATGGTAGAATTTAAGCCAGAACCACAATTTACTGGAAAAGGAACAGGCGTAGAAGTTCAACGTGTAGATGAGAATGGAACTCCTGTAAAAGCTAAATACACTCCAGTTGTTAAACCAGCAACTCCAACAAGTTCGGATGTTATTACAACAGATGTTCAGGGTGCAACTCAATCAGGAACACCAACATTTGAAGGTGGAAAAGTCAAAGTTAATGGTATTGAGAAAACTGTTGAAATTGATGAAACAGTCAAACCAACGTTTGATGATGGTACAAAAGAGAAGACAATTCCAGGTGAAGGTACATATACTATTGATGAAACTGGAAAAGTAACCTTTACTCCCGAGAAGACATTTACAGGTCAAGCAACAGGTGTGACTGTTAAGCGTGTTGATAAGAATGGAACCCCAATTACAGCTAAGTATACCCCAGTTGTTATCCCGGTTACACCTACTTCAAAAGATTCTAAATCAGAAGGTCCGAAAGGACAACCTCAATCAGGAACACCAACATTTGAAGGCGGAAAAGTAACAATCAATGGTAAAGAAATTCCGGTAGAAATTGATGAAACAGTTAAGCCGACCTTTGACGATGGTACAACAGAGAAGAAGGTACCAGGTGAGGGTACATATACTATTGATGAAGCTGGAAAAGTTACTTTCACACCAGAGCCAGAATTTGTAGGTCGAGCAACTGGAGTAACAGTTAAACGTGTTGATAAGAATGGAACCCCAATTACAGCTAAATACATCCCTACTGTACGTCCGAATACTTCATTTGTTGATACTAAAGGAAATATCCTAGCACCAAGTGAAGATGGTTCGCAACCGAAGAAAGATATTCCAGGATATAAAATTGTTGAAACTAAGGTTGATGAAAAAGGCAATGTGGTCCACGTTTATGAGAAGGTTAAGACCAGTCACAAGGATAAGGAAGGCAATGAAATTCCAGGCCACCCAACCGAAGACGGTGAACAACCTAAGAAAGATATTCCAGGCTACCGCTTCGTAGAGACCAAGAAACTTCCAAATGGAGATACAGAGCACATCTACGAAAAAGTGAAGACTAGTCACAAGGATAAGGAAGGGAATGAAATTCCAGGCCACCCAAGCGAAGACGGCGAACAACCTAAGAAGGAAATTCCAGGTTACCGCTTCGTAGAGACTAAGAAACTTCCAAACGGTGACACAGAACATGTCTACGAAAAAGTGAAGACTAGTCACAAGGATAAGGAAGGCAATGACATTCCAGGACATCCAACAGAAGACGGCGAACAACCTAAGAAAGATATTCCAGGTTACCGCTTCGTAGAGACTAAGAAACTTCCAAATGGAGATACAGAGCACATCTACGAAAAAGTGAAGACTAGTCACAAGGATAAGGAAGGCAATGAGATTCCAGGCTATCCAAGCGAAGACGGTGAACAACCGAAGAAAGAAATTCCAGGCTACCGCTTCGTAGAGACCAAGAAACTTCCAAACGGCGACACAGAACACGTTTATGAGAAGGTTAAGACTAGTCATAAGGATAAGGAAGGCAACGAGATTCCAGGCTATCCAAGCGAAGACGGTGAACAACCGAAGAAAGAAATTCCAGGCTACCGCTTCGTAGAGACCAAGAAACTTCCAAACGGCGACACAGAACACGTTTATGAGAAGGTTAAGACTAGTCACAAGGATAAGGAAGGCAACGAGATTCCAGGCTATCCAAGCGAAGACGGCGAACAACCTAAGAAAGATATTCCAGGCTACCGCTTCGTAGAGACTAAGAAACTTCCAAATGGAGATACAGAGCACATCTACGAAAAAGTGAAGACTAGTCACAAGGATAAGGAAGGCAACGAGATTCCAGGCTATCCAAGCGAAGACGGCGAACAACCTAAGAAAGATATTCCAGGCTACCGCTTCGTAGAGACCAAGAAACTTCCAAACGGCGACACAGAACACGTTTATGAGAAGGTTAAGACTAGTCACAAGGATAAGGAAGGCAACGAGATTCCAGGCTATCCAAGCGAAGACGGCGAACAACCTAAGAAAGATATTCCAGGCTACCGCTTCGTAGAGACCAAGAAACTTCCAAACGGCGACACAGAACATGTCTACGAAAAAGTTGTTACTACCCCTCAACAAAAATCGATTGAGCAATCTCCAGCTACTAAAGCAACCAAAGAATTACCTAATACTGGTACGGAAGATCATTCGGCTTTGGCAGCTCTAGGAGTACTTGGTTTGATGAGCGGATTTGGACTTGTGTCTCGCAAGAAAAAAGAAGACTAACTCTATACAAGAAATTCTAAGTAGTATCCATTAGTTTCTTAAACAAAAAACCAACTAATCATTAGATTAGTTGGTTTTTGTCTATTCTCGATTTTTCCAAGCTTGGTAGCGGGTGTCAATCAAGAGTTGGGTTAATCGTCCCATGGTTTCTTTTTCTTCGGGAGTGAGGGATTGAGCTTGGACAAAGAGATGGTGAATGTGTTCAAT
>ERZ773196.1742-NODE-1742-length-11904-cov-8.192674_pt1 | contig 11904 bp, 12 predicted proteins | sample MGYA00581009_ERZ773196 | MGnify/ENA primary metagenome ERZ773196 (study PRJEB29015, sample SAMEA2738162) | human oral metagenome | biome: human oral; feature: human-associated habitat; material: saliva | place: China | collected 2243 ...
CGATTGCGCCGTCCTTCTCAACCGCCGTGCCGAGTGCCTTTCTGACACCTCTCGTACGAGCGATCGAGTCGTTGTGGCCGATGTCCCCAATGGCAAGGACGTAACCGATCGTGCCGTCGCCGTTCTTGTCGATCTCGGCAGCGTGCTTCTTGATGTACTCGACAATCATCTCACCCTGGAGCTCTGCACCCTGGTTTGCGTCGAAGCCGACATAGTAGGTCTTGTCGTTGAAGTGAAGTGCCTCTTTGTCGAGCTCGCCCGTGGAGCTGTTGGAGGGCTGACGGTTGTACCAAACCAAGGGCTTATCCTTGTTTGCAACCATGCCGGTCTCGCCGCCCGCAGCCATGGTCTCGCTTGCGCTCTCGCTGCCGCTTGCCGCTGCGGAGCTGCTCTCCGTCTTACCGCCGCCGCCGCATGCTGCCAACATCGTGGTCGCCATCGCCACAGCTGCGATGATGCTAATTGCCTTCTTCATAACTGACTCCTCCTCTTTCTGTATGCGTATTCGCATTTCAGTGATGGGACAAGAATACCAAGCCGAGGCACAAAAAAAAATAGGATTTTCTATACTTTTCCTAGAAAATCCTATTCTTCTTCGAAAGCCGCCTTGATTCTATCAGCGAAACCAAGTGTTTAGTTCTAACTACCCGTCATTTTGTACAAGCTTCGGTGAATTTTTTGTGCACTCTCCTCAGAGACTCACTTCCACCGCGCCGTAACGGCGCAGACCCATGCGGTAGATGTTCTCTCTGCCGAAGTACTGCGACATGAAAGCCGTATAGTCCTCGCGCTCCTCCTTCGGGAGTATCGCCATGATGACACCCGCAAAACCGCCGCCGTGGATGCGGCAGGTGCCGCGCGCACAGCGCTTTAAGAAAAGCTCCGTGAGGCAGAGGGCAAGCGGAATCGACTGCTCCTTCGTATCCTCGGTGCAGTAGGCGTTTTGCAGCCACTCGTAGGAGGACTTGCCGCTCTCCCCCATGAGCTGTAAGAGCTTGTCGCTGTTGCCCGCAGCGACCGCCTCTCGCGCCTCGTTGACGCGCTTGTTCTCCTCAAAGAAATGCAGGGCGCGAAGCAGGGCTCTGTCGTTTCCGAGTTTTTCGCGCATACCGCCGAGGGTCGTGAGCAGCACAAGTTCGCTCACATCTGCGAGCCGGCTCTCGCCGAGCTTCTCCGCGACCGCATACATCTCGTGCGGGATGGAGGAGTACTCTTCGGTGAGATCCGCATGGCCCTTGCCGGTGTTCAGGATAAAGAGATCCATATCGTAGTCGTCGAAGGAGAAGTCTATGGTCTCGTAGCGGACACCCTCGGAAAAGTCGAGGAAAATCACGCCGCCCGCCGCGCAGGCCATCTGGTCCATGAGCCCCGAGCTCTTGTTCCACCAGTGGTTCTCGGCGTACTGGCCCATGCGCGCATAGTCCGCAATGCTCATCTTGCCCTCGTTATAAAAAGCATTGAGCACGGTGCAGACCAGCATCTCAAACGAAGCCGAGCTCGAAACACCCGCCGAGGCAATGACCTCGCTCGTCACATAGGCACGGAAACCGCCCACCTTGTAGCCGAAATTCTCCGCAGCCTCTGCCATGCCGGCAACCAGGGACTTCGAGCCGTCCTCCTTCGGGGTTTCCGAGAGCGCCTTGGTGTCCACCGAGACCGGGCGATAGCCCTCGCTCACAATCGTAATGATGCCGTCATCGGTCGGCGCTGCGGCGCAGATGGTATCGAGCGTAATGCTGCCCGCCAGAATCTGACCGCCGTTGTGGTCCGTGTGGTTTCCGATAATCTCCGTTCTTCCCGGTGCGGAGAAATAGCGGAGCTCGGCCTCTCCGAATTCTTCCGTAAACTTTTCTTGCAAATGCGCATAGCGCTTTCGTGCTCTCTCGCTCTCTTCTCCGTAGAGCGCCTCAATGTCGGGCTTGGTCACATTCATAGTTCTGTCCCCCTTAGGTCTTTATCTCGATGCCAGTCTCATCATAGCGAATTCCCGCCGCCTTTTCCAGCGCTTTCCGAGTCGGCAGCTCCCGCGAGCTCCGCAGCGCGCGAGGCATGAATCAAGGCGTCCAGAATTTCGTCCAGATCGCCGTCCATGACGCGGTCGATGTTATAGAGCGTTAGCTTAATTCTGTGGTCGGTCACACGCCCCTGCGGGAAGTTATAGGTCCGTATCTTTTCCGAGCGGTCGCCGCTCCCGATCTGGGCGCGCCGCGCCTCCGCGGTCTCATTCTGCCGCCGCTCGAGTTCCAGCGCATAGAGTTTACTCCGAAGCAGACGGAAGGCCTTCTCCTTGTTCTGGAGCTGCGACTTCTCGGTCTGCGAGTAAATCACGATGCCGGTCGGGTAGTGCGTTAAGCGCACCGCAGAGTCTGTCGTGTTGACGCACTGACCGCCGTTTCCGGACGCGCGCATCACATCGATGCGCACATCTTTTAAATCAAGCTGCACATCGACTTCTTCCGCCTCCGGCATCACGGCCACACTCGCCGTACTTGTGTGGATGCGTCCGCCCGCCTCGGTCGCCGGAACACGCTGCACGCGGTGCACGCCTGACTCGAACTTGAGCCGCGAAAACGCGCCGCGCCCGCGCACCGTCGCAATGACTTCCTTCATCCCGCCGAGCCCGCTCTCGTGGAAGTCGTCGATTTCAACCTTCCAGCCGCGGTGTTCCGCGTACTGGCGGTACATGCGAAAAAGCTCCGCCGCAAAGAGCGCCGCCTCATCGCCGCCCGCGCCCGCGCGGATTTCGAGCACCACGTTTTTCTCGTCGTTCGGATCCTTCGGCAGGAGCAATTCTTTGAGTTTTGCCGCCTGCGCTTCCTTTTCGCGCCGCGCCTCCCAAAGCTCCTCCTTCGCGAGCGCCCTAAGCTCTTCGTCTTTCTCCTCGCCGAGCATGGAGAGCGCCTCCGCCTCCCTTTGTTCGGCGCTACGCAGTGCCTCGACACAGGAGACCAGGGGAGAAAGTTCCGCCTGTTCCTTTAAAAGTCGCTGTAAGAGCGCGCTGTCTCCGTGGGTTTCCGGCACGGAGAGCTCTGCCATCACTTCCTCATAGCGGCGCAGCGCCTCGCTCAGATGTTCCTCCAGCATGCATGCTCCCTTTCACAATGCGATCCCGCCCCGCGAGATCTCGAATGATTTGTATGTCCGAAAATGCGGCCGCCTCGAGAAGCGAAGCCACCGCCGCCCCCTGCGCCATGCCGATTTCCAGATAAAGTCTGCCGCCCGGCTTTAAATGTGCGCCGCTCTCCGCAGCGAGACGGCGGTAAAAGGCGAGGCCGTCCGCCGCCCCGTCGAGCGCAAGCCGCGGCTCGTGATCTCGCACTTCAACGCTCAAGCTCTCTATCTCCGCGCTCTCGATGTAGGGCGGATTCGCCGTGATTACATCGAAACGCTCCGGAATTTCCGAAAAGAGATCCGACTGCCGGAGGAGAAGCGGCAGGCCCGTACGCGCGCGGTTTGTCTCCGCGACCGCAAGCGCCTCTGCCGAAATGTCCGCGCCGAGCGCACAGCTAAAGTTCCCGTGCTTCAGAAGCGCCAGCGGAATGCAGCCGCTTCCCGTACAGAGGTCAAGGAGTGCTCCCCGCGCCCCGTCCCGCAGTACTTCCTCAACCAGACACTCGGTGTCCTGGCGCGGAATCAGTACCCGCTCATCCACATAGAGGGACAGACCGCAGAAATTCTGTTCCCTTGTCAGGTACTGGAGCGGCACGCCGCTTGCCCGGCGCGTAAGCAATTCCTCGTAGCGCGCGGCGTCGCGCGACGAGAGCAAGTCTTCCCGCGCGAGCACATAGTCCGTAAAGTTAAAGTTCAGCACATGGCAGAGAAGAAGCCGCGCAGTCTGCGCGGCTTCTTCTCTGCCCGCCGCCGCGAGGGTTTCCGCCCCGCGGCGCTCTGCTTCCCGAAGGGTCTCTGCGCTCATGCGTTTGTCTCCGTCTCCGGAAACGTCGCATCAAAGTTCTTTCTCAGATACTCTCTCCAGTCAAAAACCGCTTCGACCGCCTGAATTGCGACTTCCGCCATTTCGGGCGTCGGTTCCGTCGTGGTAAGTCCCTGCATCCACATGCCCGGGCGGCTCAGCGCATTCACGAATGCGGAGTCATGCGTGCCCGTAAAGCGGAGAAACTCATAGGAGACGCCCGCAATCACCGGCATTAGGAGGATGCGCGATACCGCGCGGAGCAAAAGGGTCTCCGGCCGTATCACAATGAAAAAGAGAATCGAGATCATCATCACAATCAGGATGAAGCTGGTCCCGCAGCGCTTGTGCTCCTTGGAGCTCTTCATCACGTTCTCGACCGTGAGCGGAAGTCCGTGCTCCACGCAGTTGATGCACTTATGCTCGGCCCCGTGGTACATAAAGGTGCGGTGTATATCCTCCATGCGCGAGATTGCCTTGATGTAGAGAATGAAAATCAGGATGCGGAATACGCCTTCCAAGACCGCAATCAAGGTCTCGTTCGCAAGGACACGGCGCAGAAGTCCCGCAAGAAACATGGGTAGCAGCATGAAAATGCCTATGGCTGCGAGGAAGGAAAGCGCCATGATGACACCCATCATCACCTTCATGGCCTTTTCGCCGAAGGCCTTCTCAAGGAAGCGCTCAAACTTCGAGGGTTCCTCCTCTTCCTCCTCTCCTTCCGCGTAAATCTCCGCCGACCAGTTCAGCGCGCGCATACCGAGTATCATGGAATCCGCAAAGCTGAACACGCCGCGCACAAAGGGCAGTCGAAAGAGCGGATAACGATCCGTGAGACTCACGTAGCGCTGCCGGTCCACCGCAATGCTCTTATCTTCGCGGCGCACCGCGCAGGCGTAATACTCCCCGTTCTTCATCATGATGCCTTCCAGTATCGCCTGTCCGCCGATTCCGGAGTATTTTTGTTTCGCCATACTTCGCCTCCTCTCTGAAGCGGTTTAACGTAAAACAGGGGCTGAGTCTACCCTCAGCCCCTGTCCCCTGTTTATTTTTTACTCGCCCTTCACGCCGTACTTCTTGTTGAACTTCTCAATGCGTCCGCGCGCGCCGGCGGTCTTCTGCTGACCGGTGTAGAAGCTGTGGCACTTGGAGCAGACCTCAACGTGAATCTCCGGCTTCGTGGAACCGGTCACAAAGGTGTTGCCGCAGTTGCAAGTCACCGTTGCCTGGTAGTAATTCGGATGGATTCCCTCTTTCATTTGTTTCACCTCACTTTAATCTTGATCTTTTATGAAAGCGGCGAACCGCTTTTCCGTTCCCATTCCCATAGAAAAACAGCTTTCACAGTATAACATGCTTGTCAACGCTCCGCAAGTCCGGAAAACGCTTTTATTTGCTGTCCCGAAGCCGTTTTAAGAGGGTTTCGTTGTCCTCGCTCTCCGAAAAGAGCTCCAGTATCTGTTCCGTCTGCTGTTCCCCGCTGCCGTTGCCCCGAAGCCTCCTGAGTTTCGCGACACCGCTCTGCACAAGCGGAGAGAGTAACAGCTCCTCTCTCCGGGTTCCGCTCCGCGCGATATCGATTGCCGGAAAAATGCGCCGCTCCGCAAGGCGGCGATCCAGCATGAGCTCCATGTTGCCGGTGCCCTTGAATTCCTCGTAAATGACGTCGTCCATGCGGCTGCCGGTCTCGACGAGGGCGGTCGCGAGTATTGTGAGGCTTCCGCCCTCTCGCATATTCCGTGCCGCGCCGAAGAAGCGCTTCGGCATATAGAGCGAGGCGGGATCCAGACCGCCCGAAAGCGTGCGCCCCGAAGGCGTGACCGTGAGATTGTAGGCGCGCGCAAGGCGCGTAATCGAGTCGAGCAGTATCATCACATCCCTGTGCTGCTCCGTGATGCGGCGCGCCCGCTCGATTGCCATTTCGGCAACCCTTCTGTGCTGCTCCGGCTCCCGGTCAAAAGTCGAGTAGATGACCTCGACCTCCGGGTCCGCGATGTACTCCTTGATGTCCGTGACCTCCTCCGGTCTCTCGTCGATCAAAAGCACAATGAGATGAATCTCGGGGCGCGCGCTGCGCACGGCCTTTGCGATTTCCTTTAAGAGCGTGGTCTTACCCGCCTTCGGCGGCGCGACGATAAGACCGCGCTGCCCCTTGCCGATCGGCGCAATCAAATCCACGACGCGGAGCGCGAGCGAGGCCTTTGTTCCCTGCGCGAGCGGAATGCGCTCGGTCGGGAATATCGGCGTCATCTCCTCAAAGTTTGCGCGCCGCAGTTCCGCCGCGCGCACGCCATTTACCGTATTCACATAGAGCAGGGCGCTGTAGCGCTCCTTTTCGCCGCGAAGGCGCTTCACCCCGGTCACCAGATCTCCGGTTCTCAGACGAAAACGCCGTATCTGCGAGGGCGAGACATAGACATCCTCTTCGCCCGGGAGGTAATTCGCCGAGCGGAGAAAGCCGAAGCCCCCCTCGCTCACAATCTCCAAGAGGCCCGAGGCGAGGGTTCCGCCGTCCGCCGCCTCCCGGAGCTCGGGCGGAAGCTCGGAGACCGCCTGCTCAATTCGGCTCCGCGGCTCTCCCTTCAGTTTTTGAATCAAGTCCTGCTTTCTGAGCGCACTCACGCCGGAGAGGCCTCGCTCTCTCGCGAGCTCTCTGAGTTCCGTGAGGCTTAGGCTCTCAAGTCTTTCTTCCGTCATGGCCCTCCTCTCCCGCTGTCTTCAGCCTTTTAAGCCGCGCTTTGATTTCGGCTTCTTTTCCGTTGTCGCTCGGTCGGTAAAGTACGCTTCCCCGCAGGCTCTCCGGCAGATAGTCCTGGGCCACATAGTTGCCCGGGAAATCATGCGGATAGAGATAGCCCTTGCCTCTGCCGAGCTGCTCATGCCCGCGGTAGTGGGCATCCTGTAAATAAGGCGGAATCGGCGCCGTCGCCGTGCGCTCCGCGAGCTCCAGTGCCGAAAAAATCGCCGTGGTCGCCGCATTGGATTTCGGCGCCGAGGCCACATAGAGGCAGGCCTGACTGAGTAAGAGCTTCCCCTCGGGCATGCCGATGCGGTCAAGCGCCGCGGCCATGCTCTCCGCGACCACCAGCGCCATCGGGTCCGCATTTCCCACATCCTCCGCCGCACAGATTACAATGCGCCGCGCGAGAAAGCGCGGGTCTTCGCCGGCATAGAGCATGCGCGCCAGATAGTAGATTGCGGCATCCGGGTCCGAGCCCCGCATGCTCTTGATAAAGGCGGAAATCGTGTCGTAGTGATTGTCGCCGTCCTTGTCGTAGCGTACGGCGCGCTTCTGTATGCTCTCCTCCGCAACGGACAGCGTAAGGCGAATCACGCCGTCCGCATCCGGCGGCGTCGTCTTCATCGCGAGTTCCAGCGCATTCAGCGCGGTCCGCGCATCGCCCCCCGCGGCGTCCGAAAGAAAGGCGCAGGCCTCCTCCGTGAGTTCGGCGCGCCAGTTCCCGTAACCGCGCCCCTTATCCGCCATGGCACGACGAAGCAGCGCTGCGATATCCGCCGCCGCAAGTGGTTTCAATTCAAAAATGCGGGAGCGCGAAAGCAGCGCTGCATTGACTTCAAAAAAAGGATTTTCGGTTGTTGCGCCGATCAGCGCAACGGTGCCGTCCTCCACATAGGGGAGCAGAAAGTCCTGCTGCCCCTTGTGGAAGCGGTGTATCTCGTCGACAAAGAGGGTGGTTCGCTTGCCGCGCCCAAAGTTCTCGCGGGCTTCTTGAATCACTTCCTCCATCTCTTTTTTGCCGGCCGTCGTCGCGTTCAGTCGACAAAATTCGGATTTGGTCTCGCGGGAGATGACTTCCGCAATCGTGGTTTTCCCGCTGCCCGGCGGTCCGTAGAGAATCATGGATCCCACGGCATCCGCCCGCACGGCGCGGTACAGGAGTTTTCCCTCGCCGAGGATATGCGTCTGCCCCACAATCTCCTCCAAGCTTCGGGGCCGCATACGCACGGCAAGCGGTGCCTCCTGCCGGAGCGCATTCTCGCGCATATAGTCAAAGAGGTCCATCAGTTCAGTCTCTCTCCCTGCAGGAGTTTAAAGTCGCGGTAGCCCTGTGCCTCGTGCTCGAGTTCCGAGAAGATATAGCTCGCATCGAGGGGACCGCTCTCGTTGTCGTAGTTACTCGTATCAAAAATCAGCCAGTTTCCGTCTATCTTGGAGGTTCCGAAGATATGCATGACACCGGTCTCCCGGTTGTTCGCAATCATGTTCACGTAGGAGAGCCCGACACTCCGAAACAGGAGCTCGGTCAAACCGTTATAGCCCACGCAGGCCGTGCGCTGCGATACCACGACGTCCTGCAGGCAGTTCTGCTGCAAGCTGTAGTCGTAGTTTAAGCGCTTTGCGACCGTGTCGCAAATAAACTGCGCCTTTTCCCGCGGGGTCTTGCCTGCGGTCTGCGCCTTCACTTCTTCCGTGAGTCCCTGCAGGCGAAGCAAGTTTCGGTAATTCCGGTAGGCCTCCGCCTCCGTAAAAGGTCGTCCAAGTTCAACGGCCGCAATCAGCTTATCGCCCTTGGTCGTAATCAGGACCTTGGCATTCGAAAAGAAGGGGAGACCTGCGAGCAGTTCATAGCTCAGCTTTCTCCGGTCGGAAGCCGCGCCCTCATAGACCAAGAGATAGGGCTTTCCGTTCTCATCGACATACTGCGCGTCCTGACGATACCAGACGCTGTTCAGATAGAACTGCCGCCGCATCTCCTTGCGCTCGGCATCTGTCTCGTAGGAAAGCAGACGCGCAACGACCGCATTCGCGTCATCCGACACATACCCGTATTCAGCCCTGCGAGGAAGCGCTGTGCTATCCGGATGCAGGCGATTTTCAACCGTCTGTACCAGCTTCTGCTCTTCTGCGCGCACATTGCTCGGCAGTGCCGCACAGACCCCAAATCCCAAACCCAGCGCAAACAGCGCTCCTTTCCAGCTTTTTATGGACAATTTCTTTCCTCTTTCTTATAATAAGCGTGTCAATAACTACGATTCTCACGCTTGACAATGAGTATTTCCAGTATAGCGCAGCTCGGCTCGCTATGTCAAAAGAGAAAGGATATTCGCATGAACAATGAGGAGAGGGAGCGCCGCGTCGCCGTGCTGATTGATGCCGAAAACATCGCACCGAAGTATCTGCCCATCGTGCTCTCCGAGGCCAATAATCTCGGCAGTGTCAACATCAAGCGCATCTACGGTGACTGGACCACACCGCAGATGGGAAGCTGGCGCAATGTGATACTCGACAACTCCGTGCAGCCCATACAGCAGTACTCCAATGTATCCGGCAAGAACTCCTCGGACTCCGCCCTCATCATCGATGCCATGGACCTGCTCTATCAGGGGCGTTTTGACTGCTTCTGCATTGTCTCCTCGGACTCCGACTTTACGCGCCTCGCGGCGCGACTCCGCGAATCCGAAATCTTTGTGCTCGGCATGGGCGAGCAGAAAACGCCGAAGAGCTTTATCTCCGCCTGCAGCAAGTTCTCGTATATAGACCTCCTCTACCGCGCGAATCAGCCCGCAAACCCGCTCCCGGCCCAGGCCGAAAAGAGCAGCGAGGGCGAGCACAGCGAGAAGGGCGGCAACGCCTCGAACTCCGGCATGGGCATGCGCCTAAAAGCCGTTCGAAAAGCCCTGATTCAGATTTGGGAGGAAAATTCGGACGAGGAGGGCTGGATTCCCTCGAGCCAGCTCGGAAACTTCTTGAACAAGCAGTTCCCGGACTTTGACGTGAGAAACTTCCAATTCAAGAAATTTGTCCCCTTCATCGACTCCACGAATCTCTTCGAGAAGCGCACCGAGGGACTGCACGTGAGCTTCCGCTTAAAGTAAATTCGGCAATGCGAGCGCCGCGGGCTGCAGCTTCAGCGCAAGTCCGGCCATAAGCATTCCGAGTAACACGCGGGCAAGGAGAAACACGATGAGCCCCATCCAAGACGCAAGAAAGAGCATGCGATTGGCGCGCGCAATGTCCGCTGTCTCGATTTCCCGCAGCGCATCTCCGATGTAGGGCTTGTCCTTGATTTCACCGAAGTAGCGCGCCGGTCCCGCGAGCCGCACGTCCAGAGCCCCCGCCACGACACTCTCGGTCTGCGCCGAGTTAGGACTCGCGTGGCGGTAGCGATCCCGTCGAAAGATGCGAAGGGCATTGCCCGCATCCTGCCCGCCGAATGCCGCCGCAACCATCAGGAAGCACGCGGCAAGCCTTGCCGGTATCCAATTGAACACATCATCCATGCGCGCTGCCGCTCTCCCGAAGAGACGGTAGCGCGCATTGTTGTAGCCGAGCATCGAGTCCATGGTATTCACGGCCTTATAGACCCAACCGCCCGCCGCGCCGAAGAATACGAGAAAAAAGAGCGGCGCAATCTCCCCGTCCGAGGTGTTTTCGGCGACCGTCTCGACCGTGGCCCGGATGACACCCGCCTCGCTGAGTTCTTCCGTGTCCCGCCCCACAATATAGGACACCGCCTTTCGCCCCGCCGCGAGACCCCCCTCCTTTAGGGCACGCGCCACCGCCGCAGCGCTGTCCGAAAGGCAGCGCGCCGCGAGAAGCTGGTACGAGAGCAGGATTTCAAAGGCAAAGCCCGCCAAGAAGAAATGCTGCCGGAGCACTCCCGTTAAAAGATACACGCTCCCGCCGACCGCGCCGATACAGCAGAGCCAAAGGAAAAGACCGTTCCAAAAGGCGGCGACCGGCGGCCCCGCCTTCGGGTAGAGCCTCCGCTCCAGTTCCCGCACGAGCCCTCCGATGAGGCGCACCGGGTGAAACCAATGCTCCGGATCGCCGAGCAGGAGGTCTAAGAGGAAGCCGAGTACCACAGCGACTTCCAAATGCCACCGCTGTAACAAAACATACCAAGTACCCACTCAGCCCTCCTCTCCCAAAAGCGCGGCACCCCAGAGCGCCGTGAGGCGCTCCAAGCGATAGGCCGCATTCGCCGGACTGGTCGAAGGCAGGCAGGTAGCCGCGATTCCCGTCTTCGGCTCCAGATAGCGCGCATAATACTTTGCTGCGGTCGTGCCGTTCACGAGCACGCGGCGTATCTTGGCCGCTCCCGTGACCGTCTCGATCTTCACCGGAACCGCGCCCCGTATGCTCGCATCGCTCGACCCCCGAATCTCGCAGCGCTCCAGCACGTCCCAGAGCGCAAGCCCGTTTGAGAGGAGCAGCGCCCGCTTTTCTTCTATGCTGTCCGGCACTTCCGCCCCGTAGACCGCCGCCAACATGCGCCAGAAACGGTTCTGCGGGTTCGCATAGTAGAAGCCCGCCGCCCTTGACTGCACCGAGGGAAAACTCCCCAAAATAAGTGTGTGACTGTTCCGGTCAAAGACCGGTCCAAAGGAATAACTCTCCCGCACCCTGCCTCCTTCACGAAAAAGTCCCCGCCGAAGACTCGCGCGGGGACTTTCTGTTCACTTGTATCAAGCGTTCTTTGCTCAGCAAATCTTGCGAATCCAGCCCTCCGGTCCCGCAATGTGACCGGACTGAATGCCCGTAATCGTATCGTAGAGCTTCTGAAGCACCGGTCCCATCTTCTCTGTGCCGGAGGGGAAGTCAATGACTTCGTCGCCGTTCACAACACGGCCCACCGGGCTGATGACCGCAGCCGTACCGCAGAGACCCGCCTCCGCAAAGTCCTTTAACTCGGAGAACTTAACCGCTCTGTGCTCCGTCTTCATGCCGAGCATGTGCTCCGCGATGTAGAGGAGAGAGCGCCGTGTAATCGAGGGCAGAATGGAATCCGACTTCGGGCTCACCAGAACGCCGTCCTTCGTCACAAAGAGGAAGTTTGCGCCTCCTGTCTCCTCGATATAGGTTCTCGTTGCAGCGTCTAAGTACATGTTCTCGTCAAAGCCGCGCGCGTGTGCATCCACATAGGCATGCAGACTCATCGCATAGTTGAGACCGGCCTTGATGTGGCCCGTACCGTGCGGTGCCGCGCGGTCGTACTTGCTCACGCAGAGCGTGGTCGGCTTTGCGC
>ERZ773196.1744-NODE-1744-length-11902-cov-7.000760_pt1 | contig 11902 bp, 11 predicted proteins | sample MGYA00581009_ERZ773196 | MGnify/ENA primary metagenome ERZ773196 (study PRJEB29015, sample SAMEA2738162) | human oral metagenome | biome: human oral; feature: human-associated habitat; material: saliva | place: China | collected 2243 ...
GCCAGCTCCCGGCTGTCCGAGCCATGCAGGTTTTCACGCGGGTCATTCGACATGCCCCCATTGTTTCAGGATCGCGCCCCATGTGTCGCAGTGGCGCGCGGAAGTGGGTGGGGTGATACGTTTGTGAGGTCCTGCGAGCACTGGACGCGACCGCGGTCGCGGTGTTCCCCGGCAGGGGATGATCCTGTGTAGTGCATCAGGTAGTGCATCAGGAGGACGTATTCCCCGCGAAAGCGGGGATTTTTCTTTCGGAGAGCAAGCGCGGCAGCTTTTGTTACAACGAAGGGAACGTGTATTGCATAAGAAGATTTTTCTGTTATAGTTACCCCATCACCCCTGATGAGGTGGTGGCGGTCCTATAGGGGCTGTCGGGCTCAACATTTTCAGAGTAAGCGCACGCCCTCATGCTAGCGCGCGTGAATTGCTCGGAGGATGGTTTCGACTCAAGGAAGAGGAAATGGCCCGAAAAGACAAGAAAATTTCAGTAACGCCTGCGCGAGAAATTGCAGGACCTCCCGATTTTCCTTCAGCCCAGCCCACTCTGGGATGTGCTGACCTTTCCGAACTGGCCAGGAGTTTCTGGGCCAAAAGTGGAGATGGCGGGAGCTGGTTATCTGTTGTGCAGCACCTGATGGATGCCGCTGACATTGCCGGGTTCCTGTTCGATGACTACCTGAGCGAGCATCACCGTCGGCTAATGGCCTCGGTTTGGGGAGGAGATCGCGCCAAGGCCCGGGCGACGTTTGTGTTCCTTGCAGGGGGGCACGACGCGGGCAAAGTGAGTCCCCAATTTGCATGCCAGCGTGCAGATCTCGCCCAGCTGATCCGCAACCAAGGCCTCGCTGTCATGCGGAAAGGTGATTACCCCGAACGTTCGTTCCTTCCTCATGGGTTGGTCAGTCAGTTTGCGCTTCAGGAGGAAGTAGCTGAGGGGTACGGCGATGGATCGCGTGCTCTCCAATGGGCGATTGTTCTTGGGGTCCACCACGGTCGATACCCAGATGCGGGTGCCGTGTATGTCGCACGACAGCAGTACAGGACACAAGAAGGCTCGCGTGATGATGATCCCCGTTGGGGTCAGGCGCGCTCGGAAATTCTTCGATGGATGGCGGCGCGCAGTGGTTTCCCGCTCATCGCACCTGGCACCGCCTTGCCCGAGCTGCCCATTGCGGTGGCCTCCGCCTATGCCTCGGCCCTCGTGATCGCGGACTGGCTTGCTTCCAACAAGGATTACTTCCCGCTTCGGCCTCGACCGGTCGGTGAGACTGGAAAGCTGTCGATTGAGAGATATCCAGAGCTCACCGGAGACCAGCAGCGTGATCGTGTTGAGCGCGCATGGAAGCGAGCGGCTTTCCCGTCTCCTCTGTGCATTCCTGAGTCTGCGACGGGTGATGTTGCAGAGTTCTACCGCCACCGTTTCGGGTGGCCGGCCTCGTACCGGCCCACTGAGGCACAGCGTGTCGCCATTGAGATCGCGACACACGAGGACCCGGACCTCATGATCGTCGAGGCACCGCCCGGGTCTGGGAAGACCGAGCTGGCCTTCGCCGCCGCTGAGGTTCTGATGCGCGCTCGGAGGCTGCAGGGGGTGTTCGTCGCGCTCCCCACGCAGGCCACGACAAACGCGATGTTTGAGCGCGTCACAGCGTGGCTGACGAGCATCCTGGGCGATGAACCGCAGAAGCTCGGCATCCAGCTCGCACATGGGAAAAACAGCCTCAACGAGTCGTTTGTGAAGCTCCTTGAGCGTGGCAAGAGTCCCCTCGAAGTGCACGACGATGAGGAGGACTGCGGCCTTCATGCGAGTCGTTGGATGGGCCAGCGCTGGCGCTCAACCCTGTCGCCCGTCGTGGTCGGCACGATCGACCAGGTGTTGCTCGCTGCGCTCAAGTCGCGCCACGTGCTGGTGCGTCACCTCGGGCTCATGGGCAAGGTCGTCGTCATCGATGAGGTGCACGCCGCCGACGAATACATGGAGACATACCTGGAAGCCGCCCTGACATGGCTTGGTATGTACGGAATTCCAGTCGTTTTGCTGTCGGCAACCCTGCCGCCCGCGCGGCGTTCCGCGCTCCTTGAGGCCTATCGCCGAGGTCGTGGCTCGTCCGGTGTGGGCGCTGAGTCGGTCGACGGCATGATTGGTTATCCGGCTATTTCGACCGTGTCCTCTGCGGGAGTGCGCGTCCATGAAATCCAGGGCGAGGCAGAGGTCCCCAAGCGGATCATCCCGACCTCGCTTGGATCGCCCCATGAGATTGCGGAGCTTCTGGACCATGAGCTCGCAGAGGGCGGATGCGCCGTCGTCATCCGCAATACCGTCCGGGAGGCCCAGGAAACATACGAGGCCGTGAGGTCCGTGTTTGGGCGTGAACAGGCAACCCTGCTGCATTCGCGTTTCCTGGCCGCCGAACGGGTGGCTCGCGATCGCCGCATGCTCGAACTTTTCGGGAAAGATAGCGTGCAGCGTCCTTTCAGGCACGTCGTCGTGGCAACCCAGGTGATCGAGCAAAGCCTCGATGTGGACTTCGACCTTATGCTCACGGACCCCGCGCCCATGGACCTCGTGCTGCAGCGTATCGGGCGACTTCACAGGCATGACAGAGGTGATCGGCCTGTACGTTTGCGCGAAGCCCGTTGCCTCGTCCTCGTTGAGGACCTATTCGCTGTCCCGTGGGCATATTCCATACGAACAGACCATATCTATTCGCGGTATTCGGTCCTGCGCACTCTCGGAATTCTTGCTGATCGGAGGGAGGTGTACGTCTGCGAACCACGAGACTATGCGCAGCTAACAGCATTGGCTTACTCCGATGCACAGAGTGTTGGACCCGCAGAATGGACGGAAGCGTTTGGCATAGCGCAAGTAGCGAAAACCTTTGCGATGACAAGCTCGAGGAGGAATGCGAACACGTGGTGTCTCAACGGCGCCAATATAACCGAGTGGACCGCATCGAGATTAGAGGATTCGTTCGCAGGCAATGCTGCAACAGGAGAACAGGTCGGGGGTGTGGGACGGGCTGCCGTTCGAGATGGTGAAGACCAGATACCAGTCATCGTTGTCGCGGTCGATCCCGAATCGTGTGGGTCTGTGATGGCACCACCCCTCAGTGACAAGAGTTCGCCTGACGAAAAACTACATGTGCGTGACTATGCCGCGCGTGGCCGGATAGCGGAGATTTGTTCGTGGACTCTCTCCTTGCCTCCGTGGTCTTTCCGTGAACGTGGGCGAAGTATCGAAGACGCGGTGGACGCAGTTGAGCATGCCCTACGAGAAGATCTCAGTACGGAAGGTTGGCTGTGTCGGAAACATCCACTGTTGGCGGGACAGTTGATCCTCGTGATGTCCAAAGCCGCCGATGGTGAGCGACTTACACGCAACCTCTGCGGACGCACACTGACTTATACCACTGAGACTGGAATGGAGATTTGGGTCAATGAAGAACCCTGAATACAACCTACTCGACGAGCCCTGGATACCCGTGAGGCTGCTTGACGGCTCAGTCACTGAAGTTGGGCTGCTGGAACTACTCCGGCGTACGACCGACATCGCGGATCTGGCATGCGAGCTACCCACGCAGAGCATCGCGATTCAACGACTGATCCTAGCGGTCGCGTATCGGGTGGCAACCCCGCGAGACATGCATGACTGGGCCAGGCAGTGGGATCAAGGCGCTCCGACGGATCAGATGATCGAGTACCTCGAACGATGGAGGGATCGCTTTTTCCTATTTGGCGGTGAGTATCCATTTATGCAGGTCGCTGATATAAAGACTGCAAAAGATGAAGCGAAACCGTTAAGTGTGATAATCGCGAATCTGCCGAAAGAAGAGAAACGCTTGTTTTCGTCACGAAGTGGGGCTGGAGCAGACTGGATGAGTGCGGCAGAAGCCGCGCGATGGCTTGTCCACGTTCAAAACTATGACTCTTCAGGAATACGTTCCGGAGCAGAGGGGGATCCAAAAGCACCGGCCGGAAGAGGAAGCCCGATTGGGCCTGCATGGTGTGCGCAGCTAGGGATCGTCTGGATTAAAGGAAACGACCTTGATGAGACGATTGTCCTCAATCTGATTCCATCTGACTCAGGCAGGTTGGAAGGTGGAGACAACTCTTCTGACTGGGGTGCTTGTACATGGGAAAGAGCGGACCCTTGGACTGCAAATCGGGACGACTACTCCGTTGTAGGAAAAAAAGGGACTACGAAAGCCGAGAGCTTGAGTATCCCAAAGTTGATGACATGGCAGTCTCGACGAGTTCGGTTATTCGGAGATTCCGCGGGAGTGACAAAAGTGCTTGTCTGCCAAGGAGACAAATTGACGTCGCACAATATGTTTAGGTATGAGCCGCAGAGTATGTGGAGATATGATTCGGGGGCTTCGAAGAAGTCGGTGGACGTATATAAGGCATTCAACTTTACAGCGGATCGTGCTATGTGGCGGAATCTTCCTGGTGTGTTCTGTCCTCAGGTGAAAGTGAAAGTGGGGGGCGGTCGAGAAGTCGATAGGGTTCTTCAGCCGGCAACGCTTACGTTCCATCATAGCTTGCAGTTGAATAGAGTGAAGACGAGATATCCAGTTCGACTTCGTCTTCAAGCTGTTGGAATGATCTTTGTTTCCAAAGAGAAGACGGATTATAAGGCTGTGTATTTCGATGAGCTGACGCTGTTCTCGATACTGTTGAGTGAGAAGAGCGATAAATTGGTTGCGGAGATCAAGGATCAAGTCATGAAGACAGAAGAAGTTGCGAATCTAATTGGACGTTATGCAAGGGATATCGCGCGTGCAGCTGGTGGAATAGGTGATGTAGATGCTGAGCGAGCGCGACAGCAATTCTATGCAGCTGTCGACATTCAGTTTCGATCGTGGCTATCAGGGATTGATGGTCATGAGAAGATTCCTGAAATTCGGAAAAGTTGGGAGGATGTTCTAAGGAAAACAACGCGAATGTTTCAAAAAGAGATTGGTGATGCTGCGCCTCAATCATCGATCATCGGTCGATATGTTGGCAAAATTGGGGGGAAAAATGTGGACAGGTACTTAAGTCTTGGTATTGCCGAGAATTCATTTCGACATGGGTTGTTGAAACTGTTGCCTGCTGTTGATAGTTGGGAAGGCGTGAAATGAATGCGGGTGAGGTGATTTCTGTGACGTATCCCGACGCCGATGTGCAGGGGCTTGTCTCAGAGAAGGCTGTGTTTTGTCGTGTGCATGGGCTCATTGCTCATCGCCTGTCGAAAGATACTTCGACAGCTCGTGCGCTCCGCGCGCAATTACGGGGCGCATTGAATAGAGAGGTTGGTTCGGTTCCAGCTATCTGGGACCTTACTCTTGATAAACGTAAGGGAGGGTTGTCTGATGGGGCTACGAGGGGTGAGAAGGCTGTTCATGGTGCGTTGACCTTGTGGGCTTTCCATCAAGGTGCAGCTGTAGATACGGCATCTGCACCCTCTGATCGGCCTTTGAGTTTTGCTTCTGCGATTCGTGTGGTTGCGGAGCGCCAAAAAGGAGATAAGAGGGCTGAGGAGACGCCTATCTTCAATCGTTTTTCTGCAGCGGTGCAGGCGTCGACGTTTGATGGTTTGCTCGTGCATCTTCGTTCGCTGGTGTCACAACTCAAGTCGGCTGGAATTCCCTGTGACTACGCCAAACTAGCGGCAGATTTGTTCCTGTGGCAGGACTCTGGTTGTCGATCGGCCGTTATGCGTGATTGGGGCCGTCAGTTCGCTCGTGCTCTCTCGGAACGTCCAGTGGCTTCTTCTGACGAATGATGGTTAGTCATCATACTCAGACTGTTGGTATTTGTGAAAGGTGAAACAATGTCCGTCTTTGTTGATATTCATGTTCTGCAGACTCTCCCTCCTTCGAATCCGAATAGGGATGATACTGGTGCGCCCAAGACTGCGATGTTTGGTGGGGTGCGTCGTATGCGGATATCGTCGCAAGCGATTAAGCGTGCTGTGCGAAAAGACTTTGAAGGCTCTATCGAGTTAGCTCTTCAAGGTATTCGATCCAAGCGAATCCCAGAGTTAATTAAAGAGAAAATTCTTCAACGCAAGCCAGATTGTTCTATTGATGAACTTTCGGCGTTGGTCGCTCTGATTATGGAGTTCACGTATTATGGGCATAAGGACTCAAACGATAAGTGTAATCAATATTTGAAGAGTGTGCAGCAGAATCCGGAGCATGCTTTTAAAGAACTTGATGTCCTTTGGTTTGTGTCGCATGCAGAGATTGATAAGTATGTTGATGCCGCCATCGAAGATATGCAAACTGATGACCCGAAAAAGTCCTTCAAGCGGCGTAAATTTGATAAGGCATATACCGAACGTGATCACTCTATTGCGGTAGCCCTGTTCGGGCGGATGGTAGCAAGTAATACGAACTTGCAAGTAGAAGCCGCCTGCCAAGTTGCTCCCGCCATCGGTGTGGGAGCTATGGAAAATGAATACGACTACTACACTGCCGTTGATGATCATAAGAATGCCTGTGAGGATAGTGGCAAAGGCGCCGCGATGATCGGAATGATCGAATTTGCATCGGCGACGATGTATCGATATTCAACGATCAACGTCAACATGTTACGTGAAAACCTGGGAGATGACGAGGTCGCGGATCGAGCTATCGAACTATTTGTGGATAGCTTTGTCCGATCGATGCCGTCCGGAAAGATCACGACTTTTGCGAACCGAACGCTGCCGGATGCCGTTCTGGTTCAGGTTCGTGATGACCAGCCGATCAACATGAGTGGCGCTTTTGAGGAGCCGATCGTCGCAGCGCAGCACGGCTTCGCAGAGCCGGCCATTAAGCGCTTCGTTGAGTTCGAGTCGCGGTTGCGTGAGCTCACGGGTCTGGAGGCTGTCGAATCGCTCGTGTCGTGGACAACACCTCGGGGTGAAAGTTTGTCTGTGTTGGGAGACAAAGTGCGCCTGATTGACCTTGGTAGTGCGACTGCAAGCGCGGTACGAGGTATGCAATGACATCCGTGCTTGTCTTGCGCTTAGCGGGTCCCATGCAGTCGTGGGGTGTATCTAGTCAGTTCGTGCACCGGGCAACTGAGACATTTCCTACGAAGAGCGGCCTGGTCGGTTTGCTTGCGGCGGCTCAGGGTCGCAGGCGCTGCGATCCTATTGAAGATCTCGCTGAGCTTCGTTTCGCTGCGAGGATTGACCAGCAGGGACAAATACTTCGCGATTTTCATACGTCGAGGCGTCAGAAGTGCATGACCGAAAATAAAGAGAAGACCCTTTTGTCTGAACGTTTCTACTGTACGGATGCGGTTTTTGTCGGATTCGTTGAAGGACCAGCTGACATTGTGGATGCACTTGCGCAGGCAGTCGTTCGCCCGGTGTTTCCGCTCTACCTCGGCAGGCGCTCGTGCCCTCCGACCTTGCCGCTGCGTCTTGCTGTTCGCGAGGGTAGTGCGTGGGATGCGGTGCGCGAAACTCCGTGGATGGCCTCGCTGCACTATCAGAAGAAGCAGCGGCATGATCGTTTAGTTCGAACGCGAGTCGTCGCGGATCTGGGAATCATTCCGCCTGAGGTGGAGAGGGCCTCGCAGCAGACGCTTCAGGATATGCCGATTAGTTTCAACTCGGAACACAGGCAGTTTACTGTGCGTGCCGTCGAGGAAGTATATATCGAACTTGAGAATCCGCAGTACGCGGAGACGAAGCAGCAAGCCCACCCTGGCCTCGTGCATGACCCGATGGAGGTGCTTTGATGTATCTGACACGCATCTACCTCAACCCGCACCGTCGCGGAGCGAAGCAACTCATGCGTAGTCGGCAGGTCCTTCATGCGGCTGTGATGAATTGTTTTCCTCCGGGTGTACTTGACATTCCAGGAAATCCTCGGGTTCTCTGGCGCCTGGATTATCCGCCATCCTTGAGAAGTGCTTTGCCCAGGCAGGGGAGCCCCTCGTGTGCCCTCTTCATCTCCAGCTCGGTCCCACCAGATCCCTCACACATCGTCGAGGAGGCTGGCTACGCCACCCAGGGCGGGGTCGTTGTCCGTGATATGAGTCCCTTCCTCGATGGTCTGTCAGCCGAGCAGCGGTGGGGTTTCCGCCTCTGTGTGAATCCGACCTTCCGAACGGCCGCTCAGGTTAATGAAAGAGGTCAGAAAAAGATTCTCGCTCATGTCACCCAAGCTCAGCAGATACAGTGGGTCCTCAAGAACGCCAAAGAGCGTGGGTTTCGTGTACTGACTTCAGCTGAGATCGGTGGGGATCTGCCGGTTCTTGAGAATGACAATGGGGAACGTGTTGACGGGGTGAATCTGCTGATTAATGGTGTTGAACGCAGCATTGCGGAGTTTAAACGCGGTGGGCATCGGGTAACGCTTGCAGTTGCAACTTTTGAGGGTGTGCTGGAGGTAACTGATCCAGTGGCGCTGCGTCATGCTCTCGTTAATGGAATTGGTCGGGGCAAGGCATACGGCTGCGGCTTGATGACATTGGCTCGGCCATGAGTGCGCATGTGTGCCTTGTGGAGGAACGTAGAGTGTGAATGCCGCGAGCTGGGGTCGAATGAGGGGGAGATGTTGCCCCTGTGCATTCGGGGGTTTTCCAATTGGCGACATGAACCTCATCAATACAAATCAGTTTTCCCCGGTCGGCGGGGATGAGCCCGCTTACGTGATGCTCCACAACGCTTTCCCCAAGTTTTCCTCGCGTGAGTGGGGATGAGCCTGCGCCGTGGGCGTCGGCTGTCTGTTCCATGATGTTTTCCCCGTGTAAGCGGGGATGAGCCGGTTATCACTGGTAACTTGGCGGCGCGCGTGCAGTTTTCCCCGCGTGAGCGGGGATGAGGCCCACCAGAGTGTGCACAGGAAGGCAAGGGGAATGTTTTCCTCGCGTGAGTGGGGATGAGCCGTTGTCGCGCGTCAGCTGCATTGCGGCCTGCATGTTTTCCCAGCGCGAGTGGGGATGAGCCCGTCCGTGACGTCAACGGGCAGGAGTCGATCACGTTTTCCCCGCGTGAGCGGGGATGAGCCAGCCTCGCGGTAGGAAGCAACGGCTTCCTCGAGGTTTTCCTCGCGTGAGTGGGGATGAGTCCCCGAGCGCGATCTCGCAGCCCGGTTCAGGCTGGTTTTCCCCGCGTGAGCGGGGATGAGCCCGTCCTCGCCTGGGCAGCCGGCGAAATCGGGTAGTTTTCCCCGCGTGAGCGGGGATGAGCCCTCGATGGTTTCGCCCGCATGGGTGTGGGTCCAGTTTTCCCCGCGTGAGTGGGGATGAGTCCAAGATCACGAACGGGCGTACGGCGAGCTTCAAGTTTTCCCCGCGTGAGTGGGGATGAGCCCGTCAGGCTGTTGGGGTCGATGGTTGCGCTAGGGTTTTCCCCGCGTGAGCGGGGATGAGCCGTGGGGTTGCTTGGCGGTGGCGGTCTTGTTGCCGTTTTCCCCGCGTGAGTGGGGATGAGCCCATGACGGCAATTTTCGCCAAGAAGGATTGGGGGTTTTCCCCGCGTGAGTGGGGATGAGCCCTGCAGATGCCCATTACCGAGGGCACGGATTGTGTTTTCCCCGCGTGAGCGGGGATGAGCCGGTGCTGCAGGTGCAGGCAGGGTCGCAGGATGAGTTTTCCCCGCGTGAGTGGGGATGCGCCCCCGTGGAAGCCCCCATCGAGGGACCAGATCAAGTTTTCCCCGCGTGAGCGGGGATGAGCCTGTGTGCCGGTGGCGTGAGCTCCCCGATTTGTAGTTTTCCCTGCGTGAGCGGGGATGAGCCCTCGTTGGGCTGGCGAGCTGCCGTGTCGTCACTGTTTTCCCCGCGTGAGTGGGGATGAGCCGCCGTCCTTGACGAACAGGCGCGTTAGAGCGCGGTTTTCCCCGCGTGAGCGGGGATGAGCCGTACTGGCCGACCGGTGGGCAGGATTATGCAACGTTTTCCCTGCGTGAGCGGGGATGAGCCCTTCCTCTACGGTTCCTTCGACCGATACCTGGGGGTTTCCCTGCGTGAGCGGGGATGAGCCCCCGGTACGACGAGGCAAAGCGCGCTGCCAACGGTTTTCCTCGCGTGAGCGGGGATGAGCCCGCGGCCCCGAGGACTCCTCGCACCTTGGATGAGTTTTCCCCGCGTGGGCGGGGATGAGCCGCAGGAGCAGACGTCGAACACGTTTGACATGTTGTTTTCCCGTGTGAGCGGGGATGAGCCCGGCAAAGACTCGATCATCTCACAGGGCTACTAGTTTTCCCTGCGTGAGCGGGGATGGCCATGGTACGGGGACAGTCAGACGATGTTCTGGTCGTTTTCCTTGCGTGAGCGGGGATGAGCCCTTCCCGGAGTTTCGGCCGCGGGATCTGTTCCCGTTTTCCCCGTGTGAGCGGGGATGAGCCGTACGACTACCGGCGTAAGACGATCACGCACGCGTTTTCCCCGCGTGAGTGGGGATGAGCCCTGGGAGATGCCTGTGGCTCCGGCCGGGCTGGTGTTTTCCCTGCGTGAGCGGGGATGAGCCCTCAACTGGGCCAGTAATCGGCGGAATCTCACCGTTTTCCCCGCGTGAGTGGGGATGAGCCTACGTGGCAGACGATCTGACGCGCGGTCGCCGGGTTTTCCCCGCGTGAGCGGGGATTAGCCTGCTGTGAGGTCGGTTGCTTGCCAAGACGTTGAATGTTCCCTACGTGAGTGGGGATGAACCGAGCTGGGGTCAAACGAGGTGATGACCTTCCCGTCTTCCCCGCGTGAGCGGGGATGAACCCCTCACCGGCCGTCAGAAGGTTTGGGTAATGGTTTGTTTTCCCGCATGATTGAGCCCATACCAATGGGGCAGGTCGTTGCGTCTTTCGACCTCCCTGCCGTATCCTGCTCGGCTACCCACAAGCAGATGAAGGAGAGGGTGAGGACATGAACGCGGTACAGGTGACGCAGCAGGGCGCGGGCGTAGACGGCAAGGCGCAAATCCACGCGCGCATCACGCACGTGGGCAGCGAGTATCGCAGGGACGTCACCTCGGGCACCTGTGAGCTCTGCATCGCCGACTGGAGTGCCCGCATCCGCGACATTTCCTTCGAGCTCACGGACGTCAACACCGGCACCACGTGGCAGGCGACTACCCCGACCCTCCACGTCGGCCGTTGGAACGACGTCTGGGAACTCCGCGTGAACCCCTTCCACCTCTCCAAGGCCCTCGCGCATGTCACCCTCGTCGTCGATACGGACCGCCTAGACGATGCAGACGGTCGCACTCTCATCGCCCTCGGCATCCTCGAGGCCGTTGAAGCCTGCACCCGCTCCTCCGAGATGGTCGAGTGTCTCGACGGCGCCTACATCCACGACGACGACTGGGACGAGGAACAATTCGTCCTCGAGCCTTGGCCCGCCGCAAGATGATTCTGACGAAGGGTAGAAGTCCTTTCGGCGGTGCTCGGGCAGGCGCAAACAGCCGCGCCCACGCGACCGCTCGCCGCCGGTCTCCACCTCACTCTCCCGGAGTCTCGAGCCTCGTGTGGGCGCGTTCGCGTAAGACTCAGCCCCGACCTCGTGATCAGAGGTCGCGGCTCTTGTTGGGCAGGAAATTGTCTGGCATCACCTTTTCGCTCAGTTCTGTTGGTGGTGTAGGCCGCGCATTCCGACTTGCTCTCGGGATCATGGAGCGTGACGTGTTGATGACTGGGGGTGGGTGGGGGTTTTGCGTCTGCGCGCAGGCAGCACGAGAGCGGCTCGGGGTTGATCACTGGGGGGGGGGGGGGGGTTTGCGCCATGCGAAGCCCGCTGGCCGCGTGTCGTCGGCGTGTCGGATCCTTGGATGGCGTAATTCCCCCGTTTGGTGGCGAGGTCACGCTATGGGGTCTTGGGGTCTCACGGTCTCCAGCAATTTCGCACGCAACTCTCTCGACGGTGCTCCAAGCTTTGAATAAAGATCGTTGGGATTGCAACGTTTTCTGGTGTGCTTGAAAAATGACCGT
>ERZ773196.1747-NODE-1747-length-11880-cov-49.932431_pt1 | contig 11880 bp, 10 predicted proteins | sample MGYA00581009_ERZ773196 | MGnify/ENA primary metagenome ERZ773196 (study PRJEB29015, sample SAMEA2738162) | human oral metagenome | biome: human oral; feature: human-associated habitat; material: saliva | place: China | collected 2243 ...
CCAGAGGAAATTATAGAGGAATTGACATGAAAATTGCCTATCTAGGTCCTAAAGGATCTTTTTCGCACCATGTGGTGCAAACGGCTTTTCCTCATGAGGAACTAGAGCCTTTTTCAAATATTACGGACGTTATCAAGGCTTACGAACAGGGCTTAGTAGACTTTTCAGTAGTGCCAGTTGAAAATTCTATTGAAGGTAGTGTTCATGAAACCTTGGACTATCTTTTCCACCAGGCTCGAATTCAAGCTGTGGCAGAGATTGTACAGCCAATTCATCAACAGTTGATGGCGGTGTCAGGGCAAGTTAAAATTGAGAAAATCTTTTCTCACCCACAAGCTTTGGCACAGGGGAAGAAATTTATTGATGAGCATTATCCAGACGCTCAACTGGAGGTCACTGCCAGTACAGCCTACGCTGCGCGCTATGTTTCCGAGCATCCAGATCAACCTTTTGCTGCCATTGCCCCCAAAAGTTCTGCTGAAGAATACGGGCTGGAGCTAATCGCTCAAGATATTCAAGAGATGGAAGCTAATTTCACTCGCTTTTGGGTTTTGGGTGCAGAGTTGCCACAGATTCCTTTACAAGATGCAACTGAAAAAATGAGCCTAGCAGTAACCTTGCCAGACAATTTACCTGGTGCACTTTACAAGGCACTCTCGACCTTTGCTTGGCGAGGGATTGACTTAACCAAGATAGAAAGTCGTCCCCTAAAAACAGCCTTGGGCGAATACTTTTTTATCATTGATGTGGACTATGCTGATAAAGAACTGGTCCATTTTGCTCAAAAAGAACTAGAAACGATTGGAATCCAGTATAAAATACTAGGAGCTTACCCTATCTATACCATACAGGATAAAGGGAAGGAGAAGGAATGACTAGAGAGAATCCTTTGACACATCATGAAAAACTGAGATATGACTATCTTTTGAAAAACATTCATTATTTGAACGAGAAAGAAAAGAGAGAATTTGCCTTTTTACAAGCCAAGTTAGAAGGTCAAAAAGATTCAGCAGAAGTTTTCAATCCAGAAGCCAAAGAACAACTTCTTTCAGACTCTGGTATCGACCTGCCAACCTATGCTAATCGTAGTCGTTCTAGTCGCCGTAGTAGTGGAGATCAACTGGAAACGAAGATTCCAAAAGCTAAGAAGCAAAAGAAAAAAAGAGGTTTTCGTTTTAAACGTTTATTTGCTTGGTTAGGGATGATATTGCTTTGTGTAGCAGTAGGAATGATCGTCATGTTCTTAAAAGGCTTCCAATCGGCGAACCCTAATAGTTCAAATGGGCCCAAAGATGCCAAAGCTGCTCAGGTTGAAGTCTTCAATGGACAAGATACGCGTGATGGAGTTAATATTCTTATTTTGGGTACGGATGGCCGTATTGGACAGAATAGTGCAGAAACACGGACAGATTCCATTATGGTTTTGAATGTAAGTGGCAAAGATAAAAAATTGAAGCTCGTTAGCTTTATGCGTGATAACCTGGTCTATATTGATGGGTATAGCCAAGTCATCAATGGTCAAAAACAGACCGACCATAAATTAAACTTGGCCTATGAATTAGGGGAACAAGAAGGTAAACAAGGAGCTGAAATGGTCCGCAAGGTGCTCAAGGATAATTTTGATCTAGACATAAAATATTATGCCCTTGTCGATTTCCAAGCCTTTGCGACAGCCATTGATACGCTTTTCCCTGACGGGGTGACTATTGATGCTCAGTTTTCAACTCTAAATGGGGTTCCAGTTACAGAAGCGACTGTAGGAGATGACTTGCACGCAACGGAAACTGAGTCACCGACTCAAACCATTCGAGCTGGGAAACAACAGATGAATGGTTCGACTCTTCTCAACTATGCACGTTTCCGTGATGATGATGAAGGAGACTATGGGCGTACTCGTAGACAGCAACAAGTCATGACTGCTGTTTTACAACAAATAAAAGATCCTACAAAACTTTTCACTGGTTCGGAAGCTCTTGGTAAAGTATTCGCCATGACCTCTACAAACCTTCCATATACTTTCTTATTGACCAATGGTTTATCAGTCCTTGAAGGGGCGCAGAATGGTATTGAAAGATTGACAGTTCCAGAACTTGGAGACTGGGTGGATGACTTTGATGTATACGGTGGTCAATCCCTTCGAGTGGACCAAAAAGCTTACCAAAATAAATTGGCCCAAATGGGATTTAGATAAAATGTAAAATGAATCAGAGCTTGAGACACCTATGAAAATAGGTATCTTGGGCTTTGATTTTTCACATGGTCAGATGGATTTATAAACTATTTTTATGGTATAATAGAATGATGTATAATGATGTATTCTATAGAAGAGGAAGAGAATAAGATGGGTGATTTAAAGGCAATTCAAGCTCGTAGCCTAGAGATGGCTGAATATTTTGTCGCCTTTTGTAAAGAACACGATTTGCTCTGTTATTTGTGTGGTGGAGGAGCTATTGGAGCTCTACGAAATAAAGGTTTTATTCCTTGGGATGATGATTTAGACTTCTTTATGCCCCGCAAGGATTATGAAAAATTAGCAGATCTATGGCCTCGTTATGCGGATGAGCGTTACTTCCTATCAAAAAGTGATAGAGATTTTGTCGACCGCAACCTCTTTATCACTATTCGAGACAAGGAAACAACTTGCATCAAGCCTTACCAACAAGATTTGGACCTCCCACACGGCTTGGCCTTGGATGTTCTTCCCTTGGATTACTACCCTAAAAATCCAGCAGAACGCAAGAAACAGGTGCGTTGGGCTTTGATTTATTCCCTCTTTTGTGCCCAAACCATTCCAGAAAAACATGGATCTCTCATGAAATGGGGAAGTACCATTTTATTAGGATTAACTCCTAAAGCCCTTCGCTATCGTATCTGGAAAAAGGCTGAGAAAGAAATGACCAAGTATGGACCAGCTGAAAGTGATGGCATCACAGAGTTATGCTCAGGTCCAGGTTACATGAAGAAGAAATACCCAATTCAAGCCTTTGAAGACAACATTTTCTTACCTTTCGAAGGAACAGAAATGCCTATTCCAGTTGGTTATGATGCCTATCTCAGCACAGCTTTTGGTGACTACATGACACCACCACCAGCTGACAAGCAAGTGCCTCACCACGATGCCCTTATAGCAGATATGGATAAGAGTTACACTGAATATAAGGGAGAGTATGGTGGATAAGAAGAAAATTCTATTTTTTATGTGGTCTTTCTCCCTAGGAGGAGGTGCCGAAAAAATCCTTTCTACGATTGTTTCAAACTTGGATCCGGAAAAGTATGATATTGATATCCTTGAAATGGAACATTTTGATAAAGGATACGAACCTGTGCCTGAAAATGTGAGAATTTTAAAAGCTTTTCAAGATTATCGTCAACCAAGATGGTTAAGAGCGCTTTTATGGAGATTGAGAATTTATTTCCCAAGATTAACAAGACGCTTACTTATAAAAGATCAATATGATGTAGAGGTTTCCTTTACTATTATGAATCCTCCTCTTTTATTTTCTAAACGACAAGAAGTGAAGAAGATTTCTTGGATTCATGGAAGTATTGAAGAATTTTTAACTGATAGTTCGAAGCGTGATTCTCATAGACGACAATTGGATGCTGCTGATAGGATAGTAGGAATTTCAAAGAAAACCAGCAATTCTATCAAAGAAGTTTATCCAGATTACTCACAGAAATTAGTAACAGTCTATAATGGTTACGATTTTGAAAGTATTTTGGAAAAATCAAAAGAAAAGATTGCTATTGAGATAGCTCCTCAGAGCATCTGTACCATTGGACGAATTGAAGAAAATAAGGGTTCTGATCGAGTCGTGGAAGTCTTGCGACTGTTGCACCAACAAGGTAAGAAATACCACCTCTATTTTATAGGGGCTGGAGAGATGGAAACTGAATTGAAAAATAGAGTGCTAGAATATCAACTTGAAGACTACATTCACTTTTTGGGCTATCAAAAGAACCCTTATCAGTATCTCTCTCATATGAAAGTCCTCTTATCCATGTCTAAACAGGAAGGTTTTCCGGGAGTATATGTTGAAGCCTTGAGCCTGGGAGTTCCGTTTGTATCTACCGAAGTTGGGGGAGCAGAGGAATTATCTCAGGACGGACGATTTGGTAAAATCATTGATAGCAATCAAGAAGCAGCTAAAGCGATTGAAAACTATATGACAGCTGCATTAAGCTTTAATGTTAATGAGGCTAGCCAATTTATTCAACAGTTTACGATTGCTAAACAAATTGAACAAGTAGAAAAACTAATAGAGGAGTAGCATGGAAACTGCATTAATTAGTGTCATTGTTCCAGTCTATAATGTGGCTCAATACTTTGAAAAATCAATAGCATCCATTCAGCAACAAACCTATAAAAACCTCGAAATCATTCTCGTTGATGATGGCGCTACAGATGAAAGTGGTCGCTTGTGTGAACAAATTGCAGAGCAGGATGATAGAGTTTTGGTTTATCACAAGGAAAACGAAGGCTTGTCTCAAGCTCGAAATGATGGATTGAAGCAGGCCCACGGAGACTATGTTATTTTTATAGATTCGGATGACTATATACATCCTGAAATGATTGCTAGCTTATATCAACAATTAGTCAAAGAAGATGCTGATGTTTCCAGCTGTGGGGTTATGAATGTCTATGCCAATAGCGAGAGCCCACAGTCTGAAAATCAGGATGATTATTTTGTATGTGATACCGAAATCTTCCTTAGAGAATATTTAATTGGTGAGAGAATACCTGGTACTATTTGTAACAAACTCATCAAGAAGGAAATTGCAGCACAGTTAATTTTTCCAAAGGGCTTGATTTATGAAGATGCCTACTATCATTTTGATCTCATTAAAATAGCTAAGAAGTATGTTGTGAATACCAAACCATACTATTATTATTTCCATCGAGGAGATAGTATTACTACAAAACCATATGCAGAAAAAGACTTAGCTTATATTGATATTTACCAAAAATTTTATGATGAGGTTGTTAAGAAATATCCAAACCTTAAAGAGGTAGCTTTCTTTAGACTGGCATATGCTCATTTCTTTATACTGGATAAGATGCTTCTAGATGAGAATTTCAAAGAGTTTAAAGACTATCCAAGGATTTATGGCTATTTGAAAAAACATGCCTTTGCTATTTTTAAGAATACCATTTTTAGAAAAGGAAGACGTATTAGTGCTTTAGCACTATTTGTAAACGTAAGATTGTATAGAATATTGTTGTTAAAAAATATTGAGCAATCGAAAAAAATTAATTAGAAAAGGAGGGCTGAGATGGTTGATGGCAAACGAATGTTGCTAATGGTTACGATTCTAAGCTATATCGTAACCATAATAAGTGGAATCACTTATTTGTTTACTAGTAACAACGTAGGACTTCTGACAACTTTGCTTTTGCTCTTAATTAGCAGTCTGCTACTTTGCTGGAATAATATCAAATACTATTTGATTCACTTTATATTCTTTATCACAATTTTTATATTTTTGGTATCCAGACCCACCATTGATTATTTTAGAGATGGAGCGCTAGACACCTACCAACCCATTGCTTATCGGTTTGCTTTCCTAGTTGTCATTGTTTCTATCTTAGGACTGACAATAGGAGGTTTTATAGCGAATTATTATCTTGCTCGAAAAAGCAAGGCTCTTGTAAAAGTAGAAAAAACAGTAAATGTCAATTATATAAAAAAATTACGTTTTGTTTCATTGAGTGTATTTCTACTCACCTATCCATTTTATTCTCTTAGACTATTTGAGCGCTTGCTATACCGTTTGCAAACTTCTTATTACAATTATTATGCAAATTTTGAAAGTCAATTGCCCTACTTTACCTATATCTTATCGACTTTCACGGTTTATGCCATGTGTGTTTACTTAGCAACCAAACCTAAAAAGTCACATGCGACAATGGTTTTAGTTGCCTATATCGCGGCTAACTTGATTCACTTAGTAATTGGTACCAGAAATCCCTTTATTCTAAGTTTGATTTTTGCCTTTGTTTACTACTTTATGCGTGAACAAACGGAGAAAGGTAAATGGATCGGTTTCAAAGAAAAAATGGCTATTTATCTTGGAACACCTGTTCTCATGCTTGCGATGGGAGCATTAAACTATGTTCGGGATAATGCTCAAGTGTCCCATAGTGGAGTTTTTGATTTATTACTCGATTTCATTTATAAACAAGGAACTAGTTTTGGAGTTTTAGCTAGAGGATTTCTGTACAATAGCAGTCTTCCTTATAGAGACTTCCGAAATTTCACTTTTGGTCCGGTTGTTGACTATTTTGCGAGAGGTAGTATCGGAATCATATTTGGTGCCAAACCATTTGAACATACGACAAATAGTATTGAACTAGCGATTGACAGTAATAGTTATGCCCATAATCTGTCCTATCTCGTTCTAAACAAAGAATATCTAAGAGGTCATGGGATCGGAAGTAGTTATATCATGGAAGTGTATACTGATTATGGTATGTTGGGACTATTTCTACTAAGCATATTACTTGGCATGCTCTTTATAGCCATGCTGCAAGTAGCTTATCGCTCAAGAACAATCTTATTTGCATTATCTCTGTTAATTTTGAATAATTTATTCTTTATGCCTAGAAGTAGCTTCTCAGAAAGTTTCTTTAATCTTTTTACAATGCAATTCTGGGGAATTGTTCTTATTATCATTTTCGTGGCAAAAATGCTTACAAAAGAAAATCATCACTTAATCAAAAAAGGGGAAATACATGTTTGAACATTATTCTGTAGCTGATTTGTTCGCAAATCTTTATAAAAAACGTAAAGTGAATTTGTTAGCTTTACTAGCTTTGTTTGCTCTCATAGCTGTACCGTTTACTTTAAAAGCTGTTAAAAATAAAAATACAGTCAAAGATTCTACTAGTTATTCTACTTATATCACCTATAAGATAACTGCTCCAGAAACATCATCAAAAACAATTTTGAATCATCAAGTTGGTGGCTATAGTGACTTCTATGCAAAACTAATTGATGGTAATCTCAATGGTGCCTTTCTTTTCAATGATGTTGATTCTGATAAGATGAAAGAAATTGCAAAAGATTTAGATACTACAGAAACAGCATTGAAGAATTCTGCAAGTGACTATTGGACAAAAAAATTAACGATTAACCCATTGATTGATGATGCAGGTGTAACTGTTAAAATTTTAACTCCAAGTAAGGAAGTAAATGATTTCCTTGAAAGCAAGTTTGATTCATTGATTGATAAATTCAAGTCTACCTATACAGACGTTAAGATTGAAAAACTTGAAACAGTTAACTCTAAAGAATTGACTCCGAATGGAGAAGTTGCTCTTGGCTTTAACTTGAAAAATTTGATCTTGCGCTTAGTGATTATTGGTATTCTCTGTGTTATCCTAGTGATTATGGCGAATGTTCTAGTTTACCTCTTCAACCCAACTATCAATCGTGCAGGCGATTTCTCTGCTTATCAAGTAGACTTCGTTTCAACTATTACAACTCTTGAAAATCTTTCTGAACTATTGAGTTACAAGTGTCAAGGCCAACCACTAGCAATCGTGAGTTCAGATAATCGTATTTTGAATAAATTACAAGCAGAATACAAATTGAATCTTGAAGGCGTTCAGTTTGTTAACTTGCAAAATGTCAAAGATCTTTTAGCATTTGAGAATGTACTTTTCGTAGAAGAATATGGTGTTACTCGCTATAAGAAATTTGAAGAAAGTATGCAAGAAGTGAGAAATCTAAACCGTTCAGTTCTAGGTGTGATTACTTTTGCACTCTAATGATTTGATATACATAAAGAATTAAAAATCATCCAAAGACAAAGGAGGACTCGAATAGTCCTCCTTTGTCTTTGGGAAAAATTCAGATTTGACAGAATGGTGTAGAAAAGCCTTCCTAGAGGATTTGGATAAGATTTCGTCAGGGAGGACAAACATGGCTTGAGGAACAGATTTCCCAGTCAAATAGGTTTTTTAACTAACTTTATGATATAATAAATCAACGAGGTAAATTGAATGAAAAGTATAAAATTAAATGCCCTGGCTTATATGGGGATTCGTGTTTTAAATATTATTTTCCCAATTTTGACGGGTACCTATGTTGCGCGTGTTCTAGATCGAACAGACTATGGTTATTTCAACTCTGTTGATACCATCCTGTCTTTTTTCTTGCCCTTTGCAACCTATGGAGTCTATAATTACGGACTTCGAGCTATTAGTAATGTAAAAGATAATAAGAAGGAATTAAATAAAGTCTTTTCAAGTCTTTTTTATTTGTGTGTAGCTTGTACGATTATTACAAGTGCCGTCTATCTTTTATCGTATCCTTTGTTCTTTAATAGTAATCCGGTTATTAAAAAAATCTTTTTGGTAATGGGAGTTCAACTCATAGCTCAGATTTTCTCAATCGAATGGGTGAATGAAGCGCTTGAGAATTATAGCTTTTTATTTTATAAAACAGCCTTCATCCGTATTCTCATGCTGGTATCCATATTTTTATTTGTGAAAAATGAGCATGATATTGTTATCTATACACTGATTATGAGTCTTTCAACTCTCATCAATTATCTCATTAGTTATTTTTGGATTAAAAGAGATATTCAGTTTGTTAAGGTTACATTAGAAGAATTTAAACCTCTTTTCCTACCTTTGACAGCCATGCTGATCTTTGCCAATGCCAATATGCTATTTACCTTCCTGGATCGTCTCTTTTTGGTAAAAACTGGAGTTGATGTAAATGTCAGTTACTATACAATGGCACAACGGATTGTAACAGTTATCGCAGGTGTTGTTACGGGTGCGATTGGAGTCAGTGTTCCTCGCTTGAGCTACTATCTAGGTATTGGAAAAAAAGAAGAGTATGTAAATTTGGTGAATCGAGGAAGTCGCATTTTCAACTTCTTCATCATTCCACTTAGTTTTGGGTTGATGATTTTAGGGCCAAATGCAATCCTTTTGTACGGTAGTGAGAAGTATATTGGTGGTGGCATCTTAACATCCCTCTTTGCTTTTCGCACCATTATTCTTGCCCTAGATACTATTTTAGGCTCTCAAATTCTCTTTACAAATGGATTTGAAAAAAGAATCACAGTTTATACTTTATTTGCTGGTGGACTGAACCTAGTGCTTGATAGTCTTCTCTACTTTAATAATATTATTACACCAGAGTATTATCTAATTACTACCATGTTATCGGAAAGTTTTCTCCTAATACTTTATGCTATCTTTATTCATAAGAAAAAACTAATTAGTTTAAGACATATCTTCAAATATACTGTACGTTATTCACTTTTTGCCTTAACATTTGTTCCAATCTACTTTTTGGTTAATTTTATCTATCCGGTCAAAATGGTTATCAACCTACCTTTCTTAATCAATATGCTGATTATCATGGTTTTATCAGTCATTAGTTATATTGGATTGTTGGTTTGGACAAAAGATAGTGTCTTTTATGAATTTTTAGGACATTTTGTTTCTCTTAAAAGACGTATAAAAAAATCTTAGGAGGTTTAGATGAGAAAATTAAGCATTGAAGAAGCTAAGCAGATCGAGCTTGACATTTTAGCCTATATTGACTCTTTTTGTAAGAAGCATAATATTGCCTATTTTATTAATTATGGTACCTTGATTGGGGCTATCCGTCACAAAGGTTTTATTCCTTGGGATGATGATATAGACCTCTCTATGACACGAGATAACTACGAACGCTTTATCCAGTTATTTCATCAAGAGCAGTCTAAGTATAAGATTTTAGCATTAGAAACTGATGAGAGATACTATAATAATTTTATTAAGGTTGTAGATACGACAACAAAAATAGAAGATACACGAAATACGAAAACTTATGAATCTGGAATTTTCATTGATATTTTTCCAATGGATTCTTTCAATGATCTTAAAGTTATCGATGTGTGCTATAAGTTGGAAAGCTTTAAATTATTATCCTTCAGTAAGCATAAGAATATTGTTTATGGAGATAGTAAATTAAAAGACTTGATTCGTTCCTTCTTCTGGTTCATACTTCGTCCTATTTCTCCCCGTTATTTCGCGAGTCAAATTGAACAGCAAATTCAAAAGTATAGGGTAAAAGATGGTAAATATATCGCTTTTATTCCTTCCAAGTTTAAGGAAAAAGAAGTCTTTGCCAAAGAAGTATTTGAAGATTTGATTGAAGTTCCTTTTGAGCATTTATTGCTTTCAGCACCGAAACAATACGATGCTATTTTGAAGCAGTATTATGGTGAATATATGACTCTCCCACCAAAAGAAAAACAGTTTTATAGTCACGAATTTGAAGCCTATAAATTGGAGGATTAAATGCAGTACTTAGAAAAAAATGAGATTAAAGAAATTCAACTAGGTATTTTGGACTATGTTGATGAAATTTGTAAAAAAAATGACATTCCTTATTTCCTTAGCTATGGAACCATGTTGGGAGCTGTTCGTCATAAGGGAATGATTCCTTGGGATGATGATATCGATATTTCACTGTATAGAAAAGACTATGAGCGTCTATTAAAAGCGATTGAGGAAGACCAACATCCTGTATATCGAGTCCTTTCCTACGATACCTCTTCATGGTATTTCCATAATTTTGCAGCTATTTTAGATACAACAACAGTTATTGAAGATAACGTAAAATATAAGCGTCATGATACAAGTTTGTTCATTGATGTCTTTCCGATTGATCAATTTTCAGATTTGAGCATCGTTGACAAGAGCTATAAATATGTTGCCTTGCGTCAGCTTGCCTATATCAAAAAAGAACGTGCGGTTCACGGAGATAGCAAATTAAAAGATTTCCTTCGCTTGTGTACTTGGTATCCTCTTAGACTAGTTAACCCGAGATATTTCTATAAGAAAATAGATGAGTTAGTTAAAAATAGTGTGACAGACAATCCTACTTATGAAGGAGCCATTGGAGTTGGAAAAGAAAAAATGAAAGAGGTCTTTCCAGCAGGAACCCTTAAAGAACTAATTTTAACAGAGTTTGAAGGTCGAATGGTACCTATTCCAAAGAATTACGATACCTTTTTAACCCAGATGTATGGGGATTACATGACTCCGCCATCAAAAGAAATGCAGGAGTGGTATAGCCATAGTATAAAGGCTTATCGAAAGTAAGTGTAAATGTATTGAAATCCATTGCGATTAGTGGAGCTATGGAGACATGCTGGAAACAACTGAGAGGCAACTGGTACTATTTCCAAGCAGATGGTTCACTTCTAAGAAATGGAACAACACCTGATGGCTACAAGGTCAATCAAGATGGTATTTGGAGCTTAAATCCTGTAAAAGAGGAAGAAGTTCAGGGAAATCAAGAAGATCCTAAGAAGGATTCTGAGAATCTAGTAGAAAAAGAAGAAAAATCAGCAGATGCTCAAGAACCTTCGATTTTGAAGGCAGATAAAGAATAAGTGCTTTCTACCTCATACTAAGTCTTTGAGAAAACTCCCTCTGTGCTAGTATTTCAGTCATTACCTAGCTTTCTCATGAAATAGTATTTATATACATCTCAAAGAATTTATCAATGTTTTTAGGATGAGAATATTGATCAGCTTTGGGATGTTTTTTGATTCTTTACCCCTAAATTGTTGAAAACATTCTCTTAGTCTTCAAATCGAAATGTTTTGATAAGAAATTTTAAAAACCCCCGATTAGATAAATAAGAAAAATTATGGTATAATAAAACGATATAAAAAAGGAGTATATATGGACATTTCAGAAATTCGTCAAAAAATTGACGCCAATCGTGAAAAATTAGCTTCTTTTAGGGGGTCTCTTTGACCTCGAAGGGTTAGAAGAAGAAATTGCCATTTTAGAAAACAAAATGACAGAACCTGATTTTTGGAACGATAATATTGCGGCCCAAAAAACGTCGCAAGAATTAA